>Ga0247843_1008252_pt1 | contig 12256 bp, 9 predicted proteins | sample LaCruzMarch2017__FD_192420 | JGI IMG/M metagenome (GOLD analysis project Ga0247843, IMG submission 192420) | Freshwater microbial communities from meromictic Lake La Cruz, Castile-La Mancha, Spain - LaCruzMarch2017_8m | ecosystem: Environmental > Aquatic > Freshwater > Lake | place: Spain...
TATTCTCTGTATCAAAGTTGAGGTCAATTATCTTAATGCTATAACTATCGCTAAGAATACTCGCCAAATACGGCAAACTTAAACTGACAGTTCCCTTTGGAAACGTGGGCAAATCAATAAGAAGAATGTGCGGAGTCAACTCTTTAATTAAATGGATTGAGATATTGAAACCAATGCATTTTGTACAAACTTGGCACAGTTACTCGATTAGAAATAGGTGTTACTATATGCTTTAACGTGAGTTGCTCGTTGCCTTTCTGAATGTCACCATTCATAAAAAAGTCGACACTACTTTCATACACTTCAATTTTATCCTCCTTACCGAAATAATATAGCATTTCAGCGCTCTGAGGAATAATCCCGAATACAGCGGCTATCCGTAATTCGTTGGTTTGATTGGGGTCGGAGGCATGAAACAACCGATGATCGTAAATAAGCGCTTCGCCAGCCTTCATGTGTAGCGGAATCATTTTATTCCAGATATGCTCTCTCACATTATCAAAATTATCTGGGATGTTGGGCCCACGAAAACTACTTACCCATTTATGACTTCTGGGCATAACCCGAATGGCTCCATTGGACTGGTTTAAATCGACAAGAGGAACCCATATATTGAAGGAGCGAAATTTAGCTTCATCCACAATATTCCAATCTTGGTGTGGGTGTAATCGGTTGGTGTTTGTTTTAGATTTCACTACAAAGGAACCTCCCAAAGGACGACAGTCTTGAAAATATTTTGAAATAGGCTCTTCAAAGTTTCGTCTAATTTCATCGTTCATGCTGTTTCGAAAAGCAATGTCTTGCGCATGAGCAGTTGCATAAAACCCATCAATTCCATTTGGATGATGAGCGGAGAAAAAGGATTTTAGTTGAGCAATAGTCGAAGGATTAAGAAATGGTACAACCACATATCCATCTTTCAATAAAAGTTTGTCTAATTGGGTATTGGATAGAATTTGTTGCTTCAACATGTGTTTATCGAATCTTGTTTGGCATTCTATTTCAGATTTTGTAGCATATCCCAGTACTTTATACCACTGGCTGTGTCTTGTTCTAATTCCGAAACTCTTAATAGCATTTGAATAAGTGTCTGATTATTTGAATGATGTTCCAACCCCTGCAATGCAATTTCCTTACTTTCTTCTAGTTTTCCAGTTTTAATCAAAAAACCTGTCAAACCAGTATATCCATCCACCATATTTGGGAAGTTTCGTATTGATTTTCTGTAATACTCTTCTGCTAGAGCAAAATCGCCTACTTGTTCGGCATTGGAGGCTGTGAGGAGATATGCATCAATGTATGTGGAATCGATTTGAGTCATTTGCTTGTAGCACGATATGGCTGCGGCAGGTTTGTTTAAAATCATGTAGGTTCTGCCCAAATCGTACCATACGTTGAAGAAATTGGGATAAATTTCAAGGGCTTTCTTAAATTGGATAACTGCGTTATTTCTCAATTCTAGAGCGTTATTTTTTCCTTCAGGTGAAAAAGATGCTTCCATATAGGCACGTGCCAATTGGTTGTGCGCTTGAGCCGAATTGCTTAAGTAAGAAATATCGAAGTTCATTAATGTTAGGCGATCTTTCCAATGCGTATTTCTAACCGCAGTTAAAACCGAAAAGGCAATTAGCCCAGATCCAATGAGTATCACAAATATTAGTTTTCCGTCTTGGGGCAAACGTTGAAAAAGTAACCAAAGTATATAGCTAAAGGCCAAGATAAATCCAAATGAAGCCACATAAGTTAACCTGTCGCCTATCATGCCCGCAACTGGAGTAAATAGATTTGAAAATAAAATAATGGATGACAAGTATGTGCCAATACCGAAACTAAGGGGCGGATGCGATTTCCAAGACCACAACATTAGCAATGCAAGTATTGCATGCAGGACTAACGATAACAGTGCCTTTGGATTAGTTATTGGGATTACATCAATCATGTTGTAGCCATAATAAAATCCCATTGGCCAAGGGACAATCATTTTGTTAAAATAGTGCAGTAAAACCCCAGCAGATGTCCCAATCTTCATCTCTAGGGGCGCATCAGATTTTAGCGGATACTCCGCAAAATCCAATGGGCGATCTTCTAAGATTGAGCTAGTTTCTGTTCCTTTAGTTTTATCCTCTGGTTCATTCACCTCAATGGCCGTTTCTGTTAACGCCTCGGGATTAAAAAAACGGTCAAACGGTATAGCTTCTAAGGCAAAAAACAGGACCAACAATACGGGAAGAATATGTTCTGCTTGTGGCCACTTCTTGGGCCAATTGTTTGTAAAATATACCGCTGCAAAAATTGCTGCGGTCAATGCGGCTAAATAATCTAAACGATACTCAAAAATTGGAAACGTTGCATAAAAGCCTATTGCCAAACCCCATACCCACAGTTTATATTTCTGATAAAAATTCGGAAAGCGGATGCACAAAGCGATGCCCACAAATGGTAATGGCCAACTTGTAACTATGTCTAAAGGCATCCAATCTGGATCAAAAAGCTCTTCCATGCATTTAGTAAGTACAAGTCCCCCTATAATCAGGTTTACTATACCCTTACGCGATAAACCCATGCGTTTTTTAAGAATTAACACATAAATCATCATAAGAAATCCTATGCCTTTTAGGTCCAAGGGTTGAGAAAGCACCATAAGGATAAATAGGGAGAGCAAAAAATAACTGCTTCGGTATTGTCCTGTCCAAAACGGAAGAAATTGGAGAACAAGCCACGGAACAATTAAAATTTGGTAAGGAAACACCTGAAATTCCCATTCTCGATATTGTAACCCAAAGAAGAAAAATGAAAAAACCAAAACAGCTAATAGGACATCAATACTTGTCAACTTAGTGAATGTCAAGTGTTGATTGAGTTCAAATTTTGGCCACCCTGTAGGAGAAATTACTTTTTTGAAGTACAACTTTTCTTGTCCTTGAACTTTTTGAAATAACAATAGAATCAAATAGCAAAATGAAAGAAGCAACAAAGAATTTCTAAACCATACCCAGGGATACCCTCGCAATTCGATATATGCTAATAAAGGAAGAAGAGACGCAACTAAAATTGCAGCATATTTCTTGCTCGATGTGGATTGAAGTGTACAAGCAACAGGAATAATTAGCATAAAGGAGGCTGCTGACGTTTTGGACAACAGAGCTAACAGTAGGAACATTGGAACTAGAATCCATCTCCACCATGTACCGCGGTTAATATATTGAAGGGCGTAGATTAGCGATAGCAACGCAAACAATAGCGCAAGAATTTCATCTCGATTTTTTATACTGTTGACCACTTCAGTATGTATGGGATGGGCAATAAATAGTAGCGATACTAATGATGTAAATGCTAGACCTAAAACAGGAAACAGAAGCTGCAATACATAGAAAACAAGTATTGCCGTTAGTCCATAGAGCAAAACGTTAATTGCGTGGCTAATCGCGGGATGCTCTCCAAAAAATTGATGTTCTACTGCAAATGAAATGTGGGTAACTGGTCTATACTCATAACTATATCCCATATTGTCCGAATAGTATGGCGATTTTAAGATGTCAGAAATTCCAGCAAATCCTTTTGAGGTGAACCGATGGTGTTGGGTTACCAACGTGTCGTCCATATTGTAAGAATTCAACAGGGTATTTCCATATAGTAGTGCTGTAAATAGAATTAACAGCACATATACCTGACGAACTTTTAAATTTGAAAAAATCCCCATTAAAGTATTAAGAAAGGAAAAACTAGAGGACATCGTATTGGGCAAAATAGCCTAGGAGTATGTTTTTATGAAATCAAAGCTAATCTGTTAATCGAGCGAGTTTCCATAACAAGTGTCGCAGGTATCTAGAATAATCAGATAAGGTTAATTGCAATTCCTGTTTGAATGAATAATTGGGATTAAACCTATGTAGATAGTCTAAATAGGTTCGCAAGTGTGGAAGCAACAAAGGGTCCCAACCTCTTTCTATTGCCCTAAACGTAAAAACGTTAAAATGAATAAAAACCAAAGGCCAGCGTTCATTTAGAAGAAGTGCTCCATTGGTGTCTACGCTTCTTGCACTTAGTTTTTTATTCCATCCCGCCACATTGCAACCCGCATGTTTTAGAATATGAACGTTTTCAAATAGTATAGGAAATAGGTCAAGGTATTTCTGATCGTCAAATAGACCCCTCCAGCCCGATTGTTTCACATTGTATGTACAGCAACTGGCCCACCACTCTAAAGCGCTTATTGCATTTTTTGAAACCCCGATAAATCCAGCATTAAAAAGTCCAACCCGAAAATTTGCTTCTAACCAAAACTGCTCTTCTTGAGGGTCAGCGGGATAAAAATGTGGGGTTAAAAGAATGTTGTCAGATTTCAGTTGTTCAAATAGAAAATCGGGTGATGCGTAAAAGAAAATATCATTGTCAACATAAATTACCCTGTCGTATCCACTGTCTAAAAGGCACTTCAGAAACAACGGTTTGCACGCCCAGCGCAATTCGTTACCTCGATATTTTGTTTGAATAGCTTGGCTCGTAGGGCCTGTCAATTCGTTTAATCCATGATAGGTTATGTGGCTATTCGTTTTAGGAACTACATCGGTTGTTACTAAGCAGTGCATATTGGCCGCAGTAAGCGCAGTAAGCGCATCAAAAAGCGCCTGTACCTTAAAAAGGTGACTTGAAGTGCTAATTGTGCAAATGGCTACACGACTCATGATGCAAAGAAACGCAAGTAAAAATCAGTAGGTGTTAATTTTTGTGGAATTTACAGCGTTTCCATGCCCTGTTGGTGTAAGCGTTGATTCGTTTTTCGTGATAAAATTGGAAATGCAATGCGCCATCGTAAGATACCCATCCGAATTATGATGCCCATCAATATTCCAGTAATATGATAACGGTGGCCTGTGAGATTTTTCAGCATACCTTTCATAGCAAGGAAGTAAATCCATCAATTGCAAGTGGGGATATTGCGAAACTTGACTTTGAAGCCCATTGAAACTAATCCCATAGTGCCCATCAAGTAAATCTGATTTTTCGGGCAGTAGGACGAGAATAACTTTAAAATTGTTGGCCTGTGCTAATGCTTGAAGTTTGACGGATAGCTCTTCTAAAATAGCATCTGTTTTTGCAATAAACTCGTGGTCATCTAGCGCTGGCATTACTCCAGGTGCTACGTTGAATAAATGAAATCCAATTCGACCCGTATAACTCAAAGCATAGATTGTTTCCCACCATGGTGGGGAATGAAATTGAACTGTTCCATCTGCCTTAAAACGTTCAAAGCCCCCACGTATTACTATATCTGAACGTAAGTCGCCTAATGTTATTGTTTGGATGTACACATCTGGTTTATAGGCTAGAATTCGCTCTTCTAAATTTTTGTAGCCAAACACAGGGTCGCTACCACATACGCCTGCATTCAATATTTCATAATTGGGTAGCAGGCCGGCAAGTAGTTTTGGATAGGAGGAATCTATTGGAGCACCATCGCCTGCGGTAAACGAATCTCCACCACAAATAATGCGCAGTCTAGAACTGTCTTTTTGCAAGGGCCACTCAACCCCCGTGAACCCCATTGAATTGTATGGAATGGCGTAACTAAATTCTGGACCAGCAAAATAGCCCGTATCATTGGCGTGGAAAACGTTATAGATGTTCTCTTGAAAATTTTGGAAAGGCGATTGATAGCATCCAAAACGTTCTTCGGAATATTCTTGATTGAATCCCGTAGTAATAAGTAAGGTTTCGCACAGCATAAGTGCCATCCATATTGAAGAAGGAACTAACCATGTGCGTTCATCTCCTTTGTCCAAATAGCGAATTAGAATCAAACGAATGCCAAGCACTACTAGCATACTTGCAAGGGCAGTAGCCACCAAATGAGTATGCCATTTAATAAAGGCGAGACCCACTTTGGAGAACCAATACAATTCCCAAACCACATAAACGCAAAGCAGAAATGCTAGGCCAAAACCTATAATACTAGCTATGCTAGCAGTGAACGTCCTTTTCTTGAGAAGAAGAGTACTAATTTTGATTAGGCCAGAATTGGGAATTGAAGATGGCAAACAAGCAACGCTTACGGTGTATCAATAGTACAAAAGAACTCCCAGAATATATGTTTGGTGTAAAAGCAATAGTGAGCCTTTTCAGTATTGCAGCAAGGTTGTAGATATGGTAAGGTTATGAAAGTATTTAACACAAAACTTGCCCTTTGGAGCATAGTAGCTCTGGCTAGCCTCATGCTGTTGTTGGTGTTGCAACTCTATTTTAACCAACCCTCGGTTTACTTTAATTGGAAACACAGCATGGTTTTTTATGCTGGTTTAGGCATGTTAATGATAAGTGTATCTGAACTAGCAATTGGGCTCGTTAAAAAACGCAGCAATTACCGTGTTGAATTGCGATTGGTAGTCATGTCAACTATTTTTAGCCTTGGAGCAATAGAAATAGCTCTCCGATTTTCGGGAACATTACAAACCTATTCGGAACTGCGCAATGGTATGTATGTGCCGGTGTGCGACAATGGCAGCGCAGATATATACAGAACATGGACTCCAAACCAATCGCATCTTTTGCAAGGCCCTGAGTTTAGCTACTCTCGAACTACAAACAGTTTGGGGTTTAGCGATACTCATTTTGAACTTCAACCAGATAGTGTGGTGGTTATTCAAACCTATGGCGATTCGTATACCGAAGGCGATGGCGCACCTTCTGATTCCAGTTATCCTGCGCTGCTCGAACAATTGTTTGCTGAAACAGGAGCTGCGGTTCATCTTCAAAACTTTGGAGTGTGCGGCAACGACCCAGGATTTTGCTTCACCCAATTGCGCGATTTGGGCATTTCGTTGCATCCCGATATAATTGTTCTAACGTACGGAACTGGCGATTTGATGGCCGATGTGTTATCGCGTGGTGGGCTTGAGCGATTTAATTCCGAGGGGTGGAAGGGACGCGAAAAACCCTGGTTCGAATGGATTTACGCTTCCTCTTATGTTGTGCGCACGGTGTGCTCTGGTATGTTTGGCTTGCATTATAATTATTTGTTGCGCACCCAAGCAGAATACGAAAATGCGATGCAGGAACTAGAGCCCCTTTGGAAAGGCATTTTTGCAGGCATTGCTGCGGTAGCACAACAGCACAACATTAAGATTCTTTTGGTGAAACGACCCGATCGCGGAGAAATTGATAGCAATGCCTATCAGTATGATTTTTCTTTTTTTGATGCTTTTGTGCGCTCCAATCCGGTGTTTTATCATTTCGACTTATTGCCTTTTTACCGTGACTCTGTGGGAATGACGGCCCAGAATACACCCCTTTATTTTTGGGCATTAGATGGGCATCATAATAGCCGAGGCTACCATCAAATGGCAAAAGGCATATTTCGAGGCATTCGCGAATATTACACACTTGAGCAACTACCCAAAGCCAGTAGCAGCCAAGGCAACAAAAGCTATTAAAGAGGATTATTGTACCATAAGAGCTGCCTTCAACTCAGGGCTACTGGCCACACGTTGAGCAACGAGCAAGTATCCGGTGTGCTTGTAGTGTCCATCATATTTCCACCAGGAATACTGGGGTAAGGATGACTCGTTTATAACCTGACTCATAGGATAAAAGAGATTGGTGCAGGCAATATTTTTGGAATGGATACGAGCCTCTAATCGGCTAAAGGTCTGTTCTTTTTTTTTCTTTTCGCTTACCAAATCATTTGCAAAAGGCATGAGCACAACCATAAATTTTGCACCTATTTGCTTGCTATAGGTGTCTGCTTCTACCACAGATTCAATCATCACATCTTCTGCATGAGCAAACTCTTTGGTAACGGTCTCGGAATGCATCAATAGCTCCTCGTCATAGCCCAAGCCATTCGAAACCAAAATTCTAACCAGATGAAGGTGTTGAAAGAACCAAGACCACCATGGCAATTGGCGCGCATGTGTGGTGCCGTCTGTATGAAATCGCTCCACACCTCCCCATTGTATAATATCCGTAAGGTCTGAGTTGTTGTATGTCATTAAAACCAAATCGGGAGCAAATTGCGCCATCGAATCAATAAGATACCGCGTTTCAAAAACCACATCGCTGCCTCCCACACCAAAGTTGAGCACTTCGGCATTTAGGTTTGGATATTGAGCGGCCAATAAATTTTCCAACAGGGCAGGATAAGAACTATCGGGCGAGAGTGCGCCTACCCCTTCTGTAAACGAATCGCCAAGCACGGCAATTCGAAATCGCGTCTTTTTTTCTGTAGGTGTAGAACCAACAAAGCCATGCTTATTGGCGCTTATGGCATAGCTGAAATCTTGGTTGGTATGGCGATGGTTAAGATAAGGTTCATAAATGCAGTAATGCGAATCTGAAGTAATACCAAAACTAGATTGATACCCATTGCCCTTTTCTTCTACAAACGTGAGCTGCGTGCCCAATAGGCGCAACACCACTTCGGCCAGTACTAAGCTAAACACGCACGATAGCACCACTAAACGAATTGGAGATAACCGACCAAGCATCTGTCAAAAATAAGGACGCCCTAAGCACATGTGGTGCAAAGCGATTAAAACAAACCACCCCGCTGCACTATTCTGCAACGGGGTGGCAAACGTTAAAACAAACATGACTAGACCAAAGGTTTGGGGGCGAGGCGAAAGAAGATAGAACCTCGCCCCAACGATGCACCCCCTTCCGGAAAGCAGCACCGCTTGCACACCTTTACTACTATCGTGCTACACAGGACGCTTCTTCACTATAGCTACCCATGCCTGCACTGTTTTGTGCAGCCACGCGAAACCTATAGGTACGTCCACTAACGAGGCCCATAAACTGATGTTCAAGTTTATACACCACCGTGGATGCCCAAATGCCGCTTACTTCGCCACCAGCGCCTTCTGTTTCTACCCAGATTTCGATGCTGTACGATTTTTTGTACTTCACCTTGTCCCACGAAACGAGAATAGTTCCAAGGTTGCCCCCTGGTTGCGCTTGCGCATTGCCCACCCTTCCGGGTATAGGCCAAGGTGAAGGCTCGTCTGCTAGGTCTAATCCAGCTTGGGCTACCTTTAGGGGGTCGCCTTGACTAACTAGCTGCACATAATCTACCGTATGATTCATCATCTCTGTAAGATTATCGAGTTCCACATTGCGCTCAATGGTGCGGTCGGTTCCTCCCCGTAGCGCCTTGCCTTCGGCTGTTAGTAATAAGAGGGCTTGGTCTCTTACGTCCTCTAGCGGAGGCTCGGGCGTTGCATACGTTAATGGATGATTTCCTATGCAATCCACAACACTGATAGCTTTCACAATCTTATCGGCAACGGTTAACACCGCCCAACCCAATTTGATTTGTTTCATAACTTTTTGCGTTTTCGGTTAATACTGTGACCACGCGAAACCAAATGGTCTAGGGTTCTCTTGTCTACTAACGGGGTGGTTTCCCCCCGCTGTGCGACATTAGAACGCGATATGCATTCGAATATTGGAGGCGACACGAAAATAATTCGCAACAAAATGCTAACGTACTGATTTACAGGGAGAATAATTTTTGATGCTAGATGCATTGCACCCATAACAAGCGCATATAAACACTTGAAAAGCCTTTACATAACGAACGACAAGCCCCAAGGCTTGGGCAAACTATAGCCCACAAGCAGTAAAAGGATGCTTATTGCACTACGAGCCTCTGCCGCAGTGTTTCTCCGTTTTGCAAAGTGGCGGCAAGGGTGTAGATGCCACTGGCAAGGCTGCTAATGTCTAACTGTTGGCCTGTAGGCGCTAGCCGTTGGAGCAACACTGCATGGCCTAGCATGTCCGTAACCTCCACAGCATTTATTTGCTGGCTGTTGCCTGATAATTGTAAGCGCACGCTTTGGCTGGCGGGGTTGGGGTAGATGTGGAGGGTGGGGTTGGTTGTGGTGGGTTCGGTGATAGAGGTGAGGGTGTCGCAGGGGAGGCAGGTTTTGATTACAAGCATATCATTCACTCCTACAGGACTATAGGTGTTGGAGCCAATGCTAAAAGGACTGGAGAAATTGATCATAGCCAGAATGTACCTGTCATCATATCCATGTAAAAATCGCACGGACTGCTCACCCGCACCTGAAACCAACTTGTGGCATCGTCTTCCACCCTCACTGTCCAAGGACATGATGAGGCCATCCTGTGAGTTGTCGGTCTGACTGTTCGGGAAAATCTCTCCCTGATATTCGAGTTCATTTGAACTAAACGAAATTGCCAACACGGCATTTGAGCTTGTCAGGCCAATTGACTCAGAAGCGTCATTGCCAGCACCATTAGTTCGAAATAACCATTCCACCTGCCCTGTTACCAAATCGACCCTCGAAAAGAACGCGTCCTTACTTGACGACAACGACATATTATGTCCTCCAAACGAGAAATATCCCTCGAAGAATCCTGATGATACTGCCCATTCTCCGTCATCAGACACAGCGAGACCATGGGGATGAATAACGAAATCACTTTCGTTAATTGAATTGTTGGCCCACTCCAACTGCCCATCGTGCGAAATGAATACTTGATACAGTGAGTAATGAAGTGATGCCGGGGTGGTCAGTGTTGTTTCAGAGAATTGCATTTCCAAGTCAAAGCGGCCTTGCACAATGCATCCTGAAGAGTTACAGCCAATAGCCCTAACATCAAGAGAGCCTGCCCCTCCAATAAGCCATGCATTCAGAAGACTGCCATCCTCGTCTATATAGCCGTACACCTGATCAAAGTTCCCAGTCAGGTTTTCTGGACTAGCTTGGTAGGTCTCGGAATCGAAAGTGAGACTGTCAGAGAACCCTATACTGAAATACAGTCTGTCCTCGTGCCAATTGATGCAGCCAACTGATGAATAGCCGTAGTCGGCCGATTTCGACCAGAGCAGATCTCCATTTGCACTGAGCTTTATGATGAAGTAGCCTGTTCCCTGCTCTGGCCCTGCAATGATGCCTTGCTCATGCACAGTAAGCTGCGACCTCATGTTACCGCTCATGTAGACATTGCCTTGACCATCCACTTGCATGCCGGTAGGGCTACATGTGCCTGTCGAATTGATGGGAACAATCCATTGAACCGCACCATCGGGGGCGTACTTCACACAGAAGAAGCCATTGTTGGCGGTAGTGGTCATTGGGAATGAAATGCCCGTGCCACTGATGTTCAGACTGTCCGTGTTCACCATCACGGCATATGCATACACATTGCCAAATGAGTCTGACAGCAATCGCGGGAGATTGTTGCCCAGCCCACCATTCGGGAGCGCCCGTACGTGAGATGTCCATTCATCATCACACTGGGCCTTGGCAGTAACCGTCCCAAAAAGTAGGACTGCTATCAAGCTCTGATAGAAGAACCTGTTCACCTTGATGAAACCATCTTACCACTCTTCACAATCACTCCATCAACTATAAGGTGATAGGTGAAAGTGCCAGTGCCGACCTCGGAACTGTAAACACGAACGGTCTGGCTCGGACTCACATCAAACTGAGTGACCATACGACTACTCATGTCCACAATCATAACTGATGCAGTGTGATACTCCTGTGAGAACGAGACCTTGATGTCAGTGAAGTCGCTGAATGGGTTAGGGTCGTTGCGCAAAAGCACAATGTCCTTTCTTTCAGAACCTTTCATCACATGGCTATTGACATCCGGGCCTTCAAGGCGATGCTGTGGTTCATCCTCCCGACAGCATGATGCCATCATCGACTCCAAAGTCTCCATTCTGCTCTGCAACTCTTGAATGACAGAATCCTGATGCTTCGCCAATGAATACAGGTAAACCGGTAGTTTGTGGTACTTGACACCAAACGGTTCTATGACCGTGCTATCCCTCACCGGAAGTCCTGTCGAATCATCACGCATAATGTCCCCGTCTGGTAGATAGGTCAATGCATATCTCATTTCTGCAAGCGGATCGAACGACTCAGCGACTTCTTGAGCCACGAAACCCACATCGCTTTGACCACCATAAAACTCCTTCCAACGAAAAGACACAGGTCTCATATTCAGGAATGCTTCTTTATCAAATGCTAGCGATTCTATTTGCTCCTTGAAATGAACAGAGGAACTTGTTCCATCATTAAGAAGACCAGTGGTAGTGTTCTGATATACTGGTATTCCACTTCCTGCTGGAATGTCTGCAACTAACACTGTCCCATTCACATGCAGCTTCCCGCTTGGCGTAGTCGTCCCAATTCCCAAATTCCCATCCGCTTTCATCCGCATTTTGGAACTTACATTGTTGGCCCATTCGAATAGCGGCCTTGCGGTAATATTGGTGCTGCCT
>Ga0247843_1008254_pt1 | contig 12255 bp, 9 predicted proteins | sample LaCruzMarch2017__FD_192420 | JGI IMG/M metagenome (GOLD analysis project Ga0247843, IMG submission 192420) | Freshwater microbial communities from meromictic Lake La Cruz, Castile-La Mancha, Spain - LaCruzMarch2017_8m | ecosystem: Environmental > Aquatic > Freshwater > Lake | place: Spain...
CCCCCAGCCCGCGGCGGCGGCCGGAGGTCGCTTCGCGCCGGTGAGGTTCATCGACGGCGCCCACCAGTACGTGTCGATCCCGCCGGAGGTCGGCAACTTCGGCGACGGCGACTTCCCCATCGCGCTCTGGTTCAGCTCGACCCGCGGCGGCGTCATGCCGTCGAAGCGGGAGTCTTGCTGGGGCGGCCTGCGGACGGCGACCGGCGAGGACATCAACCTCACCGACGTGGGAAGGGTCGTCATCGAGGTGCGCACGAACGTGAGCCTGACCACGCTCGCGTCGCCGCTGGGCCTCAACAACGGACTGTGGCATCACGCCGCGCTCGTCCGCCGCGCGGGCATGCTCTTCCTCGCCGTCGACGGCGCCGAGGGCGCGTCGATGCGGATCGTCGGCAGCCTCAATGATCCGACCCAGACGCCGACCTACCTCGGCGTCGGCCGATGTGTCGCGGGCGCCACCGGCGCGAACGCGAACTCCGACTCCAGGACCTGCCTCGTCGATCGGATCGACGAGGTCGCCTTCTACGCGCGCGCTCTGTCCCGCGACGAGCTGACCGCGTCGGCGCGAGGGCTCTGCGGGCCGTACTTCGTCCGGCGTGCGCGCAGCAGGTGTGGGCCCAAAACGCGTTACGGCCGGACCCGGTTTTTACTCCGGATCCAGCCGTATACAGCGATCAGTTGCGGGGGCAGGATTTGAACCTACGACCTTCGGGTTATGAGCCCGACGAGCTACCAGGCTGCTCCACCCCGCGTCAGGGATGAGCGCTTCTATCGCCCTCCCCTCCGACCGTCAACGAAATTGTTTACGCCCCTCCGCCGCGACCGCCGCGACCGCCGCGACCGCCGCTGCTGCGACCACCCGGAGCGCTGCGCCCGCCGCTCGCGCCACGATCGTCGCGCGCGCTGCCGCCGCGCTTCGGACCGGCGTTCGCTGCGGCATCACTTCGGCCCGCGGGGGCCTTCCCGTCCCGTCGCGTCGCGATCGTCGAGCCCTTCGGCGAGCCCGCCGCGGCCCTGGTCGTGCTCGCCGGCTTCTTCGCACCGCGGGCCGTCCCGCCGCTGGCGTCCTTCGACGCGCTCACGGTCTTGCCCGCCGCGCGACCCGCGCCGCCCCCGGGGCGCTTCACCGCGCGCTTGCGCACCGGCGCCGACGCAGGCTCCTCGTCCGGGTCGACCGCCTCGGGGTAGTCGCCGTCGTGCCCCTTGAGCAGCGCCGCGCCCTCCGCGGGGCGCAGGTACTCGCGCCGCAGCAGCGTGACCTCGTCGTCGGTCAGCGCGCGCTTCTCACCGGGCCGCAGCCCCTCCGCCGTGATGCCCGCGAACGACAGCCGCGCGAGGCGCATCACGAAGAGCCCGACGGCCTCTGCCATGCGATGGATCTGCCGCGTGCGCCCCTCGCGGAGGGTCACCTCCATCCAGGTCGCGCCGTCGTTGATGGGCTCGCCGCGCTCGTCGGACACCATCGACGGAGTGTGCCGAAGCAACTTCACATCTGCCGGCAGCGTCTTGCGGGGCGCCTCATCGGGGTCGCTCTCCGACGGCGCCAGCATCACGCCCTCCCGGAGCTTGTCGAGTTGCAGGTCGGTGACCACCCCGCGCACCTTGCAGACGTACGTCTTCGGAACCGACTTGCGCGGGTGCAACAACGCCTGCGCCAGGGCTCCGTCGTTGGTTGCGAGCATCACCCCCGACGTGTGGAAGTCCAGCCGTCCGACGGGGTACACCCGCGCCGGGAGGTTCTTGAGGATGTCCGCCACGGTCGGGCGTCCCTCCGGGTCGCTGAGCGTGGTCATCACGCCCCGCGGCTTGTGCATCACGACGTGCACCAGCGGCTCGGAGACCAGCCGCTTGCCGTCGAGCTCGACCTTGTCCCGGCGAGGGTCGACGCGGACCCCCATCTCGGTCACCACCCGGCCGTTGACGCGAACGCGCCCGGCCGTGATCAGGTCTTCCGCGTGTCGGCGGGACGCGACGCCCGCTCGCGCGAGCACCTTCTGCAAACGCTCACCTTTGGAGGTCGTCACTGGGTTGCGCTCGGGGTCGCCGCCGCCGGGGTCGCGGGGGTCGGGGTCGCGGGGGTCGGGGTCGCCGCGGCAGGGGTCGCCGGGGTCGTCGGGGTCGTCGGAGCAGCCGTCGGCGCGGCGGGCATCCCGGGAGGCGGCGCGGGCTGCGAGGACGGCTGCGAGGCGTTGGCCTGCGGGCGCTGCGGCGCGAGGCGGTCGATGCGGTCCCACCGGTCGGCGCGGCCGTCGTGGTCGTAGTCCCACCCGATGCGCACGACGTTGCCGTGGGTGTCGTAGAATTCCCAGTAGTCGGCGTGGAAGTCCGGGCTGCTGTCGGCCTGCAGCTCGCGCTCGGCCCGGAATGCCCGGTGGTCGCGGAAGTACAGACGCATGTCGACCATGCCGTCGCTGTTGGTGTCGAACTCCCGCCGCACCACGTCTCCGCCCTCGAAGTACGTGATCACATCGATGCGGCCGTCGAAGTCCCGGTCTTCCTCTTCGCGCAGGGTTCGCCCCTCGTCGTTGTAGAAGCGGAACACGTCCTTGCTGCCATCGTGGTTGAGGTCGACCTCGCGGCACACCAGCACCGAGTGCACCTCGGACGCCTCGCCCACCGTCTGGAACACCTTCCGCACGTCGGGCATCCCGTCGCTGTTGGTGTCGTACTCGCTCGACGATCGCCCGGGGCGCGTCGCGTCACATCGGCTTCGGTCTTCCCGCGCCGTCGTCGTCTGCAGCCCCGTGGCGCTCCGCAGCACCAGCCGCCGCGCGTTCGTCGACGTCGACGAGCACCCCAGCGCCACCAGCGCCGCCATGGACATCCACCGCTTCATCGCCGTGCCCCCTTCTGGGTCCCGGTCGCCGGAGCGGGCGCAGCCGCCGCCGCCGCGGTCCCGCCATCCACCGCCGGCGCCGGAGTTCCAGCGTCATCCTCGTCGGGCGTGCCGTCGCGGTTCGCGTCGGTGGCCGAGTAGGTCACCCGGCCGGTGTCGTCGAAGCGCTCCCAGGTGTCGACCCGGCCGTCGCCGTCGGCGTCGCGGCGGAGCTCGATCACCCGACCGCCCCGGTAGGTGCGCCAGGTGTCCGTGAGCCCGTCGAAGTTGGTGTCCATCACGTCGTGCGCGATCACCCCGCCCTCGAACGAGGCCACCACGTCGACCCGGCCGTCGAAGTCGTAGTCCTCCTCCACCCGGGTCACCTGCCCGCTCGATGGCTCGAACCAGCGGTAGATGTCCACCCGGCCGTCGAAGTTGGCGTCGGTCTCCCGGCACCGCGGACGACCGTCGGCCATCTCCGTGCGGATATCCACCTGGCCGTCACCGTTCGCGTCCAACGTCGAGATGTTCGTCCCCGACACGCAGGCCTCGTGGGGCATCGCCGCGCTCCGCGGCTCCCGGGAAGCCGCCGCGCTCTCGCCCGCACGCCGACCCGGCCCGGACGTCGCGTCGCCCGAACAACCCAGCAACAACACCGCGACCGCCGCCGCCGCCACCCGTACCCGCTCCGTCATGCACTCGCTCCGTCCACGTCGCAGACCCCATCGGCCGCGCTCATCGCGGACGACCTACTGTAAAGACCCGCACACCCCCGCGGCAAGCGCGCCTGCCATTCCCCCCGAAGTCTTGCAAGACTGTCCCCTCAAACAGCCATCACCAGGCCAAAGCCTGGAATGTCGGAAGGTGACTCGGGCCACATGGAAGATCGCGTTGACGGTGCACCTACCCGCATCGTAGGGTACATGCATTGGTAACCCGGTCCCTGGGTCGTGGAGAGGTACATCGTGGACGAAAAGCTCGGAAGCGCCGCGATTGCAAACCTCACCCTCGCCAGGGATGAAGGGCTGCCACTGCAACCGATCGCTGCGGGACAAAGGGCCATGCCGCGCAAGAAGGTCTCGACGACGATCTACATCGAGCCCGAGCAGCTCGAGCAGTTGAAGCTCCTCAACGAGCGCACCAAGGTGCCCATGGCGGAGTTCATCCGCGAGGGCATCAATATGGTTCTGCAGAAGCACCACGAGAAGCTGCCGGGCCAGCTCCCGCTGGTCGACAACACGACTCCCCGTCGCCCGACCTGAAGAGACGGGCACTCACCGCCCGCGGAAATCTGCTAGGACGCCGGTCGGCTGAATATGTCGACTGAACCGCAGAACATCCGCAATTTTTCCATCATCGCGCACATCGACCACGGCAAGAGCACGCTGGCCGACCGCATCCTCGACTTCACCGGGGCACTCTCCGCGCGCGAGCGCGTCGAGCAGTTCCTCGACAAGATGGACATCGAGCGCGAGCGCGGGATCACCATCAAGGCGCAGCACGTGCGGCTCCAGTACACCGCCGACGACGGGCAACTCTACCAGTTGAACCTCATCGACACCCCCGGACACGTCGACTTCACCTACGAGGTCTCGCGCTCGCTCTCGGCCTGCGAGGGCGCGCTGCTCGTGGTCGACTGCACCCAAGGGGTCGAGGCGCAGACCCTCGCCAACGTGTACCTGGCCGCCGAGGCCAACCTCAACATCATCCCGGTGCTCAACAAGGTCGACCTGCCGAGCGCCGACGCCGACCGCACCCGCCAGGAGATCGAGGACGTCGTCGGCATCGACGCCTCCGAGGCCGTGCTCGCCTCGGGCAAGACCGGCATCGGCATCAAGGACATCCTCGAGTCGATCGTGAAGAAGGTGAAGCCCCCGAAGGGCGACCCGAAGGCGCCCCTCCGCGCCCTGCTCTTCGACAGCTGGTACGACAGCTACCGCGGCGCCGTGGTGGTGGTGCGCGTCATGGAAGGCACGCTCCGCAAGGGCGACAAGGTCTACCTGATGGCCACGCAGCGCGAGTACGAGGTCACGGAGATCGGCGTGTTCACCCCGCACCCCATCGCCCTGGCGGAGCTCGGGCCCGGGGAGGTGGGCTTCCTCGCGGCCAACATCCGCTCGGTGCACGACACCAAGGTCGGCGACACCATCACCCACGCCAAGCGCCGCGCCACCGAGGCCCTCCCCGGGTACAAGGAGGTCAAGCCCATGGTGTTCGCGGGCATCTTCCCGACGGACAGCGTGGACTACACCGCCCTGCGCGACGCCCTCGAGAAGCTCCGGCTCAACGACGCCTCGTTCCGCTTCGACCCCGACACCTCCGACGCGCTCGGCTTCGGGTTCCGCTGCGGCTTCCTGGGGCTGCTCCACATGGAGATCATCCAGGAGCGCCTGGAGCGCGAGTACAACCTCGACCTCATCACCACCGCCCCCAGCGTAGTGTACCGGGTGCGCCTCCGTAACGGCGAGACCGTCGACGTCGAGAACCCCTCGCGGCTCCCCGACCCGGGGCGCATCCTCGCCATCGACGAGCCCTTCCTCAAGGTGACCCTGCACACCCCGGCCACCAGCGTCGGGGTCATCATGCAGCTCTGCCAGGACCGTCGCGGCACCCAGATCGGGATGCAGTACAACGGGCCCGAGCGGGTGATCCTCACCTACGAGATGCCCCTCAACGAGGTGCTCTTCGACTTCTTCGACAAGCTCAAGAGCGCCTCGAAGGGCTACGCCTCGATGGACTACGAGCTCATCGGCTACCGCGAGGGCGACCTCGTGCGCGTCGACATGCTCGTCAACGGCGAGCCCGTCGACGCCCTCAGCGTGATCCTGAACAAGGAGAAGTCGCACCGCCGCGGCCGCGACCTCGCCTCGAAGCTCAAGGAGGTGATCCAGCGGCAGCAGTACGAGGTCGCCATCCAGGCGGCCATCGGCGGCAAGATCATCGCCCGCGAGACCATCGGCGCCATCCGGAAGAACGTCACCGCCAAGTGTTACGGCGGCGACATCTCGCGCAAGCGCAAGCTGCTCGAGAAGCAGAAGGAGGGCAAGAAGCGCATGAAGTCCGTCGGCTCCGTCGACATCCCCCAGGAGGCCTTTCTAGCCATCCTGAAGATCGAGTGATAGGCCGCCCAACCGATGGCCCGCGCGAGGTGTCGATGAGCTCTCCCACATTCCAGGACCGGATCTGGTACGCGGCCTGGTATTTCGTCATCCCCGCCGCGCTGGCCGTCGCGCTGGTGCAGTCCCTCGCGCTCCTGCACGTCATCGATGACGCCGCGCCGTGGCAGTACCTCCTGGCCTTCGCGGTGCTCGAGGTGGTGGTGCTCGGGGTGCGTGACCGGGTGATGGGCGCCCGCGGCCTCGGGGTGATGGACCTCCGCACGATCACCTCGGAGGCCCGCGAACTCCAGAAGGAGTACGAGCGCCTCGCGAAGAAGGCCAACCCCCAGGGCCCTGCGAAGGTCGCCCTCACCGACGCCAGCGCCGCGATCGACGACGCCATCGCCGGCAAGGACGCACCCCGCGCCGCCAAGGCCGTGCGCGCCCTCGACGTCGCCATGGAGACCCACCTCTCCAGCGTCCGGAAGGGGACCACCAGGGAGTACATCGAGGCCATCGGCGTGGCGGTGCTCGTCGCCCTCGGCGTGCGCGCCTTCGTCGTCGAGGCCTTCAAGATCCCGTCGCCGTCGATGTATCCGACGCTCAACGTGGGCGACAACATCTTCGTCAACAAGTTCATCTACGGGCCGCTGGTTCCGTACTCGCAGCGGAGGCTCTTCCAGGGCGCCACCGTCGCCCGCGGCGAGGTCGTGGTCTTCGTCTACCCGCAAGACCCGGCGAAGGACTTCATCAAGCGCGTGATGGGCCTCGCCGGAGACCGCGTCTGGGTGCGCGAAGACGGCTCCGTCGAGGTGAACGGGCAGCCCCTCTCGCGCTGCGAGGTCGGGCCGTGGCGCGGCGACGACGGCGAGGGGGTCACCCACGGCGAGGTGCCCCCGCGGCGCGTCTTCCGCGAGACCCACGGGACCTTCAGCTACCTCACCCTGCTCTCGCGCGACCCCGCCGAGCGGGAGTCCAACATGGCCGAGTTCTGCGTGCGCTCCCCCTGCACGGTGCCCGCGGGGCACGTCTTCGTCATGGGCGACAACCGGGACAACAGCTACGACTCCCGCTACTGGGGCTTCGTCCCGATGCGCAACATCAAGGGCCGCGCGATGCACATCTGGTGGTCCAACCTCCCCGGCGCGGGCTTCGGCCTGCGGTGGGAGCGCTTCGGCCAGAGCATCCTCGGCGAGCCCGCCGTGCCGCCCGAGCTCGCCGCCGGCATGCGGGCCTGCCAGCGCCGCGGCAACTGACTTCCGCCCTCTGACACCACCCGACGGAGAGAAACCCCCGCCATGCGTTCGTCGTTCGCTCCGTGGCTCCTCACCCTGGGACTGAGCATGGCCTGCAAGACGGCCGACCCGTGGGCGCCGTGCCGCGAAGCCCCGGCGAACTTCTCGTCCACCGCTCCGCAGTGCACCACCCCGGCCTGCCGCACCTGCGCCACCCATCTCGACGAGACCTGGCGCGCGCGCAGCAACCCCGCCCGCCGGGCGGAGTTCCGGGTGAACTTCATGCGCTCGTCGGCCGACGCGCGCGACCGCTTCGTGGGCACGACCCACCCCGACGGGACCTTCGGCTACGAGCACTGCACCGCTGGGCTCGTGCGCGGCGCCTCGTGCGCGATGTACTCCGCCACCTGCGTCGATGTCTTCGCCCGCGCGCTGCGCTCCAATGAGACCTCCGTCGCCCAGCGCACCCAGATGAACCTCGCGGTCGACCGCGCCTGCGACGCCCCGCGCCAGGCCCTCGTCGACCGGCTGAAGTCCTGTCAGGGCGACCTCGGCGCCACCGGCTGCGCCTCCGACGCCTGCCGCGAGTGCGCGGTCGGGCACCTCGCGGTGCTCTCGCTGCTCGCGCCCACCGCCGACCAGGCCGAGCGCGCGGCAGCCTTCGCGAGCTTCGTGCGAGCCACGCCCGAGGTCGTCGCCCGCGCCATCGCCGAGTCCCTCGGCGCCCCCGATGCGCCGGTCGACCTCGACCCCGTCGTGGTGCGCCGTGGCCTGCGGGCCTACTGCGTCGACCTCCTCGGGCACAGCCGCGCGGCGCTGCCCTTCGGCTGCAACGCTCCGGTCGCGATGCTGCTCACCCACCCGGAGTTCACCCGCGAGTTCGCCGAGACGTGGACGGCCCTCGGGCGCGCGCCCTACGCCACCTTCGAGGCGCTCTTCGATCGGGTGCTCGGCATCGTGGCGCTCCAGCAGGCGCCCGCGCCGCCGGTGCTGCAACAGCTCGATCGCCTGCCGCCCGCAGCCGCCATGGCGGGGTACCAGCGCGCGCTGCGCCTGCCGGGCATCACGCCCGCTGCCGCCGCGGCGCTGCGCCAACGCGCGGGCGCGATGCCCCGGGCGGGCGCGATTCCCCCGGCGGGCGCAGTGCCCCGGGCAGCACCGGCACCGGCGCCCGCAGCGGCGACGGGGGGCGGAGGCGGCGCGGCGGCCTGAGGCGACTGGCACGACCCCTGCTCAAGGGGCGGCTGAGGTCCCCTCCATGAACACCCGCTCCCTCGCCTCTTCGCTCGCACTCATCACCACCCTCACCGGCTGCGGAACGCTCTTCTCCGCGCGCGCCACCGTGAGCCCGCAGGGCGCGTCGGCGCGGGTCAGCGCCGATGGTCGCGCCGTCGCCGCCGCGGGCCTGCTCGCAGGCGTCGCCAGCGCGATCGCCTCGGGTGGATCCGCCGATTCACAGGGCGCGGTGACCGCTGGGGTTCACGCCCCGTCGCCCTCCGTCGACGTCGCCTCCACCAGCGGCGGGGCGAGCGTCGGCACCACCTCTTCGGGCACCACCTCTTCGGTCACCGCCGCCACCGCCATGGGCAACACCCCGGTCGCCACGAGCGGCGGCGTCTCGGGCGCCGTCACGGCGACGATCCCGATGGGGCGCGTGGGCTCGGTCACCATCGAGCGCATGACCATGTCCGGGGAAGACGACGACGTCATCGCGGGCGGCGTCATCACCCTCGACGGCGCCCCCATGGTCGACGGCGGGCTCATCGTCATCGACGGCTCTATCGACCTCGCCGGCGCCCCGGGCGCCACCATCACCCGCACCACCCAGACCACGATCACCAGCCGCACCACCGCGCGCTCTGGCGTGCGGGTGCACGCGCAGGGCGCGGGCTCGGCGCAGTGGCGCATCGGCGGCGGGGTGATGGTCGTCGCCGACCGCGCGGGCCACCGCTGGCGCCTCCGGGTGCAGGGCGGCGACCTCGCGGTGCGCACCGAGGGGGCGAACCCCGAAGGCCGCGCGGTGTGGGTGCCGACCCACGGGGCGCTGCGGGTCGAGGTGACGGCCATGGGCGACGGGCGCCTCGCGCTCACCGGCGACGCCCCCGCCGTCTCGGTCTCCACGGGCGGCAACGTCGCGCTCTCGCTGCAGACCATGAGCGCCCTCACGGAGCTCATCAGCGTGGTCCCCGCTGGCAGCGACGACTCCCTCCGTATCGCCGCCGCGGTGCAGGTCGCGCTGCGCGAGGCCGATCGCGCCGAGCCGTCGTTCTACAACGTCCCCATCCGCGGGCGCTCGCTCGTGCTCGTGGTCGACGTCTCGTACTCGATGCGCGAGCCCGACCCCCGCGCGGTGGACCTCTCCATCGCCCCGGGGCTCACCCCCACCAAGCTCGACGTCGCGCGCGCCGAGCTCGTCAAGGTGCTCGGGTCCCTCCCCCCGGACGTCGCGGTCAACATCGTGGCCTTCAGCTCCAACGTCACCCCGCTCTGGCAGAACCCCCGGGTGATGGACGGCGCCGCGCTCTCCGAGGCCATCCGCTGGATCGGCGGGCTCCAGCCGCGCGACGAGACCGAGCCCGTCGCCGCCCTCGAGGCCGCCGCGTCGATGCAGCCCGACCAGATCGTGCTGCTGTCCGACGGGCGGCCCACCGACCGCGACAGCATCGCCCGCGCCATGCTCGGCCTCGCCGAGGGCGTCTCGTCCCGCATGCGCCTCGACGTCGTCGGCATCGGCCCCGACCAGGACCGCACCTTCCTCGCCGCCCTCGCCACGCGGGGTCGCGGCGAGCTACGCCTGCGCTGACCCCGCCCGCCACGCCGCGCGCGCCCGCTGCCCCGCGGTCGCCAGGAAGCCCGTCTCCACCGCCGCCAGCGCTTCCACCGCCGGATCGACCGCCGCCGCCCAGCGCGCCCGCAGGGCAGGCAGCGCGGCCTCCAACTCCGCCCCCCGCGCCCGCAGCTTCACCGGCGCGTCGGTCATCACCCCCGCCCGCACCAGCATCGCCCGCCGCGCGGGCTCGATGAAGTTCCGGTCGACCTGCGCGAGCGACTCCTCCAGGCCCGCGAGCACCTGACCCGCGTGGCTCTCGAAGGCCGCCTGGCGGCGCACGGCCAGCGAGCGCAGCGCCTCCTCGTGGGCCGACCCCGACTGGCGCAGCGCCACCGCCAGGCCCGACTCGATGCGCGCCCGCTCCGCCGCCAGCTGCTTCAACTGCACCGCGGCGCGGTCCGCGTCCTCCTTCACCCGGCGCGACTCCGTGGTCAGGCGCTCGACCCGCGCGCGAAGCTCGTTGCGCGCCGCCACCGCCGCGGCCAGCAGCTCCTCGGCGTGCGCCGTCGGCAGCCTCCGCGGCGGAACCGCCGCCCCGAGCTCCTTCTCCACCTCCAGGAGTTCCTTGAGGCTCTGGGCCTCGCGGCGCCGACCCTCGTCGAGCTGCTGCGTCAGCGTCGTGATGGTCGCCTGCTCGGCCGCCTCGCGCGCCCGCAGCCGGGCCACCTCCGCGTTGCCCTCCCCGATGCGCTGCTGCCGCTGCTGGAGCTCGGCCCGCAGGTCGTTGACCTCGTCTTCCAGTTCCACGAGCTTCTTGCGCCAGTCGTCCTTGCCGAAGAGCGCGGGCTCGTCGCCCCGGTGCCTGGCCAGCAGCCCGTCCTTCACCTGTACCGCCTGGGCCCACTCCGTCGCGTCCGTCTGGATGGCGGCGATCTGCGCGAGGGCCCGCTGCCCCTCGGCCTGCACCGCCGTCAGGGCCTGCGTGCGCGCCTGCCCCTCGGACTGGATCGCCGCCAGCGCCGCGCGCGCCACGTCGAGGGCGTCGTGCCGGGTGCACCCGCGCAGCACCAGCTTGGCGACCTCGACCTCGCGCAGCAGCTCGACCTCCCGCTGCACCATCGCCCCCACCTCACCGTCGACGCGGCGGAGCTGCACGCCGAGCTCGTCCTGCGCCCGGAGCAGCGCGGCCTCCTGCTGGGCCTGGGACTCCAGCGCCTGCCGCAGCTGCTGCACCGCGGGGCTCTCGGGTACGGGTGACGTGACGAGGTCTTCGGGCAGGTGCGCCGCGAAGGGGAGCGTGTCGGGCCACGACGGCGGGACCTCGCAGCGCGCCACGCGGGAGAGCGCCGCGATGGCCTCGCGCAGCACCGGCAGGGCCTTGCCGTAGAGCCCGCCCACGCGGGTGACGTACTCCAGGTAGAGGCCGTCGGCGGTGTCGAGGCGGGCGAGGTCGGGGCGGCGTGTGGCGCGCACGGCCTCGTGGAGGCGCTTGCAGAGGTCGCGGAGCTGGGCGGCCTCGGGCTCGAACTGGCGCAGCAGCTCGGCCTCCTGGGCGCGGCTGTTCTCGAGCTTGGTGCGCTCCATGGTCTCGGCCACGGCGCTGATGCGGGCGGGGGCGCCGGCGAGCTGTTCGAGGCGGGTGAGCTGGCGGGCGAGATCGGCGCGCGCGGCGGTGACACGCTCGCCCAGGGCGCGGAGGTTGGCGTCGTCGTCGCCCTGGTAGGCGAAGCGCCCGGGGACCTCGTAGACGTCCGTGATGCCTTGGAGGGCGACCGGGTCGCGCGGGCGCCAGAGCCCGTCGGCCGTGGGGATGGCCGACGCCGCGGGGGGGCCGGCGTCGAGCTGCGCGGCGAGGTCGGCGAAGGGCGCGAGGCCGTCGCGGAGGCACTGCTCACCGAGCGCGAGCACCTGGAGGGCGGACTCGAACTCCGCGAGCGCCGAGAGGTAGGCGCGGACGGCGGCTTCCCGAGGTGAGCTGTTGGACATAGCCGGGGGTTATACCAGCGGCGGCAGCGGGAGCGGGGGAGTGGGGAGTGGGGAGTGGGGAGTGGCGGGGGAGCAACCGGCCACGTCGCCAGCAACCGGCCTCGCCGATCGAGGGGAGCACCCGCCCACCCATCCAGTCACCGGTCTCGCCGAGGGGAGCACCCACTCGCGCTCGCAGTCACCGGTCTCGCCGAGGGGAGCACCCGCCCACCTCGCCAGCAACCGGCCTCAGCCCTCCGAGGGGAGCACCCGCCCACCCGTCCAGTCACCGGTCTCGCCGAGGGGAGCACCCGCCCACTCGTCCAGTCAGCGGTTCTCGCCGAGGGGAGCACCCGCCCACCCATCCAG
>Ga0247843_1008255_pt1 | contig 12255 bp, 13 predicted proteins | sample LaCruzMarch2017__FD_192420 | JGI IMG/M metagenome (GOLD analysis project Ga0247843, IMG submission 192420) | Freshwater microbial communities from meromictic Lake La Cruz, Castile-La Mancha, Spain - LaCruzMarch2017_8m | ecosystem: Environmental > Aquatic > Freshwater > Lake | place: Spain...
TGATATTTTTCTTGGGTATTGGATTCCAGAATGATGGGATCGAGGTGGATTCCAATTTTGAAACTATGATGAACAAGCGATTGGATGGCCCTTAAGCGGTTCGCAATAGCGGGAGTTTGCCGATCATAACGTTTGGCCACCTCAGAGGGGGATAATGAAAAAGTAATATGGATATTGGGAGAGGGATCCAGCTTGAGGATGGATTGTATGTTCGTTGACTTAGTTCGCAATTCAAGTTGGGCAGTAGGATATTTTTTAAAGAGATCAAAATAACTTTTCCATTCATCTGTAAGATGGGAAAGCGCCAAGGAATCAGAAAACTCGCCAGCATGGAACCAGGCGCTGGGAGTCATCTCAATTTGTTTTTGGATAGAGTGAGTAATGTCTTCATGATTAACAAAGAGCACTAAATCTGGTGTTTGAAAGTGTCCTTGTAAATAACAATACTCACATTCATAGATGCAATTGTAAGCGTGGATAAAATAAAAATGCGGTTCACCTTGCTTGGAAATACCGTAGGCATCAGGGGCAGGTTTGATATGGGGTTCTGGTCTGATTCCCAGATAAAGATGGAGGTTATCTCTTTTTTCTAAATAAGGTTTTTTGGTTCTTCCCCAGTGATCCCTAATATTTTCTACTTCCAGTTGAGGTAGGTGAGCGAATTGTTTTAGAATTTTTTGCGTCATCTCAAAGGAGGATGAGCGAGACTCAAAAATTATTTTGGTGATTTTCATGAAAGATTTTTTCCCTCTATGAAATCCTGATAATTCTGGAAACTCCAGGTTGATAGCCGTTTTAAATATTTTTCTAATTCTTCTTGGGATGAAGTTTGCAATTCAAAAACTAATTTGGATGTTTCAAAAGTAGCGTCGGGATGTATCTTGAGTTTTTGATCTTCAAATGGTTCCAGAATTTTCCTTAAATTTTTTTTAATTTTTGTTAAGTCTGGAGTACTCACTTCCTCAATCATTTTTAAGGCCAATCGCCCTTTTTCTTTAGGACTATATTCTTTATGAGTTAAGAGGATTTTTTCTTTTAATTGAATGATAAATGACTGGTAACTTTGATCTGATTCAAAATAGGATCTCCATTTACTTAATTGTTGTTGCATGGAGTAAGTAAAGTAAAATTGGTTTTCAAAATAATGTGACCATGTATGATGTTGATTGCTGTGAGAGGTATTTTGTAATAGCTGCTCGAGTTGTTGCTGTATTTTCTCTGACCAAGTTTTCCAATTACTTTTTATATTTCGGCAGAGATCTTGATCATAGTCACTCCAATTATCTGAGATTAATTTTAGGGAAGCCCAAGGCACTTGAAAAGGCTGACAAGCCTTGGCGATTCCCCATAGTTCTCGATCTACAATTTCAGCTTGTGTCGATAAAAAATGTTTCAATTTTTGATCGAAGACACGTTTAGAAAAACTTACGATGTTAGATTTGACCGGGATGTTGAGATTTTCTTCTAATTTAGAAGCTTGAGAGGTAAAGGTGGCAAATTGCCAATTTAAATCTTCTTGGCAGTAAGTGGCCCTGTTGACGAATACCCACGTTCCCACTTCATGTTTGGGAGATAAAGCTCCAGCTAGCCCACAGTTTATAACAGTGATCGGTAAATCATATTGATGATAGAAATAGGTTAATGCGGCCGTGGTCCATTGTAAGGCATCAAATACGCCCTCTCCACAAATAAGCGTATAATGTTGTGGGTTTAGCTTATGCATCCATAAGCGCTCTAAAAGTTGGGAAGTTGGATTGCGCTTATTTTTACTTTCATGAGTTTCATGAGATAGTGGCTTAAAATCCTCTAAAAATTCTTTGGCCTCACCGCGATGGGCGAATATAAATAGATAAATAAAACTAAGTTGAATATTCATATACTTTTTTGATGTAAACGATAAGCAAAGCTATAAAAGGAAATTTTTTATGTCAGTTGAACTGTATGATTGGATGAAAAAAAAAGCAAGAACCTTAGGGAATACAGGGTTAAAAGTATCTCCTCTTTCATTTGGTAGTGCTTCGATTAGTAGTGACGGGGGCGGGTACGGCTTTGGCCCGATAGGGTTTAATGAATCCATGAGTTTAATTGAGAAGTCTATAGAAATGGGAGTAAATCTTTTTGATAGTGCTCCAGTCTATGGAATGCAGGAGGCAGAAATGAGATTGGGAAAATTTTTTAAAGCAAGAGGTGGCCGTAAAAATATTTTTTTAACTTCTAAATCAGGAGTGACTTGGCATCCCAATAAGCGCATTAATTTAACGAATGATCCAAAGGTTACTGAATCCATGTTGTTGCAAAGTTTGAAGGATTTTCAAACAGATTATATCGATATTTATTTTATTCATTGGCCTGATAGCGCCGTAGATATTAGGCGTCCTTTAGAAGTGCTAGTTAAATATCAAGAAAAAGGGGCGATCCGTTTTCTTGGGCTTTGTAATACAAATGAATCTGATTATTTGCGATCAAAAGATGTAGCAAAAATTGATGTGATGCAATGTGAATATAATTTATTTCAAAAAAAGGTAGAAGAATATATTTTGCCACTTTGTAAAAATGAAAATTTAGGATTTATGGCTTGGGGAACTTTAGAGAAGGGAATTCTCTCAGGACAATTTCATCCAAAAAAAGCTTTGCATGCTTCCGATAATCGTGTGGGTGCACCATGGTTTAAGCAAAAAGATGTATCGTTTAAATGCGAACTGGTTGAGAAAATGAAACAAAATGGAAATGCTATTGTAAATTCAAAAGATGGGAATCCATTTTCGATGATGGCTTTTTCGTTGGGGTATTATTTTTCAAGACCAGAAGTTACGACTTTGTTATGTGGATCTAAAACTTTACTGCAATGGAGTGAGAGTATCGAAGCTTTAAAAAAAGGGGAGCACTATTTTGAAGGTAATATGAAGTGGACCGAAGATGAAATTAGATCCTTAATCAAGATTGCTGATCAATTCAACCTAAGTAAAAAAGAAACGCTATGAGTGATTTATTCTTAAAGTTTCAAAGGACTTGTCTTTTTTCCTGAAACCGATTAATCTTCCAAAGTATTTCATTCCCATTTCTTTCGTTGAAGATTTTGAATTATAGAAATCCACATACGGGCGTGTAGCTCAGTTGGGAGAGCATCAGCATGGCATGTTGAGGGTCGCAGGTTCAATCCCTGTCACGTCCACCAACTTGAACGTTGGACAAATTCTGGGACGAGAAAAAACCGAAAGGTAATTTGAAAGAAAATGCAGGGCCACTGGACTTATCCAGCGGCCCTTTTTTGTTGTCTTTATTGGTTAGGTTTCCAGTAGAAGCAGGAGTTTCGGCCAAATTGTAAAAAACGTTAATTCCATCCTCAGTAAAGATCAATTGACTAAAAATATTGCTTAACATCCTTTTCTTTAAAGATTCACCGGCCTTACGAAAGCCTTTGCAAAACAATTGAATATTGGCGGTAATGGCCTTTTTAGCTCCTGCGGTTTCCGCAATGCTCACTTCTTGAACCATCAAGGTTTCAATATCTTTTTCCATGGCCTCTTTTTTCTCTGCTAAGGTCTGCAACTTATCTTGGATTAAATTTGATCCCGCTGTGCCTTTTGTAAAAGACGTCATGACAGAGAATATAGATTCAATTTCATGGTTAATTTTTTCTAGTGATTTTGTCAGAGCAATTTTTTTGCATTCGACTGAAGATTTATTAGATCCAATAGATTTTAAAATCTCATCTTCCACTTGATCCATATAGCCAGCTTCAGTAATAACTTTTTGTAAGTGGTTAACGATGGCAGATTCAATTTCTTCGGCGGCAAACCTTTTGATCGCACAGGGAATTGTTTCGCCAATTAAATACTTGTGCCCATAATAACGGTGAAGTTTGGATTTTCCGTGAGCTGACTGTCCAATCAGAGCGCGACCACATTCACCGCAACGAGCGATTCCTGAAACCAAAAAAATTCTTGTCTCAGACTTATCAAATCGATGTCGTTGCAAGAGGTTTGATTTTTTTAGGGTTTCTTGGGTACGCTCGAACAAAGCTTTACTTACAATCGGTTGCCAAGAAGCTGGCACAAGCTTGTATTGCTGCCACGCCTTAATTTGTGTTTGATCTTCATTCTTAAATTGTTTATTCACTTCTCTCACGCCAATGTAGGCATAATTATTTAGTATTGTTTGAACGGCCCTAATGGTCCAACGTCCGTCTTTGATATGGCGAAATTTTGATAGTCGCCATTGCTTTCTTTTTTCATTTTCTTTGTTCAAGATATCAGTGGTAACGGAAAGACTATTTCCCTCGTTGTATAAATCAAAAACTTTTCTTACTAAATTTGCTTCATCTTCATTTACAATTAATTTTCCAGGATTGGTGGGATCTTTATCATAACCAAGGATGGGGTTTCCTCCATTTGATAGCCCTCTCATGGCCCGAGAGTGGAAATTCATGGCGATTCTTTCTGATGTTTGCTTTCTTTCAAATTGGGCAAGGTTGATCATATTAAAGATCATCATTTCACCGGCCGGTGTGCTTGTATCAAATTGTTCTTTGATCGATAAAAATTTTGCCTTTGTGGATTCAAGTTGTTTGAGTAACAAACAGAAATCAGAAATGTTTCTTGAAAGCCGTGAGATATCTGTCACTAAAATCAAATTGATTTTTCCACTGACGACGTCCTTCATCATCCTTTGATAAGCAGGTCGATTGGTATTTTTTGCAGAGTAGCCGTCATCGATATAAGTATCAATGAGTTTTCCCCAATTGCTTTCTTGTAATTTTTTTATTTCAATAAAATTTTTAACTCGGTGTTGCTGGCTTTCTATCGATCCATCGGCCACCTGAGCCTGCTCTTCGGTACTGACACGAACATATATTCCAATTTTATGCTGCATTCGAAACCTCTTCCATTTCCTTGTGTGATGGCCTTCCACGTTTGCTTCCAAGGAGAATCATTTTTACAATGAACTGTTGCACAATTTCTTTTCTTTCTTGGAATAATATTTTTGATTCATAGACAGGTATGAAGTTTATTTTTATGTCATTTTTTCTTTTCAATTTTGCCACAGAATTTTTTACTTTTGCCATTTGATACTCCATAAGGGGTAAAATTTATTTAATATCATGGGACGAAAAATCGTCAAGAAAATCCAATGCTCGCTTAGTTGAAATGGAATCAAGATAGCGAAGCAAACGTATTGTTAATTTACTTGGTTTGCGAAATCCATTTTCTATATTGGAATAAGCTCGGTAACTAGAGAGACAAAGAATTTTTGCAAATTCCTCTCTTTCATAACCAAGCTTTTCTCTAATTCTTTTTAGATCACCAATATTCATTGTTATTCCGAAATTGTATTTGCTACCTTGATGACATCATTGATGCCTTGTGTTGTCAAGGCCTTTACGGGCTTTCTTTTGCCTGATTCGTCACCGCCAAGCTGCTTCTGTAGTAACAGCTTGAATTCAGTAGGGAGACTCCCTGATTCCTTTGCCTGTCTTAAAATATTTTCTAGCATGGTAACTTCGTCAAAGTGTTCAGAACGTATGGATTTAATCATGGCCTCATCAAGATCCGTGCTGAATTTAAGCAGAATCCAGTTGGCCATTTGAGTCCTATTTACTCTTCCTCCTGCAAAACCTTTATTTACCTTATCTACAATTATTCCTAATATTTTTTGTGCTTCCTTTGATACTGTAATCCTTTGAATTTCATCAGCTACCTCAATCCTATCTTCTCTTAATTTATCTTCTCTTCTTTCCTCTCTCTTGTTAAATATATTCTTACTCATATTTATCCCTTTATTATTCCCCGCCGCCCGAGAGTTTATTCCCAGTCCTTGACCCCTTCCTCGAAACATCGTTGAGGGGGAGGGGTCAAGGACGATGAAGGAAAAAACTCGAAGCGGCGGCGGTCCTGAAGCATTTGTTTTTTATAATGTTTTTGCTCTTTGTTTATTTCATTATTGTATTTCGTTGTTGGACGTATGTACGTCTATGTTCACGTACAACATTAAGAGGCAATTTTTTGCTCAATTTGATTGCAAACATCTTTAAGTCTAATAATTCCTCTGTTCATTTTTAGTGGAGCTTCCATCGAAGATTTTTTCCATTCAACTGCACTAGTCGTTGCCAAGCGGTCTATGAGTTCTGGCATTTTTAAATATAAAAAAGTTTCTTCAATTCGTCTTTGAATGGTTTTATTTTCACAAATAAAAAGAATTAAAGATATTTGTCCAAGTCCTGCATAGTTCCAAAGAATTGACCGGTAACGAGTTTGTGACTTTCCATTTCTTTCATATTCGATCGCCACAGTTTTTTTCTGATTATGCAAGAACACATCAAATAAAGCGTCTGGAAATTTTTGATCTCCATCCTTCCTAGTTAATTGGTATTTATCTTGATTGCTTTTTACTAGCTCACTAGCACTCATCCAAGATGTAATAAGTTTTGCATTTTCTAGCATCAGCATCGATCTCCCAACATACTCATCATGATCCACTTGATGGGCCCAGGTTGGATGGACGGCGATGCAACTTAATTCTTCTAGAAGTTTTTTTCCATTTTCACCAATTATCCATTTACCTTTAAAACTAGTGGCCGAATGTTTGCGAAGATAGTCATTATCGACTAAATATTTAAGCTGTTTTTGCTGCCACCTAATTTTTTTATCATTACCAAAAAATTGATGCCAATCCTGAGTACTGAGCACACCAATTTTTCCAACATACTTTAAGGCCTGCAAAACATTTCCAGGAATGACGTATCCTGTTTTATATTTGGCGATCATTATTCCACGTCCCATCTTGCAGGTTCGATGATGATATATTCAAAATGCCCATCGATGTAGCGATTCCCTTGGACCCTTCCTTCCACCCATCTGGATTCAACTTTTGGATCTTTTAATTCAGGCATGCTCCCTTGTTTTGAAAATGCTTCCTTAGCATTCATTTTTCCTTTCTCATAAGAATCTTGCTTTCTCTTTTCGTTTGAATCAAAAATTGATGATCCGGCAAGAGATCCTGCAATTCCTCCAAAGGTAGCACCGATAACAACATTGCGTGTTCGGTATTCTCCTTTTTTACCAGGATCAATAATGCCGCCAATAGCAGCACCAGATCCCGCACCAATTAATCCTCCTAATCCCACACTCCTTGATTCTGTTGCACACCCTGAAATAATAAAAACTAAAGTGATCAATAATAAAATCGTCATCTGTTTATAGTTGCCATTAAATTTCTTCATGCGACTCCTTTTGAGATTTAAATGCTAGAGATCCAAAGCTAACAGCATTGATTGTTTCAAAATTTTCTTGCCCCTCTGAGTTGCTTAAATTTGCGATTTGTTTTTTCTCAATATTTGGCAAAGCTACTCTGGGAAGATCATCAAGCATGTGAAACTTTATTTTTACTGTCTTAGTTCCTTGAGGATGAGGTACCACCATCATCGCTTCACCAACTCCAAGACCACTTTTGAAATCATTGGGGTGAACAACAAATTCTTCCACCTCTCTCACAGAGACATCACCAGTCCTTTGATTGCTCAGCATGCTACGTTTACCTCGTTCGGTGTATTTAGTTGCTGCCTTTGTTCCAATCAATTTAGAGAAATATTCTGCTGATGTGGGATCATTTCCCCGCATGAAAATTTTCAAATTGGAATTAGTCATAATGGTGTTGGCTACTGAATCACCTAGCGCAGTAATGTCGCCCAGTGCTTGATGAGCAAAAACAATTCCGACATTGGCACTCCTTGATTTATTGAGAATGGATGTAAATCCTGGATACAGATATTCAGAAAAATCATCTAAGAAAACACTAAAGAAATTTTTTTCATCGCTAAATGACCTGTGTCTATTGGCGACACCAGCTTGCAGAGATTGCAGTACTAATTTTCCCGTCGCTTTTCCGAGAAATGGGGATAATAAAACCGGTAGTTGAAAGTAAACGATCAGGTTTTTATTAAGTGCTTCATCAATTGTAAATGAGTGTTCATCTGCATTGAATATCGTGGCCGTTTTACCATAGGAGAAATGAGAGATGGCAGCAAGTAGGCCACTGGTTCTTGTATCACGCTCACTATTTGATAAATTTTTGTAAACTTCCACCCAAGTTTTTAATTCTAAATCCTCTGTTGTACTCACCATTTTTTCTAATTCGAGAGGTCTTGATATTGCTGTATGAAGTTTTTGAAAGGTAGGCGTAATTTTTGATAATTCAAAAATTCGCATAACTTGTCCCATCACTTCATATTGCAAACTTCTATAGTAAGGATTTTCAAATTCAAAAGAATTAAAAACTCTTTCCGTAATTTCTTCAGCACTCCCACCAACCAGTGGATTAAAGGAATGTGACTTTTCAATATGGGAAAAGCTAACGAGCCTAAAATCACTTTCTCTTTTTGCTAAAACGGTATAGCTCCATAATTTATCAAGTAGTGTGTTGTCGGCCTTCCCATCAATAAGCAGTAGCCCTTTTCCTGCATGAATATCTTGGATGGCCCAGGGAAGAATAACAGATTCAGTTTTTCCGGCATTAGTCGTTCCCACAATTTGGGTGTGCATGGATCTCTGGTTTGGTTTAATCCAGACATCTTTTTTGTCACTGGTCACACCGCAAAAAACTGAGTCATCTGTTTTTTCTAATATTTTCCTCTCAACGATATTTTTGTTTCTAATGGCCATTATTTTTGGCCAAAGAAAAATAAGAAGGAGAATTACTACCAATGCAATGCCACCCATTAGCATCCAATAGTGATTAGGATTCCTTAGCCAAAGAATTATCTTTTGAAAAATTTTATCAAGTAAGAAAAAACCAAAAAACATGAGGATTAATAATTCCATCTGTCCAAGAGGTTGCTTATTTTCCATAAGTCGATCCTGGATCACGAAATAAAAAGGGCTGATTTAAAACAGTATAAAATTCTGCTCCCATTTCTAGCTCAATCCATTTTTTCTCCGCAGACATATCTTCAGCGTAGGAATTGGCCTGATCTTTTGCGGTTTCTGCTATGGCATTTTTCATGCCGTTATCACTTCCTCCGGGATTTGCGCCAAACTGCCCTCGGTTCATCGATCCCTCAGCATAGGCCCCAATAAAACGTGTCAGTGTTTTCCCCACCGCATTTTTGACAATGGTTGATTTCACGTTTCCTTCTACGCCGATTTGACCATCTCTACCAACACCAAGACCAGAGAGTGGCCTCTCTCTTCCATCAGGAAAGATAATTGATCTCCAATTTACTTGTGCCCTTTCACTACTATCATCGAAAGTAATATCACCAATGAGTTTTGATCCTTCTGGAATTGCTAAGTCACCCTCAGGTGCAATGTCTTTAGGAATGAGTCCAATGACCGGCATGTTCTGATTTGCCACAATTACTTTTTCTGTCAAACGAACTAAAAATTTTGTGCCAGGAGAAAGTTGGGTTTTGGAGTTATTGCCATTCCTTGCAATAATCATGGAGCCATTTCTGTTATTTGTGTTTGTTGTCCCACCCATGTTGCCACCTCCTGTCGCCGCTGGCCCTTGGTAGAGAAAATCTAGAGAAGTATGCACGACGGCCGAATTAGATTGAGCGTTCTGGAGTTGCTTTGCAGTTTCCTGAGTCGGGTCATTTGTTTCATCAACAATCCTATTATCAACCGAATTACTCTTCTCATGAAAGCTGGTATTCACAGCTTTCTTTGTTGGCATAAAAAGAATTATTGCAACGACAATACAGGGGGCAGAAATGCACACAATTTTAATTCTCAACCAATTGAGTTCTCGTTTTTTACTGAAAGGTCTTAGTGGCAAGTAGAATAAATTTTTTATTTCCATAAAGTCATCCTCTTGATGGTGATGGAGGAACGATGCTTACGTCTGAGTTCAATAGTAAATGGTTCACTTGCATTTAGATCACTTGCCAAAATTTGTAATATTCCTTGAGAAGGATATTTTTTAGAAAGAACAAGCGACCCTAAAACCAAATTATGAATGGGGCGAGTGCGTCTATATTGTGTTACCCAGATCCAACCTGGATCAAAATTCATTTTCTTCGTAGATCTCAAGTGAAATTCAATAAGTACTAAGCCGCCTTTTACTTTTGCCACTTTTTTGGTTTCAAAAGTTAATTCATCGTTAGACATTTCTTTTTTGTAATACATCCAAGAAATTTGTTCCTTCTTCGAAGGATTCTTATCTGGAAGTTCCTTTGGGTTTTCAAGGTAAACAACATAATCAGAGATTGTATTTTTTCCAGAAACTAATTCCACATTGAATCTTTTCCAATCTGTATAGATGTACAAATTTGTTTTAGCGGAATTGGAAAGCGGTTTAATCGTAATTGCTTGATCGAGGTATTCAACCTTGAAGGATTCCTGATCACCAACCACAACACTATTAGGACGATCGGGAACTTGGATAATCGTTGCAATTCCCACTGCCGTTCTTACCGTAATGATTTGGTCACCTCGAACAACAACGTGACGAACTTTTGTAGAAGTATGTCCATTCTTAATACTTAAGAGAGATAAAAAGATTATAATAAAATTTTTCATTACAATTCCTCTCTTTCTTTCGTGATATAAATTCCCCATGGATTGTCTTTAGTTCTTGATCCACTTTCAAAATTAAGTATTAACTTTAAATCTCCTGCAGCCTTCATTCCTTGAATGGATGTGATTCGGTCACCAGTGATGGCGACGGTACTACTTTCTAAATTGACTTTGACATTAGATACAAAAACTTTTTGCGACACTTGTTTTTCAAGAGAGAACTTTTCAACGATGTTCATTGCTTCTGTAAATGCATTGAAGCTTTGTGGACTAATAAATTTTGCAGATTTTTGTAGTTGATTTTTTACATCACTTGGATTCCAGTTATAGCGAAATTCAAGATAATGATTCACACCTTCTGCAATAAGTTTTTCAGGAGGTGGTAATTTAGTAGATTTTATTTCCTTGCCATCGACATCAAAGGATAAAATGATGGGATCTTGATTTGAAAAACTACTCACAAGACCAAGTGAAATTATGCAAACAAGAAAAGTAAAAAAAGAAAACATTTTGAGAATCTGATTTGAGTGCATGAGGCTGCTCATCATTTTTGGAAATTTATGGTCTTTTAAATTTAGTAGTGACATTATTTGTTCCTTTTAAAATTTTGAATGGGTTTCTTGTTTTCAAATCGATTATTCAAGTAAGACTTACCCGAGTTTAGAGCACCACGGCTGGCTTGTTGGATTTGCAGTGCTTTCGCTGGTACCGCTGCCATGGCCGCAATACTTGATGCTCCAAGTGTTGTAGACATAGTTTGTAGTCCACTTCCAACAATAGATTTTACGATCATCGGAGTCATGAGCATCGCCGTTGCAATAACGAAATTCATAACCATTAAGGTGAGATAATTTCCTTCTGTTTTATACGCATCGCCGAAAGAAAGCGCCGTGAGCATGGCGCCGAGAATCGCCCACACTATTTTCCAACTAGCAACCTCGATCATTCCCTTGAAAAGATTTTTCGTGATTTCTGAAGTGCTCGCAAACATATTAAAAAGTAGTAAAAAAGGAGCTGAAATCATGAAAAAAATCCAGAAGAAATGATACATGGCAATAGTGAGGTACCTTGCAACGTATAAGACGAGGTAACTTAGAAATGATAGGGTCGCGATGATTAAATCATTAAATTGCAACAAAATGCTTTTGGCCGAAAAGGAATAGCTTTGTGATTTTGCCTCGGCCATTCGAATGATATTATCTAAGCTATTAATATGATCAATTCGTAATGTTATCCCGTCGGCAACAAAAATGATGGCTTTACTAATTTCTGGAAACGCCACCAAAAGCACAGTTGAAATAATCGCCCGCTTTAAGACATCAATAAATTCTGGACTTCCTTGTGGATGTTTAAACCAAGTCATAGCAATTGATAGTGCAAAAAATACGGGCAGCATCAAATAATAAATTCGCACAAATTCTTGATGCAAATCTTTTGTCAGTGTTCCAAGTAATTCAAACTGTGGCATGTTTGCCTCCTTCTGATTTATTGCTCTTCAAGAGGTACGAGGTTAGTTTCTTTCGGTAGCCGTCCGAGTGCATTGGTTAGGCCTTCATACTGAGTTTTAAATTGCGCTGATTGCAGTTTTTCTTTTCGATTTTCTAGCGCCATACTTTCGGCCATCATTTTTAGCATCATGGAATTTGTTCGAAGCATTTGGGTTGTAACCCCAATTAAGACCGCTACTGATTGCACTGTGAGTTTTGCTGCTCCCTGGGGATTTACAAGACGTGCATGATTTATA
>Ga0247843_1008257_pt1 | contig 12250 bp, 15 predicted proteins | sample LaCruzMarch2017__FD_192420 | JGI IMG/M metagenome (GOLD analysis project Ga0247843, IMG submission 192420) | Freshwater microbial communities from meromictic Lake La Cruz, Castile-La Mancha, Spain - LaCruzMarch2017_8m | ecosystem: Environmental > Aquatic > Freshwater > Lake | place: Spain...
TGAACTGCTCAGGATTCTAAATAACGTGGCACAACATCGAGGAAATCGACTGGCACACAATCATGGAAATCGAGTGGCACAGTATTCAGGAAATTGGGTGGCACAATATGCGGGAAATTCGACAAATTCCGCGAAACTCGCCAACCACCTTCTTAGGAATAACGGCCAATCTTTCAGGTTGGCCGACTTAATCAAAACTCCTTACGAAACTTGTCAGATCAAATCTAAGTTTCTACAGATCAAGGGAGACTGGCTCTAACGTTGAGAGTATGGATAGCCACAATCTTTCCTAAATCGGAATCTAAAAAAATCTTTGATCAACCTCGTCGATTAACTGAAGTCTCCTGTTCGAGCCAGTCGACATAGTCATCTAGAACGTGCTCGATCAGCGAACCGAGCCTTAATCCCTGTTTGTTCGCGGCTGCCTGAAGAACTTTCTTCGTTTTAACTTTAAGCCTCGCGGACACAGGAGTGCGCTCTTCGTTGGTAGGCATTTCTTCCGGTAGTCTGAATTTGGGCTTCTTCATGTCAATAATTGTATCAAATACGTACTGAATACGATACGTATTGAAGTCGTTGACGCGATATGACATTATAGACAAATGAGAGCACTTTGTTACGCCCGAGTATCGACAAGCCATCACGATCAAAATCCGGAAGTACAGATCGAGGCTCTTCGAGCCTTTTGTGTGGCTCGAGGTTGGGAGGTGCGCCAGGAAATAGTCGATGAGGGCTTTAGTGGCGGCAACGATCGTAGACCGGGGCTTTCTCAGCTCCTTCAGAATGCCAGAGCTCGGAAGATCGACGTTATTGTGGTTACGAAGCTCGATCGTTTAGCGCGGTCAGTTCGCCATCTAGTTACGATACTTGATGAGTTGGTCTCCCTCAATGTCGACTTCGTTTCCGTGGGTGATCAGATCGATATGACAACTCCATCTGGGCGTTTAATGTTTCATATCGTCGGCGCGTTCGCAGAGTTTGAAAAGTCCCTAGTGAGTGAGCGAACGAGATCTGGGTTGGAGCATGCGAAACGGAAAGGCAAGATCCTTGGCAGGCCTAAAATTCGTGATGATCTTGCGATTTTGAAATTAAGGTCTCAGGGATTGAGCTATTCGCAAATCGATCGAAACCTGAAGTGCGGCCGAAGCGCGATTTATCGAGCTCTCAAGTCTGTAGCGAAAACGTCTCCAATTTCCCTGGTCCAAGACTTTGAAATCACTGGACCTCGAAAGACTACAAAATGATGTGGCGAATACGAACGTTTTCGCTCATGCATGCAAATAGTTGCTATGAAAATAGTTGTCCTTGTTCCGAGTCAAATAGTCCTTCTTTGAGGATTTATGAGTATTGATAAGGACAGGACGTTATCCTCTTCTTTTAAGTCACCGAAGACTTACTCGATGAATCTTAAAAAGCAGTTGAAAACATATTTTGATCACTTTGACTTGAGTGCAGCCCAAGTTGCGAGGAAAGCAGGAGTACCTAAGCAGTCACTGAGTGGCTGGATGGCTGGCAATACGCCACGAGACCTAAATCAACTCAGAAAGGTTGCCGAAGTCCTGGGGACGACTGTCGATGACTTACTATTTGGATCCGGTGTTCATCATGAAGATAAAAGACCCAACCCAATCCTCGAGAATTTGATTGGCGAAGAGTGGATCGGCGGTGTCTTTGAGATCAGGATTCGTCGAATAAGAAAGTAAAGGAGCGAAAGATGAGTGCATCCGAAAAGATAGTCGCGGCTGAAAGAGCGCAGCCGGTTAGCACAAAGCGAAGATTTTCTCTCATTGAGAAATTTGGAATTGTCTTTTTTGGACTGATCGGTCTTCTTCTGGCCGTCGTTCCACAGCAGCCCAAGAGAACGTTTATGGTCCCCGGACAGTCACCACTGGCTCCGCTAGAGGTCAGTCTTCGTGAGAATGCTTCTAGTTTTATCAAGCAGAATACGTCCGGAGATGGTCAATTGGTTCCGTCACTGAAAGAATCGAGTTGGCAGGGAAGGCCTGCTATCACATTGAACTGGGAGTGGAATACTCTAATTGCCGCAGACAAGGATAGCTTAATTATCCAAGTTAAGAACGTTTTTAAGGGTATTGCGAAGACCAATGGCTTGCAGGCGGAACTTCTTGAACTGCGCATCTTCTGTAGTCTTTCAGATCAGTACGGGAAAGAGTCCCTCGGTCGATGCGCTCGCATTATCATGCCGATATCTGAGCTCAAGAAAATTGAATATTCTGAAATCATGAACAAACAGCTATCGAATTTGATCAAGAAGAACGATGGTTTTAGTTCTGACAATCAGGCCATGAGATTGCTTTGGGATAAGTATTAGAAGAGTCTTTTACTTTATTCTCAGGGGAAGGATCATGTTTAAGTTGTGAAAGCACACATCCGAGAAGAAGTGTTTCAGATAATGCATATTCGGGAGGTCACTTTGAAAAGTATCGCTTTGGTAATCATCGGCCTTACGTTGGCCTCACTGTCCGCCATGGCGGATAAGGAGTCGGAGAAGGGGCGTGCGGACGATTGCTTCGAGGACCTAAAAGATCTCGGTGCCGAAATGAATGCGCGCTTCGGACGAGATGACCAATGGAAGATCAACGCAAAGTTCACCAAGAAGAAGGAACAGTGTCATAAAATTAAAACGAGCTATGAGAAAAATTACGGACCGTACTCTATTCCTGGAACACAGAAATCCAAGGCAAAACCACAAAATACTCTCAAGAAAGCCAGCTCCGACGACCTGATTGAAGCCTTCTGTAAAAATCTTGGCTCCATAAGACTCGGAGAAGAACAGATTGAAATGCAAAAGGACAATCCCACGTCCGTAAAGCAACACCAGGATATTGTGACGGGCGACAAAAAATTGAACGGAGATATTCAATCCGAGTATAAGAAAAGAACAGGTAGCCAAATTGAGATCTCGGAATGCGACTGGAAAATTTTTACAGAGGCGAAGTATTTGCGCAGCCTGAGGCAACAAGCTATTTGTTATGATACCTGTGTAACTGCAGACAAGGATCCAGCTCAAATCCAAAGTCTTTTTTGCAGAGCTAGTCCCGAGGAAAAGGAAGTTCTCAACAAGCTACACCGGGCGCTCACAAAGAAAGATGCCTTTTGTAAACCTTAGCCGATAGTCGTCGATACTTCATCGGAACAGAGACTGAACACCATAGTGGCCAGAAATAGGGGCGAACATTTTTTGATGGCCTCCTTTTAGTCTGTTCAGAGCCTGAGTCATGGCATCTACCATGTCGTCATGACGTCCAAGCGGGAAGCTTGCGACCTCCTCGATGAAATCCTTCACCCAGGTGGCAAGCAGAGGATCTGGAAGCCACACATTTCCAGCTTCAATTTCGGGTGAAACGGCGCAGGCCCTAGCCTCCTTGGATCCTTGGGGCTCCACTGCGATCAAGCCACTGATCTTCGCCTTCAAGGCTGAAATCACAGCAGGGCCATTTGCTTTGTCTTCTATCAATTTTGCATTAGCCTTGGGGTACTTTCGAGTTAGAGCTTCGATTGCTGCAATTGTTGTAGGAAAGTCCATTCGTGCTCGGACTTGATCAATGAGATATTTGTTTGCACCGAGCTTTCCCCAGATTTGAATCACGACGTAATCGGAATTTTTGGTGTCCTTGAACGTCAGATCGGCGCTCATGATTACCTGGTTAAACTTCGCAGGAAGAACTTGATAGAACTTGAACCAGTCGCGTTTGATTATATTCCCTTCGTCTGAAGTTGGTCTCTGCTGGTAGAGCGACTCCCAAATTCTTGATCCGACACGACTGCGGGTATCTGCAAGGGTTAATTCATCATATCGTTCAGGACAGAGCGCAGCGCCCACCGGTCTTCCGAGGGGATCGTTTTCCTCTGCGAGCGCGGGAAGCCGCACTTCGGTCCAACCGGTCTGTTCCCGAAGAAGCCTGCCAATGAGGTCGTCCTGGTGCCATCTCGTCATCATTACGATCATTGAAGCGACGGGCTCGAGGCGTGTCAGCATTACTGATGAGAACCACTCCTGCATTTTGTCTCGCTGAGACTGGCTGTTGGCCTCCTCAGCGTTTTTGATGGGGTCATCGATGATAGCGAGTGATGCGCCGCGTCCAGTTATGGAGCCTCCTGCGCCCGCCGTGACCATCGAGCCTCCCTCCACGAGATGGAAACGATCCGATGCGGTCGAATCTGAAGCGAGCCGAATGCCAAGCTGATCGGAGTTTTCTTCGATGAAATTTCGAACACGTCGACCCCAGCTTGCAGCGAAGTTTGCTTCGTATGAAGCAAGAATCACATTTCGCTTGGGATATAGAGATAGAAACCAAGCCGGCGTGTAAAACGAGGTCAGCAGGCTTTTGCCCGATCTCGGCGGCATCGAAATAATCAGTCGAGCATTTCCGCGAGCAATTGCGGGAGCCAAAATTCGATCGAGATAATCAATATGATGATAGCGCTTAAAATCGCCGCCATCAAAGTGCTCCGCCATTCTGGCAGGTGACAGTCTCCATAGGTCATTTAGAATCTCATTTGTTTTTTGCACGCAAATGCTCCTCAATTGATGCGACCGCAGCGAAGGTCTCCGGATTGTTGAGCACGTCCTGGATACGCCTACGGCGATCTTCGATCTCCATTGGCCGACCTTCAGGTCCGGAGTGCTCGACCTGGAGTTTCCCTTGCCTTCCCCATTTTGAAGGGAACATTCTTTCAAGGCGCCAGGCTGCGGCCTGCCAAATTCCACCTTCGGCAGCGGCATCGATCACGTTGAGGAACCTGGTCTCTGCTTCCGCCATCGCCCTTTCTACCGCGTCCGATAATTCCTGCGTCGCTTGCGTCGCATTCTCGCTTTTCGCGATCCGGATCCAACGGTAAAATGTGTCTTTCGATACTCCAGTGAGGGCGCAAGCTGTTTCAACATAGGCACCTCGACGAATGTGCAAACAAAGGCGCTCGGCGATTTCAGGGGTCAGATTTGGAATGGAACCTTTGGGATGTCGGGACACGCGCGCCTCCAATTGAGGAGTGGCGGCCTCAAATTCAGTTTGGCCTTTCTCGGGTCAATTGACAATGTGCTTTGTTTAAATTCGGAAGCTCAGAAGGCATGAGTTTTGAATAATCAATCGCATGATCAAAATAACAATCGGTACTTTGTCCCTTTCTCTTTGCCTTATGGCTTCCGCTCAAGGAGCTTCAATCTGTAGTAGTGACAATATTGCGCGGGCACGCCAAAAAACGGCGTCATTTGGTTCGTCGAACGAACTGTTCCGGGCAACGGGAGCACAAACCAAACTGCATGTGTTCGGAGAAGTTCATTACTACACTAATACGGACCTCCTTGGTCGGCTAATTCGAGAGATTTCTACGAGCCTGCCTGGCCAACGGAAATGTGTTTTTTTAGAGATGCCGAAGGATGGACTGGCGCACTACGAACAGATGATCCGGTCTTATTTGCAGAAACCGGACCTCGATCCCATTTTCCGAAAGAGATTGGAGTTCATGGCTCCCTATTACCCCACCATCGTTGGCTTTGCCAATAGTGTGGGTTTCAATATCCATGAAGTCGATCATCCTGGGCATCTTGCCGATGACAAAACCGAGGACGAAAGAAATCTCGCGATGGCCGAAAATTCAGCTCGGCTGCTTTCGAACGGAACTTGTGACAGCGCAGTTTTTTTTGTCGGAAAGGCCCACATTTCACCCTTGGAAAATAGACCTTCAGTTATTGAACTAATGAAACAAGCTGGATTGGATCCAATCACTTATAATGTCGCGGATTCGGCGGAGACAAGTGATGCGAGGATGGCGTCTTGGAAAGGCCTCGAATGCGATCCAAAGAACGAACTGCCAGATGCGTTCTCCAATTCTGTCCTCGAAGAAAACACGGTTTTATTTCCTAATCTTCCGAGTCAGCGAAAATCTTTGTGGAACGATTTTGACTATTCGATCAGTCGATAAGTTCGGATCATTCACGATATGAACCCCAGCGAATATGGGTCCTGAGCTGTATCACAATTTCGGATGTTAGGGTGGGATGAGATCCCCTAGGATGGATTGACACATAGGCCTCCAATGAAGGTGTGGCGTTCCCAAATCTCATCTTAGAGTCGGGATTTGCATTTTGCGATCAAGCTCAATTTTTGATCCAAACACTTTATGCATGGCGGACTTCTGCCTCTTGAGAGTGTAGGCAGAAGTGTAGGTTACGGTAGGAGTGAAAATTTAATTCTTTGATATTACTATAATTTTTTTGCTGAATTGGCGGAGAGGGCGGGGGCTAGGATTCTTGTAAGATTTCAACATCTTTAGTTGAGAGCCTCCTACGACTTCCTACAAACCCGTTCTAATTGGCAAAATATCACCAAGCTTTGGATGATGCTCGTGGATTTTAAGCCCCTCAAGGGCTCCCGAAACGTCAATTCCTGCTTTCCTGATATAGATCATCATTGTTTCCATATCTTTCCAGCCCCCCATTTTCATGACCTTCACGGGGGCCACACTGCGACCTAACAATAGGGTTGCCCAGGTAGCCCTTAAATCATGAAAACGGACTGCCGGTAGCCCCATGCCTAGCATGAACCCCCTAAGCTCCCTTGCCTGCTCCCCTTTGTCCCATTTGCGAATCCGGGGAAGAACAAAGTCGGTCAATCGAGTAGCAAAAAGGTCTTGGATTAACGGCATCAAATGTGGAGAAATATCAATGATTCGATCATCTCCTGATTTGGTGTCTTTAAATCCATCCTTGTTGTTCCATGATCGACAGACGCGAATTCTTCTTTGGCCTAAGTCCACAGCATCCCACTGAAGCGCATAGAGTTCCCCGTTCCGCATTCCCGTATAGAGTGCCATGGACCAATGTGGGTACCATTCAGATTCCATCTCAAGTGCTCTCTCCAATAGGAGCTTTGCTTGAGGTTCAGTCAATACAGGCTTTATTTTATCATGAATTCTGAACTTCATAATTGGAGTCGGGTTGTGATCAATATATCCTCGTTCAATCGCAAAGCCAAAAACCCCCCGTAGGCATTTTAAAACATACTGCCGGTGACTTTGCGCCTTATCAGACATGAGCTTGTCAACGACAGTATGAAGATCAGCTCTTGATATGCTGTCACAAATTCTTTTGCCCCATTCTTCCTCAGTATATTTTTTGATACACCGTTCGTCGCTATAGAGGGTCTTCTTTGTGAGCCCTTTCTGAGCTTGAAACTCAAAATACTCAGTGAGTAACTGTGCCCATGTTGGCTTCAAAGTTCTGCGCAACCTGTCTTCGACCTCGACCACCAGCTTTGCAAAAACCTTGGAGGCCTCGCCTTTTGATGTAATCCCAGTGCGCTTGAGACCGAAAGGGATTCTTGTTTTCGGATGTCGCTTTGAATATGAAACATCATACTTTTTAGTGTTTGTATTGAGCTTAATTCCCATTTTCAATTTCCTCGTTTTTTTGCGAGGACAATTTTGTCCAGCTCAGACCTCAAATACCGATTCGATCGTCCAAACTTGTAATAAGGAATTTTACCGTTAGCTACTAGGTTCCGTAGACTTCCAACAGGTATTTTTAGGTGCCGAGCTGCCTCTTCGGAGGTCAGCCATTCGATTTTTTCAGTTTTCAAAGACCTGGCTGTTTCGTTACTGCTAAGTCTACAAGAAGTCACGAGTGATCTCCTTGATCTGTCAGTGTGGCAGCGGCTTGCGGGGGTCGGAAATATTCTTTGTTGAGGTAAACCTTAGTCGAACTGCCAACTCGAACGAGTGTTAAATATTTGAAATTTTCTAAGGTCTTAAGCCCTGCCTTGACTCTTGTGGCCTGCCTCAAACCTGAAACCTGCCTTCGGTGAATATCACGAACGCTCTCGCCATCCTCGAAGACGTTTGCTTCAAAGTATTCGAGGAGCTGATATACCGCCGCTAATTCTGGATCAGCTGTACCATTGAGAAATATTAAGAATTCGTTTTCAAAGAACGAAGTCCACCATTCGGCCAACTTAAAATCCAGAATTGAAATCTCTTCTTCGCCGTTTGCTTTATCTGCTTCTCGAACCAAAGAGAAAATTCCGGTCAGGCCAATCATTAATTTGTCAAGTTTGGCTAAATATGAATGATGGGGACCATCGGGAATCTTGGAGATACGGTCCATTCGCTTCTGATCCCAGGCTGAAAATAGCCCAGAAATTTCTTTTGGGAATCGAAGTTCTCGATAATCTCCCCTGTCGTTTGAACTTATTTTCTTGATCAGGCTATCACTGAATAGATAATCAAAAATGTCCTGGATATGTTGTGAATCCGAAGCGTTTAAAGCGATATCTTTTGGCTCCCGGTTCCCACGGATATTAAAAATACAACCAAACCGAACCTCGAGACCATCCCCTGAAGACCCCCTAAAGAGTGACCTGAAGATGTCTTTTGCAATGTCAGGCTGAATTCCTCCAAAGACGGAGAGGCAACCAGTTTGCGCGTATCGTTCACCGCCCCCCACCGTGTGCGTTGAAATGCTTTTGTATCCGTTCCAACCGGTCTTCAGCAAAGATCTTAGGGATTCTCGTCCCGATGTACTGCAGCGATCAAATATGAGGGGAAGTTCGTCTAGCTCAAGGAGGCACTGGCCAGCTTGGAGCATTTCGATTATTTTTTCGGGAGTTGCGTCGTTTAGAACTAAATTCCTCTGTTTTGGCATTTCTTGTAAATGCCGCTTTTCCTTTGATAGTGAACCCCATTCCTTGAGATCTGCTTTGAACTTCTTCCGAAGGCGCTGATCGATTTGACGAAGCGGCTCAAATGCTTTGTCCATGATGGGTGACTTTCTGGATCCTGCCGATCCACAAATACATCCCCATACATTCGGCACAATAAAGTAGTCGGCATTGCGTTTGGGAAATATCCGAACCTTCGAGCCGATTGCGGCCCCCAATGCCACTAGCAACGGCGAAATAACTGCGGCCATATCCGTACCCATCGATAAGGCCGTCGTCTCTACGAACCGCCTAAGCGCTTTTGGGATCCTCTCTACATCCACGTCAATGCAGGCAGGTACTCTCGGTGGCAGAGGGATAGGGAAGACTTTCGAGCTAGAGTTGCCAGACGTGTATGGCGCAAGAGAATTTAACGAAAAGGACTTGGAGATACTTGCGACAAATTTATATGCATTTTTCCTTGCTACCACCTCGTTCGCTGCAGAATACCCTTCAGTCTCATCTTGAAATAGGGGTGGAGTATGATTTTTAATGTCGTATTGAAAAACTTCTTCTGCGATTACCTTTAGCGACTTGCCCTTGCATATTCCCGCCACGACCTGAGATTTTAAACAATTGTTCCTCCCACCCCCAGCTGTCACGCTGACAGTCCGGACAGCTTTTGTTGGTCGACTCTCACCTGGAAGTGCAGCTTTTTCCCGTGCCAGTAACCGCTCCACAACATAGGGGTTGAGGGTTGGAATTTCATCATAGTGAATATCGAGAAGGGGTGTTCCAATCCAAAAATAACTCTGACCTGTGTCCGGATGAATGCTCGGTGGAAGAACAGTCTGACGTCCATCAGAGAGAATATCGACTTTCGCGAGCGACCTGCTAGCAATTTCAGCTGAATATTGGAAAAATCGAGTTTCTCCAATACGACCCCGTTTCGTTAGCGGGCTTACCGGAACAATCTGATGAATTTCCTCATCCTCACTGTCGATGTCGATTGCCATTAGCCGACTTGCTGGCCCCAAGCAGAGGCCTATGCCCGTTTGTTTTTTGACCGCTGTCGGCTTATCGGGAAGACTGCTGCAGAACTTCGTCCATCCTTTAATTTTCGGGACTTTTCCGATTAGCGGTATCACAGGGTAACCTTTTTCAAGATAACCGATCATAATTTCGAGCCAAGGCTGGTTACTTTCCATGCGTCTCTCCGATCCGCGCATTTTTCAACCAATTGCCAATTTCGTTAAGATCAAATCGAATACTTTTCCCGATTTTGACAAAAGGAATTCTTCTCTTATGAATTTCCCATCGGATACGAGCTTCAGAAAATGAAAGATGTTCCGATAATTTTTTTATTGTGATGAACTGGGGCAATGTTTTTTTCTGATGGACTTGTTGATTCATATTTCCTCCTATTGAAGACTTGGTATCATCTGGCAAAAGGATTTAAATAGAAAATCTAGCCGCAAAAAAATTTGGGAGAAGTCTTTGTGGACCCGAAAAAAAAGGTAAGTGTTGAGAACGTAAGAGATTTAAGAACACTATGGCTAGAGCTTGGTCAAACTTTGGGGTTTGTGGAATTAAATGGTCGTTTGCCAACCTCAATTCCGAAGCGAATGATTCAGACAATCAATCTCCTCTTGAAAAGCGAAGCAAGTCGATCCTCTCGGACAAAGACTGATGGCACACTTGAAATTGAAGAAAGATCAAATCAAATGTACGACTCTGCATTATTAGCTCTCACTAAAATATATAAAAACTCTAATATAGTTAATCTGACAAAATCTGAAATCGATCGTATCGAAGTAATTCTTTGTAACCTCGAAATTCGTATGAAAAACATGTTCGATGTTGCAATATCTAAACCCAATCGTCGAAAATTTACAGAGCCCTCCAAAACTATTCAAAAGAAAATGATCACGCAGGGGTATGAAAAAACAACAGCAAAAATGTTAACGGATATTTTTCCAGATCGTACCCAGACGGGTAAAAAAATTTCTGGGAACAATTCAGAGAGTGCCAGACAAAGAAGGCGCAAGAAATCTGTTGGTCCAGATGAAGAATACCTATATTCACCTGAGAATAGAGGCTATGCACTTCATGCACTTAGGCCGACAGAAGAGATGCTTCGACAGCAGTTGACAGAAAACGGACCATCAAAGATTTCTTCTAGATTCGACCTCAATGATCCGTGGTTTGAAATATAAGTAGATAGCTAGATTCTTCTAGATTCGTATGATCTCATCTTTTCTTCTCGGAATGAATCTTTGCCCATTGATCTAAACCCTCCTGAATAAAGTCACTAAAGCCCCTGCCATACTCTTTGGCAAGCCGATCTAGCTCAGCTTTAAGCGCATCAGGAATCCGAATTGAGACGGTGACGTTTTCTTTATCAACTTTGAAATGTCTCTTTGAAATGGGTTTCATTCTCAAATCTTTACATTATTACATATTATTGCAAATAATTACGCAATATGTTAGACTACTTAGAATGGAGGCCCTATGCGCGTAGCTACTTATTCGAGAGTTTCCACATCTCACCATGATCAAAATCCAGACATTCAGCGCCAGGAACTTAGGAAATACGCCGATAGTAGGCAATGGACTGTGAGAAATGAAATCATGGATCAAATTTCAGGAGGAACAGACAATCGACCGGGATTGAATGAGATTATCGCCCTGGCTAGATCAAAGGAAATCGATGTCATCCTTGTCACCAAGCTTGATCGCTTGGCTAGATCCCTGAAACACCTCGTGGCGCTTTTGGAGGAGCTTTCAGAGTTGGGCGTTCAGCTCGTATCCATAAAAGACAACATAGACCTGACGACTGCGACAGGCAGATTGATGATTCATGTAATTGGAGCTTTCGCCGAATTCGAGCGTTCCCTAGTTAGAGAAAGAACTATCGCCGGACTTGAATATGCAAAAACTCATAAAGGAAAAGTACTGGGAAGACCAAAGAGAATCAAAAATAGGGATTTGATCGTTCATCTTTCACAGCAAGGACTTTCGGTTAGGGCGATTGCTAAGCTTGCTGGATGTTCATTTGCTAGTGTCTCAAGAGAACTTCGAAGCGTTTCACAAAAGGTAGCAGGATGAATTATGAAACGTGTCCTAGACGAAGGTATTTGAAACATCAAAAATAAAGACGTTCGCTTAGTTAGAATTGTTAAGCATTGAACCGAATCTCGTCTGGGGCCTTAACCTTCTCAATATTTTTCCGATAATTCCAATGATGAAAATACGTTGCACTGATCGAAAGAAAAATGTCGACCTGCCTGGCCAAAAAGGAGGAATCGTCAATAGGATTCCGTCCTTGCCCTCAAAGCGGGGCGATCCAAGAATTGTAATGCTGTTTTCAATTTGTATTTTGACATTTTTTTGCTCCCTCATCGCTCATGGCAAAACTGTTAAAGTTCGACAACGTGTGACGAAAAAAGGAACATACGTTCATGGTCATGCGGGCTTGTCCATCGTTTAGTTGAAATTCGCCGGAAGAGTGGCGGTCTTATTCAAGCAACTTCCTCTGCGGATCCATCGCTGTCAATTTGATTTTTTTCTGTCAATGCTCGAAGTCGCACCCA
>Ga0247843_1008258_pt1 | contig 12250 bp, 13 predicted proteins | sample LaCruzMarch2017__FD_192420 | JGI IMG/M metagenome (GOLD analysis project Ga0247843, IMG submission 192420) | Freshwater microbial communities from meromictic Lake La Cruz, Castile-La Mancha, Spain - LaCruzMarch2017_8m | ecosystem: Environmental > Aquatic > Freshwater > Lake | place: Spain...
TGGCAGTTTTTCGATCGCTTTCTCGATTTCCACAACAGTGCTCATAGTTTTCCTGTCGCTTTTATGACGATTATTGACAAGTCTTTTTTTCGAGAGAATGGAAACACCTCAATCCACATCGACAAATCTCGCTACAAATCTGAAGTCCCGTTAATTCCGTCTAAAAAATCCGACGCACTTCCAGTTTACCAAATGTCAATAATTAATGCCCGACCCCTTTGATAAAAGTTCCGGCTTCAATGGGACCGCGCATTTGATCGCGCGGAAGGCAAATCCACCCACTCCACGGGCGGCACAGATGCGCTGCTTCAATGGGACCGCGCATTTGATCGCGCGGAAGGCCGGAATTTTGACGCCGAGGCGGGTATTGATGGCATTGCTTCAATGGGACCGCGCATTTGATCGCGCGGAAGGCGTTCTCGTGGAATTGGCCAAGGCCGAAGCTCGCTGCTTCAATGGGACCGCGCATTTGATCGCGCGGAAGGTGGAGGCCTTCTTGCTGGTCGCCAGCAAGTCCTCGACGGCTTCAATGGGACCGCGCATTTGATCGCGCGGAAGGTAACGAAAACCCCATCGAGGCTACCCATGCCTCATCGCTTCAATGGGACCGCGCATTTGATCGCGCGGAAGGTGTTCGTCCACCCTTCTCCGAATGTGCCGTCCGGGTTGCTTCAATGGGACCGCGCATTTGATCGCGCGGAAGGTCTCGCCAACCAATCCGCCGGCCTTCAGCTTGGCCTGCTTCAATGGGACCGCGCATTTGATCGCGCGGAAGGCCGAGGCGTGAGGATAATTCGTCGGACGGCATGATATCGCTTCAATGGGACCGCGCATTTGATCGCGCGGAAGGAACCCTACCCACAATCTTGTATGCGCTCTTGCATAACGCTTCAATGGGACCGCGCATTTGATCGCGCGGAAGGACGCTCAACGATGGCGTGACGCTCACGGCCAATGTGCTTCAATGGGACCGCGCATTTGATCGCGCGGAAGGGTTGACTGATATGCACTTCCGCCAAAGGTGAAGTATTTGCTTCAATGGGACCGCGCATTTGATCGCGCGGAAGGAGGATCGAGCGTCCGAACCCGCCGGCGGCGAACTCTCGCTTCAATGGGACCGCGCATTTGATCGCGCGGAAGGCCGACGAGATCGGCTGTGTGGCCCGCCGCTCGGTAGTGCTTCAATGGGACCGCGCATTTGATCGCGCGGAAGGACGGTGCGCAAAGTTATCATCAACGAACCCATCTACGGCTTCAATGGGACCGCGCATTTGATCGCGCGGAAGGCCCGCGATTGCCATGATGATCGAGGCCATCCTCGACCCGCTTCAATGGGACCGCGCATTTGATCGCGCGGAAGGCGGCGGACGCTACGACATCGGCGTCGAGCGGGCTGAAGCTTCAATGGGACCGCGCATTTGATCGCGCGGAAGGTAGCCCATTCTACGGGTCGAGTGCCTGTCCATACCCCAGCTTCAATGGGACCGCGCATTTGATCGCGCGGAAGGTGCCTTCACAGGCTTCACCCGCACGCAGTTTGCTTCGCTTCAATGGGACCGCGCATTTGATCGCGCGGAAGGACATTCATCGATATCCCAGTGCTGGTCACTCTCCAGGCTTCAATGGGACCGCGCATTTGATCGCGCGGAAGGTGGAAAACTATCCAGGGCTCCAGCAAAGATTAGTGCAGCTTCAATGGGACCGCGCATTTGATCGCGCGGAAGGGCCAGCGGCAAGCCAAGAAAAAATCTTCGCCGATTTCGCTTCAATGGGACCGCGCATTTGATCGCGCGGAAGGCAGGCACGGGAAAAACTATATTGGTGCCGGGTTTCCAGGCTTCAATGGGACCGCGCATTTGATCGCGCGGAAGGCAAACACAAAACAACTCCAACCTATGTTGCATATGAGGCTTCAATGGGACCGCGCATTTGATCGCGCGGAAGGCACAACAAGCGCGAAGAGACGCACCCCGATCTCGTGCTTCAATGGGACCGCGCATTTGATCGCGCGGAAGGCAGGCGCTTTGCAGCGCAATGCGGCCTCGCTCAGAGTGCTTCAATGGGACCGCGCATTTGATCGCGCGGAAGGAAGGCCCCTCGGCGCGATACGAAGCGACACTCACACATGCTTCAATGGGACCGCGCATTTGATCGCGCGGAAGGTCGTTGCTGAACACTTCGGTTTGGCCGTTCATTCCGATGCTTCAATGGGACCGCGCATTTGATCGCGCGGAAGGCACTGCTGGGTATACTCCGCGAACTCCATCAGAAATGCTTCAATGGGACCGCGCATTTGATCGCGCGGAAGGGCGTCTCGCACCCCTGCGAGCAAGCCGTGCTTGACCGGCTTCAATGGGACCGCGCATTTGATCGCGCGGAAGGTCGGCGGGTGTGCGTTCTCATGCACCGGCCTCCACGCTTCAATGGGACCGCGCATTTGATCGCGCGGAAGGGCGGCGAGGGCGGGGATTTCGGCAAGGAGCTTGGCGGCGCTTCAATGGGACCGCGCATTTGATCGCGCGGAAGGTCATGCGAATTTTACTTCGACGGCGTCGACGCTCGCGCTTCAATGGGACCGCGCATTTGATCGCGCGGAAGGAGGTCAACGAGGTCGTGCGGCGGCTCAAGCTGCTGGGCTTCAATGGGACCGCGCATTTGATCGCGCGGAAGGTCAGTTACGAGGTTCGCCGAGCGGATGGTTGGGCTCGCTTCAATGGGACCGCGCATTTGATCGCGCGGAAGGACGGGGCGGTGTTCGGCCTCAGCGCTCGTTCCTCGGCTTCAATGGGACCGCGCATTTGATCGCGCGGAAGGAGGCTGTGGATGATGAGATGAACGAGCAGCTTTGGCACGCTTCAATGGGACCGCGCATTTGATCGCGCGGAAGGTGGCAGGTCAGAGACCTGCGGTGTTTCTTGAGTGTTTGGTTCCTTCTGCGAGAGGAACCTTTTTTCTTCGGACATAGCATTACAAGGGCGGCGGCCAGAGGTATAAAACATATTGATTATCAAAGAGCGCGAGAGGCTATCGGAAAACTGGGAGCATTCAACCGCTCGCGAAGCGAATCGATGCACAGGGTAGGCAGAATCCAAATTATATGATCCTCGAGCGAACTTGGGGTGTCCAGATTTTACCGATGCAGGAAAGTTGGGTAGTCCAGTCGATCTCATCTGCCCCAATATCCACAACGAGAAGCTGGTCCTCGTTTTGATTGATGATTTTATCGGCAAAGGCAGATAATTGCTTGATTTCGCTCTTGGTCAGTGAGCAAAGAAATACGCTGAATTGCACATGTTCGCCATGGTCTTTGAGAAGCTCAAACAACTTGGCCCTTCGCTTATCATCACCAATATCGTAGCAGCAAAGATAGACCCTACGGTTGTTGGTTATCGCACTACGGGCCATGGCAGATGGGGAATATCTCCGCGAAGTAGGCGAACAAGTAGCCTAGCTTGAATACGAATAATAGTTCGCCAAGAACAGCGATAGCCAAACTCGGAATGAGTATGAAGCTGCTCGAGTCTTTGTTCCCAAGCTCGTAGCAGAGCTTTTTTTGCGGAGGGCAGCATCGAGCAGCCATTGGAGTTTTTGATAAAATCCCGCGGTTTAACCATGCCCGTATTTATAGCGGTAATGACGACACTATCAGCGATGATCGGCCGAAATGGTTCCATAAAATCAAGAGCCAACGCAGGCCGCCCATGACGAGGGCGGTGATATAGGCCCCACCATGGATCGAGGCCTTCTCCCAAAAGGGCGACAAGGCATTCTTTGACGAGCATTGCGTAGGTGAATGAGAGGAGCGCATTGATAGGGTCTTTAGGCGGGCGCCGATTCCGCGAAGCGAAATCAAAATCAGGCAGTTCGCCAGTTTTTAGCATTCCTGTAAAAGCGGCAAAATAATTGGCGGCCGCTTGCCCCTCCCACCCTCGCAAAATATCGGGAGCGATCGGCTTAGAAAACACTTCAGTGGGATCGAAGAGTTTGAGTTGCACAGCGAGCTCGCTAACGCAGCGCTCCTTGCTATCCCCGCTGCCATTGCGAAGGACAAAAGCTCGTTGGTTGGCAATTTTGGCATAGATCAGAGGAATAGTGAAACGGGTGCAGTGCAAAGGATCGGCAGCAGCAGCGTATTGGGCCGCTCGGGAGTAAGCGTTCTCGATACCCGTGCCCTGGCTAATGCCGTGAAACCAAGATCCGGTTGAGAAATGGACAATGGGAATACCTTTTTCCATAAGCAGATGCATGGCCTGCGTCGAAATCTGGACGTTCCCAAACAATACGACTTGACTCGTATCAATCAAACGGCTGTCGCCGATGACTATATTCTCTTTTGTTACAGTGAGACGCTCTCCAGTTTTGCCAATTCGCGCGCCTTGCTCTTGGATGTAAAATGGTGTGGCACGGTCTCGGGCTGGATAAAGGCGGCGCGGGTCAGTGCCAAGATCATGAGGCTCTTCAGTTTCATGGTCCCTTCGTAATTCATGGGTTTCATCTGGCAGGCAGATTCCGCAAAGCGAACAACCCCAGCATTTCGGACTGTCTTCAAGCGGTGGCGGGATGATAATTGCGCTACGGCCTTTGCGCACGGCATGAATCACTTGGAGAGCCGTCTTCTCGAGTTCCTCATCGAAGTCAACCCGCACCCGTGTTCGACTGCCAGCGAAATAAATGAAGCCGTGGTCACAACGATAGCCGTGCCGCCTGAGCAACAAACCCTGAGCCATCAATTGCACCCGCTCCGGTGGATAGGAACGAAGCGGAATCGCTGGCACACGCCCGCGCTTGGTTTCCACGGGAATCGCCTCTCCTCCTTCCGGATCGCAGGAAACCAAATCGAGCTTGCCCATCAGACCGAGATCGTCCGCTGCCAGCGAGACACTGCGGGCGATTTCCGGCGGCGCATCGCCATCTACATCCTTTGGCTTCTCGATAGCGTCAATTTCCGGCAAAATTTGGTCAATCCGATCCACCCGCCGGTGCGCGGCCCTACCTTCCACGGTGTATTCATTGTCCTCCCAACGACCTTCCACATACATGAGGTGAAAGCGCCGGGGACAAAAAGAGAACTGGGCAACCATATCCACGGTGGCCCAGTCATCGGGGAGGTTGCTGGAGACTTCGTTGCCCATTGGGGAGTGGTTTGATTAAGGTTAAAAGTGGAGGCCAGCAGCGCGAATGATTTTCCCTGCAGCTCACCGAAACAATTCGGCAGGTGCAAAATAGAGACTCTTATCGGATGAAAAACGTTTTGATCTCCAGACGGTTGCTGTCCCGCGAGATGGAATCCATTGGCCGGGTTCTACACAAACCAAAGAGGCGATTTCGTCCGCAGACAGCCCATCGCTCCAGATTGGCCAAAGAAACCAATCTTCTCCATTTTGTCTGAGTAGCCCTGCGGTTTTGCCACCAGAAGCAGTTGGCACAGTCGGGTAAAATGTGAGGCCAAAGAAGGCTAAAACATTGAGGGCGGGATGGTCTTTCGTTTCGTCGCCCTTTTGCTTACTTCCAGGATCGTGATTTCGATAGGCGGCAGGTCGAAATTCCACTGGATTCCATCGCAACGATTTCGCGGCTACCGGGCTTGCCTTCCCTAAGAGGGTTTCAATCAAATTACTTGGTGTCATTTCGTTAATAAGCTGCCCCACATCCAGCAAGAGCTTTTTGCCACTTTGCCCGTTTCCGAAAGAGAATCCGCTAGGCTCGACCACACCCCCGTCCGATTCAAGTTGCGAAGAATAGCAGGAATAAAGAATGACAGGGAGTTTCGCCAAGCGATGCCCGGATGTGGAAAATGCCACGGCCCGATTCACAGCATCCCGAAATACTTGATACTCGGCCTTGATAATATCGCCATGCATAAGTGGATTTGTGGGGGCTTGCATTAGCTCTTTGAGTGCGCTGAGTAACTCGCCAGGCCAGTCATCCGGCAGTTGCTTATTGCCGCACAGGGTGGGCAAATGTTCCTCCCCATCCCACACAAGTTTGGATTGGCAGGAAGGCCACATAAGGTCAACCAACCGTAGCAAGCCAAGTGCTGCGAGAAAATCCCGTGGATTATCTTCTCGCAGTCCGGGAAGCGGCAGTTCATAGGAGCGGATAGAGGCATTCATTACGGAGAGGAGGAGTTAGGATTGGCGCTTTCGTATTGGTCTGCAAGGCGGAGAAGGGTTTCCAGATAAGGAAGCCCCCACCATCCGAAGCGGCGGTTGAGACTCCAGAAACGGCGGGTCACAGCCTGCGACATATGGGCCAGCGGGCAATCCTGCCCGGCAAATCGGAGGGTTTCCTTACCTACCTCGACATCGAACGGCTCGGGTCGCGGATCGGGAACGACCGGAGCCATGGCCCGACAATGCCCGTGGTGGCTGGCAATGAGATGCAGCAACAAGTCGCGCTCGGAGTGTTGACGACCTACGGCAGACAATTCGACTATGAGGGCGGAGAGTAGTTCATGCCTGAATCCCTTGAGCAACTCGACTTGCTTGCTGAGAAATTTTTGAAGGGCGAGCGTTCTGGGACCACTTTTGGCGAGAGGGGCCTTCGCAGCTAGGGCATGCAACGCGCACCCGTGAAGCATCGCCTGGAAGCGTGGGTCGAGTTTCCCAAGATCGTGCCAAGCCCCCGCATCACGAACGGTTGCGGTCAACCGCTCTGGCAGACCTTCTGCGTTTGATGCCGCACGGTTTTTCACTGCTTGCGAGTGCGCCGCCAGTGAAACTGCATCCGACGACTGGTTTCCTTGTTGTCCAAGATCGGCGGGATCGAAGGGCCAAGGTGTTGCTCCCACCCGACTACGGTTCAATAGGATGACTCCATCCAGCGATTGCGCAGGATAAGAAACCACTTTCCAGTCTTTCTTCAGGCGTGGTTTCCCATCGGTAAGGTAGGCAGCGTGATTCCAAAGTTTTTTCCACGGATGGCCGGCGGGGAGTTTTTCAGCAAGAAGCGCGGCCAACTCCGGCATGGCATTTCTCCATTCGACCTCGCAGAAACGCCACCGTCCTTCCTCTTCATCGCGGGCGAAGAGTGGGCCTATCAAAGCATTGAATTGAACACTGGCTTCCCCCTCGGGAATGAGACTTTGTAGCTCCGCTTTAATTCCGGAGTGCAAGCGGATAGCCAGTCGGTCTCTCGAGAGGAGATGCGCGGATTCAAATTGATCCAACTTCCATGCATCGAGCGCCGGTGACGGAAAAAGTTTTGCGAGCTTTTCTGGATCGATTTGAGCGGGCAACACGAGGATGTCGCCGGGAGCGAGATCTTCGACCTTGCTAAGTCGGCAGGCTTCATCGTCCCGCCAGCGGAACGCATTATCCACCACCACCGAGCCACGCCCGTCGCCAAACTTGGATGTGACCTCAGGCGCATCTCCGCCATCGTCCGAATTTTTATCAGGATTCTCCAACCAGTGACGCGCCAGATAAAGTGGCAAGGTCGCCACCTCGGTGCCGATAGGCGGCACGGCCTGGAGTATTTCTTCTGGGTGGACCGCCCTGTCTAAATCGGCACGCAAGACGATGGAAACTTCGGGAAAGTTTCGACCAGGGCCGTGAATATAGAGCGAAGGATCTGGCCACACATGAGGCTCAGGAGAGGTTTGGCAGAGCAAGTCCAGATGGGCGCCAAGAAGAATTGGCGCATCCGCTGCGGGTGCCAGCATTGCATCCAATGTCGCTCCAGTCGGCATGATTTCCGACAGACTTTGGAGGCCGAAGTCAATGCGTCCATCCGCATCGAGGTTTCCCTTCAGCCAGTTCCATACATTGGGTAAAGACGCGCCATAAAGCGGGTCTTCTTTTGCCGAGTCCAAGGCTTCATCCGGCGCAAAGATCGTTGCGGGAGCTGGTATGGCGCGGCCTTGGCGGTTCAGACGCCCGAAGCGCTGGCGCAAACTGTCAAGAGGTGCCAGTTCCGTAAGTAACGCATCAAAATCGTAATCGGCTCCAACTTCGATGCACTGAGTAGCGATGAGTATGAGACAAGGAACATCTGCCGCTGGAGCCGAAGACTTCAATTGATAGACGGTCGTGAGTTCGCCAATCAGTTCCTGCCGATCCAAGGGACGCATCCGGCCCGTAAGAAGTCTCACCGCAGCGCCGTGGTCCTTCTTGGCCTTGGGGGCGTTGAGCAATGAAAATAGGGCTTCAGCCGTAGCGACACGGTTGACGACGATGAGAATACGGCGCTGACCACCTTCGAGCCAAGCAACCGCTTTGCCGGTTATCGCATCGGCCAGTTTTTTGTGGCGGGCTACTCCTTTGGCTCCCTCCACGCCCATCAACTCCGTCGGTTTGCTGGCATTCAAACGGGCGCTGATGACGGGATGAGCGTAATCATTGTCCCCGAGTGAAAATGTTTCTGCGACCTCTGCTGGCGGCGTCGCGGTGAGTTGCACGGCAACAAACGGCAACTGGATTGGCTCATCGGCTTCCTTTCGCAACTGGCCAACCGCTTCAAGGGTTTGTGAAAACGCCCTAGCGGTGTGAGCTTCATCAAGTATTAGCAAAGCGTCGTTCGCCAGCAGCGCGGCGTGAATCGGGCGAGCGTTTGGTGAAACGCCGTAACCTCGGAAAAGCAGACGCGACCCGAGTTGATCGAGTGTCGTGGTGATCACCAGCGGCTGCGTCGGAGTGCGTGCCCAAGAGTGGTCCGTGAAAGTTCCTCCACGCAGCGGATAGGTTTCCAAGGGCGATCCTTGAGTGATGCCGGAGAGTTTACTCAGGGCCAGCGCGATGGGATGCAGCACAGTGAGTTCGTCGTTGAGGGCAAACGCCAATTGACCGGCAATGTGTTTGGCCCGCTCATAAGCCTCGTCCACCACGATGCGCCGGTTGACCGCGAAAACAATGCGGACCGGTGCAGACCGCTCGGCCATCGGTTGGTCTGCTTGGCGGGCGAGGTCGTAAATGGCGACATCAAGTGCGGCGGTTTTGCCAGTGCCGGTGGGAAGCGTGAGCCAACCGGGCCAACCGCTACTTTCAACATCATCGGCTAATCGCTGCTGCCATGGGAAGGGATCGTGGTTCCACAGTGCCCTGAAAAAGTTCTTAAAGTTAGGAAAGGCAGTCATTGAAAATCATTGCGGGAAGTTTTGGTGATAGGCAGGCAGAGTCCGTAGCCGCGGTAGCGTCCAGCCCCAAGCAGCAAAGGGCCCTCCACGGGGTTAGCAAATTTCAATGACGCGTGGACATGGAAGCGTCCTGGACGACCCGGACGTGAAGCGGGAGCTACAAAACCCGATGCCGAAGGCACGCCAGTCAGTCCCGAGTGGCGCGTGACATCTATTTCTAACGGCTTGGGTAGGCCAATCCGCTCGCAAGCAGTCTCGATGATCGAGCTGCAACTCGCACGCCATGCCTCTGGATCTTTGTTGAAATGCGGCTTCGGGTGGCGATCAAGAATGATCGGGGTGACAGTCGTCCAAATCGTGGAAGCCTGTGTCCAACGTGTGGGCTGGAGGGCTTGCCGCGGATCGGGCGATTCCTCGACAGCCAGAGAAAATGTCCATGCCTTGTCGAGAGGACTGAGTTGAATCTGACCCTTTTCGTCCAACAGAGCGGCCAGAGCTTGCCTCCACTGGATGCGAAATGTTGCTGCATCCAAGCCAATGCGCTCGGGTTTTGGCAACGCAAGACCGACCCCAAGCAAGTATCCGGTCGCATGCGGAGTTCCGACAAACGCCAACGGAAACACTGCAAGGTGTGTGTTGTCAGCTGGTGCGGTGCGCACCCCCGCCTCGCCATTCAGATGCCCAGAGAGCCAAGATGGCAATGGTCCTGCTGATGGATTGCGGCACCAGCGGTCGAGTAGCGTTTTGTGAAAAATCTCGGTAAGCTGCCAAGTCGAGGCAAGTCCGAGACGATCTCCACCCGTTTGTGTTAAAACCAAAATACGGCTGTCCCAATGGGTTCGCTGGAGCGCTTCAAGGCAATCCTCAACATATCCTTGCCAACGATGCCTTGGGTCATGTCTTCCCCGTGGCGACGCCGCAGGTTTGAGAGTTTTATCGGGCTTTGCTGTGCGATTGGCAGTGGCTATTAGGCTAGCCATTTCCTCGGCACGTCCCTCCGCATCGAAGGTGTCCTCTGCGGACTTTATCAATCCATCCCAGCCGACCCTGAGTCTAAACTCAGGCGTGCCAGGATGATCTTTTTTAGCAGGAGAAATCACCCGCCAAGCATTGCCGTTTGGAGGGGCTTGTTCGGAGAATGACCCGATCACCAAGGAGCTTGAATGGCCGAAGCGCGGTAAGTTGGAAACCAGTTGCGACAAATCTTCGCGCAAATCTGGGGGCGCCTCGGCGTATGGCCAATGGAAAAAAACCGTTGGGATATCGGCATCAAGGAAGACGGTGGGGAATGAGCGTGGTTTGCGAGGATGTTTGACTCCGTCTGCCTGCGCAGGATTTTGAGGAACATAGATCCCGTCCAACAAACGAACATCTGCACATTGCGGAATAGGGAGGACGATCTCCGGCGGGTCTTGTTGAGTCAGCCATTGCAACGCGGCCCGATGGGCCGAAGAGTTGCCTGATTTATGCAGGACATCAATTAAGGCAAGACAGAGGCGAGCAGGATGGGGGGGCCACTCAACTTCGTCTTTGTCGCCCCAAGATGCCGCCACATAACGCCCCGTAGGGAATTGCAGCGATAGGGTTAGAGACATAATTTACTCTGCACTTGCGCTTTCGCGATGATTTTTCTGGGACGCGACGACGAGCTTTTGTAAAGCGGGAGAAGGCTTGAGGCGGATCGGTTCATCGTTCCATAGCAATCCGGCTTCCTTGGCTTTTGCGATGGCTTCATTGAGCACATCGCGAGTGGCGTCCGCAGTTAGAATTTCCTTCGAGATCGATGATCCGCCGAGATTTTCCCATTCCGGGGAAACGCCATCGTCCAGAATCAAATCGCACCGCGAACGAAGATGCCAACCGCGCTCGGTATTGAGAGCTGCGGCATGAAGGGCGATGGCGGCAAGAACCGCATGTGCGAAAGAAGACTGATCCTTACCACCAACGGGGAAGTGGAGCTGACGCAAAGCGGCAAAAGAAATCGTGGTGGATTGTTGAATGTAATCGACAGTGACGCCGCCATGGAGTTGAGAACCCTCTTTTGGCCATGGCACACTGCTATGGTTGATCTCGGATGGCTTATCAATTTTCTTCCGGCTCTTGGCAATCTGCGCCCACATCTCGTCTTTTGTTTCCTTGAGAATCTTGTCTGGCGGGATTGATCCAGCTAGGTTCAGAGGATCGATCCTTGTTCCAGCACGAGCCGCCTGCTCGGTATTGATGCCCACCACTTCGCTTACGACGCAGCGAGTATATTTTTCGCCAAGGCCGCCGGAGACGCCGGTGGAATCCCAACTGCCAAAAAGCAAACTGGCCGGAGAAACTTGGAAGATGGCGGTGGCATCCTTGGCGTTTGAATTGATAACTTTTTGGCCGAGTTCAGTGAGCGGAAAGTGAATTCCTCTTTCATCCATCGAGTCGCGGAGAATGGCATCGAAAATCCGGTGAGGAGCCTCAAAACAGGTAATTTTTCCAATCTCCTTAAGCAGACCCTCGATACCCGCAAAATCAGTTTCGAGGTGAGGCAGCTTGAGTTTTCCTTCACGAATATCGCCAAGCAATGCATCCTCCATACGGTTTGCCTGACTCTGGACGCTGTCCAGAATAGCGCATGGAACAGATTCGGAGTAACCTGGAATGCGTCGATTTGATATCTGATACCTACCGCCAGCCACAGTGCAGGGGAAAACGATTTCTCCCGGGCCGTAGAGAGGTTGGAGACGAATTCGCAGACGGAGTCCAGCGGCTGATTGAACAGATTTTAGGAGTTGTTGATATTTCATGTTTTTGTTTTTTGGGTTTAATTTTGGCGTTTTGTTTGTTTTGAGAAATTATCGGTCTCATGCAGATGTCAAATAATACATGTATGGCAGTTATTTTGGTATTTTTCGCGGCGTTGGGCAATGGGATTCCGAGATTGGTTCACTCGTCATCGCCGCACAGAATCGGGGCCTGCGTGGCGTAGGGATTTGAGACGCTCGTGGCTGAATACGCGCTTCCATAGTGGCTGTAAGGGTTGTTGATACTTGTCGGGCTATAGGGACTGCCGAACGCTCCGAACTTATTTGCCGTGGATTCGGCAATGTAGGGATTCGCGCTGAGTTGGCCCAGAAAGACGTCCTCGTCATAGCATACCTGCGCGAAGGTGCTTGGGCAAAGGATCGGCAGAGTGATGAC
>Ga0247843_1008259_pt1 | contig 12250 bp, 11 predicted proteins | sample LaCruzMarch2017__FD_192420 | JGI IMG/M metagenome (GOLD analysis project Ga0247843, IMG submission 192420) | Freshwater microbial communities from meromictic Lake La Cruz, Castile-La Mancha, Spain - LaCruzMarch2017_8m | ecosystem: Environmental > Aquatic > Freshwater > Lake | place: Spain...
ACTAACATATAACTTTCGGAATGTTTGCGGTCAATTCTAAGTTTTAGGGAGATAAAAAACTCTTTTTTATCTTCCATTAATCCAAAGTTTAAAATCTCAAACTTTAAGGATTCATTGTCTGGAAGACGGATGTCTGTGGTTTCATATTCTCCCGTTTTATAATCTAAGATGAGTAATTTGTATTCTTTTTTAATTCTCCCAACGATTAAGAGTGATTTTTCACTTTTGATGATGCTTTCGAATTTGAATTTTTTAGGAAAAACACCTTCTACTCTTTCAAATGATTTTGAGCCTTTGTCCGCATAAATGATGGTAAAAGTGTTCTTTTTGCCTCTAAAAAACTCAAGAATGCCGTCTTCGTTGATGATTGTGTGGGTGGAGTACAATTTTTTGTCCACCATTTCAGATTTTGTTTCTTGCAGCTTTAAATCTGTACCATAAAAATCGTATTTGTATTCGTACTGTCCGTCTTCGGATTTTTTGCTTTTTGCAAAAATCACCATACCATTGGTGCCAATAGGGTGGCACGATTCGTTTTCGTAGCCGTCTTTAATGTCGATTTCAATTCGTCCTTCTGTAGATGATTGCCCAAATCCAGTGCCGATACATGTTGCATAAACTGCAAAAGAAAGCAGTGTATTTTTTAGAAATAATTGCATGTTTTTTTATTTTCTGTACCAACAAATCTATTGGAATGCCGCAACAATCCCAAATTAATGGTGATTCTTTTATGTTAAATTAATATAGAAGTTGGTGCCAATGTTTTACAAAAACGTTGGCGGAGATAAATACGAACAGAGATTAATTCACAATTAATTAATAAATCAACAAGTAATAACAGGCAGCCTTTTTATGGCCATAAACCAAAAAACTTAAGCGTACAATGGGAACTGACGCATCAATTCGTGTACCCTCGATTTTACAGAAGCCAAAATGCTGTCGTCGGAGTGGTTTGTTAAGGCCATGTCTATCAATTCAGCAATGGTATCCATGTGTTCTTCTGTTAGACCACGTGAAGTAATGGCAGGGGTTCCCAAACGCATTCCAGAGGTAACAAATGGACTCCTATCTTCGAAAGGTACGGTGTTTTTATTGATGGTGATATCACATTTTACAAGTGTATTTTCAGCCAATTTTCCAGTTAATTCCGCCGATTTTGTTCTCAAATCAATGAGCATTAAATGGTTGTCTGTTCCACCTGATATGATTGCATATCCTCTGTCTACCAATGCTTTTGAAAGCGCTTGCGCATTTTTTATAACTTGCTGGCAGTAAGCTTTGAATTCTGGTTGAAGTGCTTCACCGAATGCCACTGCTTTTGATGCAATTACGTGTTCCAACGGTCCACCTTGTGTACCTGGAAAAACCGCTCCATCTAAAATTGCACTCATTTTTTTGATTTCGCCTTTTGGCGTGGTTAATCCCCACGGATTGTCGAAATCTTGTCCCATCATAATTACGCCACCTCTTGGTCCTCTTAAGGTTTTGTGTGTGGTGGTAGTTACTATATGACAGTGTGGCAATGGATCGTTTAATATTCCTGTAGCAATGAGTCCAGCAGGATGTGATATATCTGCCAACAACAATGCACCCAAAGCGTCTGCAATTTTTCTCAATCTCGCATAATCCCAATCTCTAGAATAACTGCTTGCACCACAAATAATTAATTTGGGCTGCTCTTTAATTGCAATTTCTTCTACTGTATTGTAATTAATGGTTCCGGTTTCACGTTCTACACCGTAAAAGCTCGGTTTGTATAATTTACCTGAAAAATTCACAGGTGATCCGTGCGTTAAATGTCCGCCATGGCTTAAATCAAAGCCCAATATTTTATCTCCTGGATTTAATATGCCCAACATCACAGCCGCATTTGCTTGCGCGCCAGAATGTGGTTGAACGTTGGCCCAAGCAGCGCCAAAAAGCTGTTTTAATCTATCGATGGCAAGTTGTTCAATTTTATCTACAACTTCACATCCCCCATAATACCTTTTACCGGGTAATCCTTCAGCGTATTTATTGGTTAAAACAGAGCCCATGGCCTCCATAACCTGTTCACTTACAAAATTTTCACTCGCAATTAACTCAATGCCCTCTTGTTGACGGTGTAATTCGTCGTTAATTAACCCAAAAATTACGTAATCTTTTTGCTTCATTTGAATTCAAAATTACGACATTTTCGCAGATTTAACGGCAGATTTGGCTTGTTTAAAAAAAAATGCGAATAAATCTCACAAAAAAGATAGAAATTCGCTTCACTCAAATAAAGTATGAAAAACAGTCAAGTTCTCCTTCAAAAAATAGGGTATTTTGTGTCCGCATTGGTTTTGTTTTATATTATCTCCACGCGATTTATGAGTCCCGCATTGGATGGCAAAGTATTAAAACAGGGTGATATGCAGCAAGTAAGGTTGATGCGTGCGTATGCCGACACAGTAAAAGCCCAAAATGGAGAATTTGCCAATTGGAACGACCGATTGTTTTCTGGAATGCCTGCAAACTTGATTACGGGTATCCCTCAAGAGAGTTTGATTTTAAAACATCGGGTCATTGAAATTTTTGGATTTGTAAAAGCACCGTTTAGTTTCCTGTTTCTGGCCATGATGAGCATGTATATATTGCTGTTGGTGGCTGGGGTAGACAAGTTTTTATCGGTGGCTGGGGCCATTGGATATGGCTTTATGACCTTTAGTATATCGAGTTATGAGGCCGGACACATTACGAAGGTATTGTCTATGGCGGTAATGCCCGGAAGTATTGCGGGTTTACTGCTGCTGTCGAGGGCGAAATATCTCTGGGGAGCCTCATTGTTGGCATTGTTTTTTGGGGTTTTAGTGAGTTATTTTCACTATCAGATTGCCTTTTATATGGGCATAATTATTGCCGTATTTATGGTGGTTTTGTTGGTAAAAACTATTAAAGACAAACAATGGACGCACTTTTTAAAAGTGGGAGGATTTGCGTTGTTGGCCATTGTTTTAGGAACTATAACGTGTATTGGTAAAATTGCCGATACCATGCAGTATTCCAAAGCCACCATGCGTGGAGGTTCTGAAGTATCGAGCGAAGTGCCAAAAGATGGTCCTAAAATGTTTAATGCCACAGGGTTAGATATTGATTATGCGTTTAATTGGAGTTATGGCATCGGTGAAACCATGACCTTATTGGTTCCGCGTTTTAAAGGTGGAAGCTCGGATGAACCGGTTCCCGACAATGAAATGAGTGCAGAAAGATTGCCCACGTATTTTGGAGAAATGCAGTTTACAAGTGGTCCAGTTTACATGGGTGCCATTTCAATGTATTTATTCATTTTGGGGATTGTTTTCGCCATTAATTGGCGCAAATGGACACCAGAAAGCCAAGAAACGCAAAACTTCTTTTATGTGATGCTGTTTTCTGGTATTACATTTTTGGTATCATTGATGTTGGCATGGGGGAAATTCTTCCCATTAAACGAATGGTTGTTTTATCATTTGCCGTATTACAATAAATTCAGAACACCCATGATGGCATTGGTCATTGCCCAAGTGATTGTGCCCTTCTTTGGATTTTATTCTCTCTATAAAATGATCACCACAACGTTTAGTGCAGAGAATACTAAAAGTGCAATAAAATTGAGTGCAATTGTTGCAGCTTCTATTTTGGGAGTGGTGTTATTGAGTGCATATTCGCAAAAGTTTTCTGGATTATCTGACGCAGAAATCGCAAAATCTTCAGGGCAAGAAGCCGTTACGTTCATAAAAGACATGCGCAGTAAATTGCTGTGGAACGACGTGTGGCGCATGGTGATGTTTGTGGTATTGGCCCTTGCTATGTTGTATGCTGCTTTGAAGAAACAGATTAAACCAATTGTAGTGTCTGCAGTTATGATTTTGTTGGTAGCCATTGATATGTTGGGTGTTTCTGGGAGATATTTAAGTGAGGACAATTGGGAAGACGCGGAAACAGAAAATGAAATTGTGCCCTCAAAATTGGATGAGCAAATTATGGCAGATAACAAGACAAATGCTCGGGTTTTTGACTTGCGTTACAATCCATTTAACGACAACCATGCGGCACCGTTTCACCGCAATGTGGGTGGATATCATCCGGCAAAATTGAGTCGTTACCAAGACATTATCAGTTTTGGAATTACCAAAAATGGGGAGCAATTGAGCAGTGAAACCATTATGAATAACAATGTGTTGGACATGTTAAATTGTAAGTATGTATTGACTCGTGACGACAAAAGTGGCGCTGAAAATGTGATGTTACGCAGTTCAATTATGGGCAATGCTTGGTTTGTGGATTCATTGGCAGTAAGCAATTCGGCCAAAGAAGCCCTAACTGATTTGAATCAAATAAACATTCGAAATACAGCGGTAATAGAATCCAACGAAAAAGAAAAACCAGCCAAATTGAGTTATGTAAAAGATACATCGCGAAACATTAAAGTGACTTCCTATGCACTGGATACCATTAAATATCAAGCAAACAATGCCCAAGAAGGTTTGGCTATTTTTAGTGAAGTGTATTACAATGAGAAAAATGGCGGCTGGAAAGTATATGTAGATGGCAAACCTGCCAAGGCATTGCGTGCAAACTATATTTTGCGTGCCGTTGAAATACCTGCTGGAAATCATGCTGTGGTGTGGATTTATGAACCTGCAGATAGAAGTTTGTTCCTGAATGTTGAAATGGCATCCTCGGCGCTGATATTGTTGGCATTCTTTGGATTGTTGATTAAACAATTAAAGGATGAATATGAGTCTAAAGTAGAATGAGTAAACGCATTTCGCTCATAACCATTAATTACAATAATTTACGCGGACTGAAACGTACGGTAGAATCTGTCATCCCCCAAAAACAAAAAGAAGAAATTGAGTGGGTGGTTATAGATGGTGGAAGCAAAGATGGTTCCGTGGAGTATTTAAAATCGATGGAAAGTCATTTCCAACAGTTGGTTATTGAGAAGGATACGGGCATTTACAATGCCATGAATAAGGGATTAAATAAGGCTACTGGAGAGTATGTTTGGTTTTTAAACAGCGGCGATACCCTAAACAACGCCGATGTGTTTACTCGTGTTTTGAATGTGCTGAATGATGCCGTAGATTGTGTGTACGGAGACACCCTTTTTGTGGACGAAGAGGGCAATGAGCTTGGAAAAATTAGCGAATTGAAACCGCAACCGTTTCCAAAGAGCTTGGATTTTGAAAGCTTTCGGTTTGGGATGAACATTTGCCACCAGAGTTTTATAGCGCGCAAATCGCTGTGTGAGCCTTATGATGAAAAATATAGGTTGGCGGCAGATGTAGATTGGGTCATAAAAATCCTGAAAAAGCGTCCTGTTTGTAAAGTTGTTCCGGGTATAGTGGCCAATTTTGAAGTTGGAGGCAGCAGTTATCAGCATACAAAAAAGGCTTGGAAAGAGCGATTTACTGTTTTGTCTAATCATTATGGCCTTCTGCCGAATCTTTTTGCCCATGGGTGGATTGTTTTCCGCAGGATTTGGTTTAATTTGAAACTTCGGGTCCGTTAATTGGTCTTCATGAGTAATACAAGTAGAGTTGATAAAGCGTTGTTTGAAGAGGGACATTACCTCGGAAAACCAGCAGATGCCAATGATTTATTGGTGAAAAGACGCATTGAAGTATTAAAGGAGTTTGACGGATTTTTTGACGATTCTGCCGTTTTGTTGGACATTGGTTGCGGAAACGGAAATACCTCTTTGGCCATTGCTAATGGCTTTAAAGAGGTAATAGGCCTTGAATATGCTGCCACCCACGAACATGATTATTTAGAGTTGAAGAGCTCTTTGGGTGTGAAAAATGCAACTTTTTCTGTCGCAGATATTTGTGAAAAGTCATTTTCTCCTCAGGTAGATAGAATATTGAGTTTTGAAGTCATAGAGCATTTGCCTACCGAAGACGGTGTACGAAATTATGCGGCGTCGTTAAAGTCTGGTGGATTATGTGCCATTACTGTCCCCAATAAATGGTGGATTTTTGAAACCCACGGAGCATCCTTGCCGCTGTTGCCCTGGAATAGAGTGCCTTTCTTTTCTTGGTTGCCGCGTCCATTGCATGAACGCTGGGCCTTGGCAAGCATTTACACCAAAAAGAGGATTGTAAAATTAATGAAGGAATCGGGATTTGAAGTGTTGGAAACCAAGTATATCATGGCTCCTATGGATGTGATAAAATGGAAACCCCTGCAATCGTTTTTGCGGAAATGGGTATTTAATGCCAATACAACCACGAATCCTTTTAAAGCCGTGAGCATCATGGTATATTGTAAAAAAAATTAAGTATGAAAAAATATAGTCTATTCATTTTAAGTGCTGTTTTGGTTGTGCAATTGAGTGCACAGAAAAAACCAGCCCAAGATTGGCATTTTAAAGCGCCAAAGAAAAAAAACATGGGGATTTCAGTTTATGAAGCCTACAAAACACCTCAAGCACAAGTGCCGAGTAAAACCATTGTGGTTGCAGTAATTGACGGTGGTACCGACGTGAACCATGAAGATTTAAAGGACGTCATTTGGAAAAATCCAAAAGAAATAGCTGGAAACAAACTCGATGACGACAACAACGGATACATCGATGATGTGTACGGATGGAATTTCATTGGCGGTGCAGATGGCTCTAATGTGGGTGCAGACAATTTGGAAAAAGTACGTGTTTTCAAAAAAATGTCCTTGAAATACGAAACAGGAACCTGGGATGTATCCGATGAAGGGTATCAGAAGTATTTGAGCATGAAGGAAGAAATTCAGGCTGGCAATGAAAGTGGAAAAGCGCAATTAAAACAATTTAAAACCATTTTAGATGCGTTAAAATCCATTCAAAAGGCGACAAAATCTGATAATCCAAGCCCTGAAGAAATGATGAACGTTCAAACCGAAGATCCAATGATTAACGGAATGGCTGCGGGTATCGCAAAGGCATTAAAAAAGGATAAAATTCAGTTTATTGACGTTTACAATCAATTTAATGATCAAGTAAAAGGCTTAGATACAAGGGTTAATTATCAAAACAATCCTGATTTCGATTCTCGCAAGATTGTAGGTGACGATTATGCCAATTCTTCAGAAAGAATCTACGGAAACAACGACGTGATTGGTCCTGATGCTTCTCATGGAACCCACGTAGCGGGAATTATTGCTGCAAAACGCGACAACAACTTGGGAATGAACGGCATTGCAGATAATGTTAAAATCATGGTGGTTAGAGTGGTGCCCGATGGCGACGAAAGAGACAAAGACGTTGCCAACGGCATTCGTTATGCGGTAGACAATGGCGCTAAAATTATCAATATGAGCTTTGGAAAAGGATTCTCTTGGGATAAAAACATTGTAGACAGCGCAGTAGCTTATGCCGAGTCTAAAGGTGTATTGTTGGTGCATGCAGCAGGCAACAGTGGACAAAACAACGACATTGAATCAAACTATCCTAACGACACACTTTGGGGTGGCAAACGTTTTGCAGCCAATTGGTTGGAAATTGGTGCGAGCCAAGCGAAACGCAAAATATTGGCAACCGATTTTAGCAATTACGGCAAAAACAACGTAGACTTATTCTCTCCAGGATGGCAGATTTACAGTACAATTCCAAACAACGGGTACGCCTATTTCGATGGAACAAGTATGGCTGCACCCGTAGCTGCAGGTGTTGCTGCCTTTGTGTGGAGCAGATATCCGAATTTAACCGCCGTTCAAATGAAAGAAATTCTGATGAAGTCTTCCATTAAGTTGAATAAAAAAGTGGTTCTTCCGGGCACAGAAAAAGAAAAAGTTCCTTTTGCAGATTTGAGCGTTTCAGGCGGACTTATCAATGCAAAAGCAGCCATTGAAATGGCCGCACAGATGAGTGGCAAGTAATTTAGTTGTTTTGAAATAATGCTATTTCACGGCTAAATTTGGCAATGGGGAATCCCATTACATTGTAATAACAACCCTGAATGCGTTTTACCCCGTGTAAACCCATCCAGTCTTGAATACCGTAACTGCCAGCTTTGTCATAAGGCTGGCAGTTTTGTATATAGTGCTTTATCTGCTCGGAACTGAGAGGGTAAAATTCTACTTCTGTGGCGTCGTGAAAACTGCAAATCTTTTCCGAAGATTTGAGCGTAACACCCGTAAATACCGTGTGGACTCTACCACTCAGAAGTTCCAACATTTCGGTGGCTTCGCGTTCATTGGCTGGTTTATTGAGTACCTTTCCGTCTATCCATACAATGGTGTCGGCGGTAACCACTATTTCATCTTTGTTTTGGGGGATGTAATGTGTGGACTTGTATTCGGATAAAAAAGTAGGGATTTGCGCGCCTTTCAAGTGGGGTGGGAATGTTTCATCGGCAGAAATCTCAATAACTTCGAACGAATATCCAGCCAGCGTTAAGATTTCTTGGCGTCTGGGGGATTTGGATGCCAGTAAAATTTTTGGTGTTGCCATTTCTTTGTTGCAAAGGTATTCTATTTTTGTTCCATGAAATGGTTAGAGGTCATCCACAAATGCTTAAGTTATGTTTGGCCTATTTCCATAAAAAAAGTCAATAGCCCAATAAATGGTCATTTAGAATTGGGATGGCAAGACGGAAAAAAAGTGTTGAACGCCCAAACCGTAAACTACTCTTTTGGCAACTTACACACCGTGATACAGTTTGCAATGAAAGAAATGGCAAAGCACAATGTTTTGTTTAACAAGGTGTTAATTTTGGGATATGGTGGTGGAAGTGCAGCCGAAATTATTCGCAATAAATACAACAAAAAGGCTCAAATTGTCGGTGAAGACATCGATAAAATGGTCATTGAATTGGCAAAAACACATTTTTATCATACCGATGTTGAATTCATAGAAGGCGATGCCCTTGATTTTATTCGAACGAACAAAAACAGTCAACTTTTTGATGTGATCATTGTGGATTTGTTTATCGACAATCAAGAAGCCACATTTACCAGAGAATTTGCCAAGAATCTAAAACAATGGTTAGCCCCAAATGGAATGATAGCCATAAATAGCATGGATTCAGCACAAAAAGGCCAAAACATAGGACGAATTTTCGAGGAGGAAGGTTGGAAAGGAGAGGTCTTGAAGGTTTTAACCGACAATTACGTATGGCTTTTTAGGGCTTAACAAAAATTGGGTGCTACCACCAAATCTTTGGTTCCGTGTCCGTAATCGTAGAATCCACGACCGCTTTTTATACCTAAATCGCCAGAGGTAACCATGTTTACCAATAAAGGACAAGGGGCGTATTTTGGGTTTCCAAAGCCTTCATGCAAAACGTTCAATATGGCTAAACATACGTCCAATCCAATAAAATCTGCCAATTGCAAGGGTCCCATAGGGTGTGCCATTCCCAATTTCATAATGGTATCAATTTCGTTTACTTCGGCCACGCCTTCATGTAAAGATTGAATGGCTTCATTTATCATTGGCATAAGAATGCGGTTGGCAATAAATCCTGGGTAATCTTGAGTTAACGCTGGAATTTTACCCAAAGCGGTTGACAATTCTAGTATTTGTTGGGTGATATTTTTATCGGTTTTGAATCCTTCAATTACTTCCACCAATTTCATCACAGGCACGGGATTCATAAAGTGCATTCCGATGACTTTTTCTGGTCTTTTTGTTACAGAAGCAATTTTTGTAATGGATATGGAAGAGGTATTGGATGCCAAGATGCAATGTTCTGGTGCGAATTGGTCTAAATCGCGGAACAATTGTAATTTTATGGCTGTATTTTCGGTGGCCGCTTCAATGACTAAATCGGCAGTGGCAACGCCTTCTTGAAGTTGTGTAAAGGTTTTGATGTTATTGAGGGATGCGGTTTTCTGCTCTTCGGAAAGGCTGCCTTTGGCAATTTGACGATCCATGTTTTTTGTTATGGTGGCCAAGGCTTTGTCTAACATCTCTTGTTTAACATCGATTAGATTTACTTTGTAACCATTTTGGGCAAAAACGTGAACAATGCCATTTCCCATTGTCCCACCGCCAATAACTGCGATTTGATTCATGCTGCAAAGGTATAAAATTTGAAGGATTTATTGGTAGAATGGGGATGTAGAAATGGCAATAACTTGCTTTCCCATAAATATGTATTGGTTTTTCTGTTTTGGGGGGATGGGAGACGGGCTACTTGAAATGCAGGCTCATTTTTTTGAAAAAATGTCTGTAAAATAGATTATCTTTGCACCCCCAATTTAGGGGTATTATATTTATATGAAACTATCTCAGTTTAAATTTGAATTGCCGGAAGAGTTTATTGCACACGAGCCATTAAAAACAAGACATGATTCTCGTTTGATGGTTATTGACCGTAAAACTCAAACAATCAAACACCATAAATTTCACGATATCTTGGACATGTTTCAGGAAGACGATGTATTCGTGGTGAATGATACCAAGGTTTTCACTGCGCGTATGTATGGGCAAAAAGAAAAAACAGGGGCCCAAATTGAAGTGTTTTTATTGAGAGAGTTAAACCATGAATTAAGATTGTGGGATGTGTTGGTAGATCCAGCAAGAAAAATCCGTGTTGGCAACAAGTTGTATTTCGGAGACGATGATTTGGTGGCTGAAGTAGTGGATAATACCACCAGCAGAGGTCGTACCATTCGTTTTTTGTTTGACGGTGACGATGAAGCCTTCGACAGAGTGGTGAAGAAGTTGGGAGAAACGCCCATCCCCAAATACATAAACCGTCCCGTAAAAGAAGAGGACGAATTGTGGTATCAATCTTTATTTGCGAAAAACGTGGGAGCTGTAGCTGCACCAGCGGCACAACTTCATTTTACGCGTGAATTGTTGATGCGTATGGACATCAAAGGAATTAAATTTACTGAAGTAACCTTGCATTTGGGCTTGGGTGCGTTCCGTGAAGTGGAGGTAGAAGATTTGACCAAACACAAGATGGACAGTGAATATTACCGCATAAATCAATCCACCTGCGATGTGGTAAATACCGCAATCGACAACAAACAAAGGGTAGTAGCTGTTGGAGGATCAGTAATGCGCTCATTGGAGTCGAGTGTGAGTTCTTCTAGTACATTGAATCCTAGCGAAGGTTGGACGGACAAATTTTTATTTCCCCCGCACAAGTTTAATATTGCAAACGCATTTATCACCAACTTTCATCAGCCAGAATCACCTTTGTATATGATGGCCTGTGCATACACAGATCATTTGTTTATGCAAGAGATTTACAAAGAAGCAATGAAGGAAAAGTATCGCTTTTTATGCTATGGCGATGCGATGTTGATAATGTAAACTATTGGCCCAGTTGGTGAAATTGGTAGACACGCCATCTTGAGGGGGTGGTGTCGCAAGACTTGCTGGTTCGAATCCAGTACTGGGCACTAAGAATGAAACCGCACCTAATGGTGCGGTTTTTGTTTATACGCGCATCCCAACAAAACGAAACGTTTTAAGTTGGGATAAGCGTATAAACAAAAGCCAACGGCCCAAGCCGTTGGTTTCATTCGGAATTCGGCCCAACTGGATGCCCGAAGGGAATCCAGTTGGGCATGGGAGCACCATTGGAAATTGTTAAATTTGAGTAGAATGGAGTTGGTTTCATTCGGAATTCGGCCCAACTGGATGCCCGGAGGGAATCCAGTTAGGCATGGGAGCACCATGGAGAATAAAAGGGTTGTTAAATTTGAGTAGAATTGAACATATATGGTTGGTTTCATTCGGATAATTAACAATGCCATTCTGATATTTTTCAATAAATATTTGTTGCAAAAATTGCAAAAATGTGCGACAAGTTTGGCTTGAATGTATGTGTTCACTTAATTTGAGAGATTGTAAATCTTAGACTTTATTGTTAAGCAGTTGCAAAAAGCAGTGCGTTACCTACAACTATGGTTTTTACACTATAGCTCATTTAGAAAATCTTCAGCATTGCGGGCCTTTTTCTTACCCGTTCTTATCAATTTCATTTCTTCTACTGCTTCAAGCATTTCTTCTAAAAGAAGGGCTTTTGAATCTGTTAAAGGTTTGACTTTAACATAAGAAATACCATTGAGTACATCTAAAAGAGAAGATGCTTTGTTATCAGGAATGTCTAGAAGTATTTTCATAAATGGGTGATTACTGTATTTTGATTGATTGGGGTCACTTATTATAACAGTTTGTAAATATAATACTCTATTTTAGACGGACTTGACTTCAAAGTGCTAACGCAAAAAACAAACTGTTAAAAAGCACTAAATTGAAGTATGAATTATAAAGGTAGATTAACGATTGAAGAAAGGGAACAGATAGGAT
>Ga0247843_1008261_pt1 | contig 12248 bp, 11 predicted proteins | sample LaCruzMarch2017__FD_192420 | JGI IMG/M metagenome (GOLD analysis project Ga0247843, IMG submission 192420) | Freshwater microbial communities from meromictic Lake La Cruz, Castile-La Mancha, Spain - LaCruzMarch2017_8m | ecosystem: Environmental > Aquatic > Freshwater > Lake | place: Spain...
CATGTGGAGCTAAGTTTTCTTGTGTCTGCGACATGACTGAAACATGTCGGCGACATGTCGCCGACACGACACAGAATGTCGCCGTTTGGGCAAAAAAACGACACGCCGACATCCGACATGTGGAGCTAAGGTAGATGATGAAGTCTGAAAATTCAGAGAGGGACTGTAAAACATGCTGAGCGGCATTCGATCGAAGATAGTCTCGACAATAGACGTGCGATTTGTTAGATATATATTCCGATTGATAATGATATTGCGACAAGGTGGACTTACCGGGTACTCACGACAATGAAAATAATGTAGCTTCGTAGATGGTGAATTTTGAAAAACCAGAGAGGGTATGTGAAAGTTGGAGAGCGGTATTCGATCGAGACGTGAATGAAGAGCAATGCGGCCCCACTACTATTCATACGGTGGTAGTGTGGGGGGTGCTAGACGGTCCGGCATTGTATGACGATTTCGCCATGCTTTGTCGCACTGTGTGCGAAGGTTTTATGCGAAGGTTTTATTGCTTTCTCGTGAACAACAGTTGAGATACAAATTCGAACGGAGGAATTAATAGACAGGTCTTTAGGGTTAGGTTTTAATTTTAGGGCTAGGTAAATAAACCGTGTTTCGCAAAGGAAGAAAAAATGGGCCTTAAATTGAAGTGGCCTTAATTTGAAGTTGACTCTGGTTGGGACGAGTTTTTTTCCCGCTCTTTCGGCCCTTTCATGTTTCTTTTTTATGTGGCTGTGCGATCCGCAACTCCGGGGCTCAACAGGTGACGTACTCCACGCCACTGGTGTTTGGTGGGGATAGGTTTGTTTAGCTGGGTGCTGCTCATCATTATCTACCGTTGCGCAGTGTGCAGGTGTGGCGTTCAAGTCATGTTGAGAAGTACGTCTCTATTGATGAAGATGCTCCTTACATTCGTTGCTATTATTTCCGCAATGAATATCAATGCAGCAGCAGCACACCGCAATGACGAGGAAGGAGAAGATACCAATGATAGCGATTATGCATCAATCACGCTAACGTCCGACTACATGTCCGTACAAGTTTACATGCCCATGGAGGGCAAATACTCCGATGATCGATTCTACACTGGATCGCGATTTGAACATGCAAGTATGATTGGAGACTTTGTTATCGGGTCCTCCGATTCGTCGTCGTCGACACGTCAACGGAAGGAGGTGTATGGACATGGACTATGGAGACAGCCACATAATCCCAATTGGCCAGAAAGCGGGGTGGGCCTGGCATCTGAATTCGGATGTGGACATGACGGAGTTAATTGCGTCGGCAAGGGCGACATTGTCAATGGCGTACTGGGTTACGATACCGCACGGGCCGGCGAACCATTCCTTAAAATCGGTGCCGGCGTGCTCATCAAGGGTTCCTGTCCGGACTGTAATCCGGATAATGACGACGATCGTTATAGATTCAATAGTCCGTATAAATTCTATCGCCCGCCATCGTGGAAGCTACTGGCCTCGCCGGGTCCGAATGAGGTTACATTTTACAGCGAAGAACGATTGGGGAATTATGGCTATGCCATACAAAAGACCACGCGACTCGATGGGAATGTCCTAACGGTACGGACCTTGCTAACGAACCTTGGGAGGAATCAATTTGCAACACCTTGGTATTCGCATAATTTCTTCAATGGTGATCGGGAACCCATTGGACCCGGGTATGTATTAAATTTGGGACTAAGTGAATATGGATTACCCAATAAGGCATCCTTATTCAAACAGCCAGGATTGAATTCATGGTCCGGTGATATTGAGGACTATTTCGATATAGTTGCCGCACACGACGGGTCCATCTCGCTGCGCGTGAATAAACCCATACCCGACGATATCAAATTAAAGGCCGACTTTTTAGACGAGGGTACGCAAACGCTGACGGATGGATCATTTACATTACACGCGCCGAATGGCGTTACCGTATATGAAAAGATTCCCGAAATGCAAACCTCAAGTCGCAATCCATTCATTTATGCCTACAGTGTTTACGCCGAGCGGGGTGCATTATGCCCAGAACCGGTATTATTGCTATATCTTCAACCTGCCGAGACTTCTTCTTGGACACAAAATTTACGCTTTTCGACTACATCGAAAGCATTCGATGAGAGTAGTAGTATTAGTGATGGTGGTAGATATTCGATGTTTTTGTTTCCGTCGCATATGAAAGATACAATATCACTAGACTTATTTGGTGGGTGTACGGGGTTTGTTATACTGGTATGCTTGGGAGTTGTTATCCTTGCCTCATTGTTTGTGAAGTCATCATCAAGACAACGACAATGCCGTCGTCGTCGTGTTGGATATGCTCCAATTCCTCCTCACAAACTAAACATGCAAGACGTTAGTGGAGATGCATTATCTCCTATATGAGTAAAACCATTTTATGTTGTTGTAAGAGTACCTATATTTTAATCATTACTTAATGAGTATTCGTCAGGGGGATAGGTACCATTATATATGCATGATGAACTCAAAAAGTGAGTACATTGGCCACAAGGAAAAAATAACCAAAAGAGATTAATAGAGTTAGACTCAAAAATGCTGTATATTGACACGTTCAAGTGCAAATTCAACATCCTTTGTGATACTGTGATGAGGACCAAGTACTTGCTTGCTCTTAAGATCCCTTGTCTCATCCCCACGGTTGGCATCCTGCAGTCTCGTGGGGCATACATTTTACCCGCAAGAATTGTGCATTCGTCACTTTCACCGTATTTCAGCGGCCTACGATTAATACAATTTCTTGGGATGCAATCAGTAGTATTCTCTTCAGATCGAGTATTCCCACCACCTTCTAACTTTCGTACAATTTGCAATCGTAGATATCTAGGTACCCTCAGCACAGAAGAAATTTCCTCCCACAATCCTAATCCAAATAACCTAAGAAGACATAACAACAACCTAATCCTAGCCCTCCAATCGCCGCTAGTACAGGGGGAGCCATGGTGATCGTTGTGGATAATTACATTAACGGAAAGATAGTCCCACCCTCTTCGAATGACTATCTCGACGTAACAAACCCCGCGAACAATGCCGTGATAGGCAAGGTGGCACTTTCGACCTCTGTCGATGTCGAAGAAGCAGTCCAAGCTGCACAAGCCGCCTTTGAATCATGGAGTAGCATGACCACGAAGGCACGGGCGGGGATCATGCTCACCTTCCACTCTCTAATTAAGCAACATGCGACGGAACTAGCGGAATTAATCGTAGCAGAGAATGGTAAAAACATGACAGAGGCATTGGCCGACGTGGCCAAGGGGAATGAAACAGTCGAATATGCCTGCTCATTACCCTTAATAATGCAGGGTAAAATTGATACGGTTAGTACCGATGTTACCTGTCGCGATCGGCGCGATCCACTCGGTGTGGTCGTGAGTATAGTACCATTCAACTTTCCATTCATGGTCCCATTTTGGACGTTACCCATTGCATTGGTTTCGGGCAATACGGTCATTTTGAAGCCGAGTGAAAAGGTACCATTGACAATGTACAGGGTCGTACAACTATTTGAACAAGCGGGTTTTCCAAAAGGTGTAATCAATTTAGTCAATGGGACAAAAGACGCGGTGACATGTCTTATTGATCATCCACTAGTTCGGGCCGTTACCTTCGTGGGTTCGTCCCCGGTCGCCAAGGCCGTGAGTGATCGATGTCGAGGATTGGACAAACGTTGTACTGCGTTGGGTGGTGCGAAGAATCATCTTATTGCATTACCAGACTGTGATATTGATAGCACCGCATCTGATATAGTTGTTAGTTATGCCGGGTGTGCTGGACAAAGATGTATGGCCGCATCGGTATTGGTTATTGTTGGAACTTTCGGAGGGGACGACGTCGACATTAGGACCCATCCACTCCTAGATAAAGTGATACAGAAGGCCTCTGACATTCAACGAGGAACGGAATCCGGTAAAATGGGTCCAGTCATTGATCAACAGTCACTTAACAAGATAGTACATTACATTGAGCAATCCGAGAAGGAAGGTGCTGAGATTCTACTCGATGGACGATCATGGATGTCGATGACAAAGTCTGACAATGGGCACGGTAGTGGTAACTGGATAGGTCCAACGATTATTCTACATCGTAAAACAACTGATAAGGCAATGAATGACGAAGTCTTTGGACCAGTATTGAGTGTTCATCATGTTAATACATGGCAAGAAGCAATTGATATTGAAAATTCTAATCCATATGGTAATGCAGCTGCGATATATACTACCAATGGTGGACATGCCGAATGGTTCATTAAACGAGTACGTGCCTCCATGCTAGGGATTAATGTAGGCATACCCGTCCCACGTGAACCCTTTAGCTTCGGTGGATTGTACGGTACTAAATCAAAGTATGGTGATATGGATATTACCGGTGATGGTGCGATTGAATTCTATACGAATAGGATAAAAATTACAAGTAAGTGGCCAGGACCATGTGTACCAGAGTATGTGCCAGGGGTGTTGGCAAAGAAGCTGAAAACTAATGACAATGCAGTTGTGGATCCAGCTAATTTTGCTGGTACGATGTAATTTGTATATAAAGTTAAAAAATAGAGAGAATGGCTGGGTGGTGTACGAATGAGGGTTGAGAGAAGGAGAGAACAATATTGATTGTTATTTATTCTTTTGGAGGTACTCCTAAAGCCCGGCAGCCCTTATTGTTCCTCTGTCTCACCCTCTCCTGTATCCTGTCACGCTCTCACGTGCATACAAGTGGAACTAAGCCCGCCATTTGTTTGTTAGGTTGTCTTGTAATTACCTTAACGGTCAACCCGCTAAATATTTTCCCGCTAATTCGCCAAAAAACTTTCTGTAAGAAAACAAAGAAAGGGGGAATGGCGGTGACGTCACCAACAGGGTTCACCATACCACCATCACCTCCAAAAGCCCGAGCGAAGCAGTTTTCATTATCTAAATTTCCTATATTCAAATGAATTCCTCCACATATAGTGAAGGAAAATACTTGTCTTTGTCACACATACAAAACTATCTCTCCCCTCGTCCCCCGTCCCCTTGGCAGAAGGTGAAAGAGATCAAAATCGCAGCTCACATCTTCATCGCACTGCTGAATCAAGTTTACTTTTGATATTACTCGCCGACTCAGTTTCTTTAATTCTTCTCTTATTTACATACCATTAGAGTCCGGTACTGCGCTGTATCCGACACGAACCTTCCGACCACGAATACTTTGCACAACAACCATGCCTAACAATGCCGCAAGCAACCCCATAACGAATCCAATCATGTGATCATTATTACCAATAATACTTGTCTTAACCTCGTTGCCAAGATTATTGGCTTCTGGAGATGCTGCTGCTGTCTCCTCAATATCGAAGGATATATCAGGTGTATCATTGAAACTACGTATGTAATCTCTTTCTCCGGTGGGGTACATATGCATCCATTCCAAATGTCTAAGTTTGACGGGATATGGACTTCGTACTTTTGGCAAGTCAACATCGATGAAAGACTTGCCCGTTAAAAATCGTACGAGTAAATCATACGCGGCAGTAGGAACATTGTATGGGACCATGTGTCCTGAATTGTACACCACGGCGTAGGTCAATGGTCCATATTCCTTCACCCATCCTGCCGGTAATTCATCATCGGTATTATAATTAGTCTTCCATAGTCCACGCTTGGCATCGGCCCATTCCTTCTTACCATACCATTCCAATCGTTCATTGAGTACCATTTCCGTACCAACAGTATTCGTCGTCATGTCTCGATCGCCATTATATACCAGTAATGGTATACCCGCATCGAGTAATTCGCCCATGTATGGAGCCATGGATAAAGGACGATCATCATCCATGTACAATGCACGATGCTTCCGTGCCATCAATCGGCGTCGACCTTCGCCCCATTGACAGCCATGCCAAAAATGATCATCGGGGGCATGCAATGCCATCTTCACATCGGGAGTATTGTAAAACCCCTCGGATGTGAATGTCGTTTGATCCACATTCGGGTCGAAGGTCGTAATATCATACTCATTAGGGTGGCCAGAGGCTTCTAATATGCCCCACATCATGCCGCAATCATCCTGTACATTAAACGCATGGAGTTTTGGATTACTGCTGGGTTTTTCACCAGCGGCACATCGATCCCAAATGTCCAATAGATTATCACGAGTGGGTTTATCAATAAGACCATGCCACCATGAGTAATCGATAGTTGCCGGTCCTTGAATTGCCGGATCGATCCACCCATTCCCCTGTTTTGTTTGTAAAACATATAATAGAGATTGTAGATTGTGATGTTGTGTGTGTGTGTGTGTGTGTGAGTGAGTATGTACATTGAATCATAAGAAATAATGTCAAACAATATACATCATTTCGGGTGGATGGGGAGGTGGACAGCGCATTATCTATGCTATATATAGATGATTCTCTCTTACCATTGCTCCTCCTGCAATATTAACAAACGGATTATTCTTCCTCAAATTGGCATGATGAAAGTAACGTACTATCGATGGTATGAACATGCCAGCATAACTTTCGCCAAAGACATACAACTTGTGCTCGTGCAAATGTGGAAAAACTGTAAAAAAGTTTTGGACGAAGGCGTACAAATCGCCGGATGCCTCGTATTCCGTCTTGGGTTCGGGTTTGCCGTACGAAAAGCCGGTACCCCACGGATGTTCAATATATAGCATCGTCGTGGCACGTGTCCAAGTATGTGCATTTTGTTCTAGTCCGGGATTACCTTTAATGCAGCAATAACCCGCCGGTTTCAATGGTTGTGTTACTGGCGAATGTTCCATCATGACACCACAATTGAATGACGAGCAGCCAGGTCCTAGCGTAGTAGGTGGCAGGATATATATATAAAAAAACGAGAGGTGAGATGGCAAAAAGTCGAAAAGAAGAAGGAATGTGTATATTCCATTAAATGTACAAACATCTGAGCATGTATCAACACAATCATACGCACACCACCCACACACACACAAGGGATATACTAAAAGTACACAAACTTCCTTACCCCCATTGAGCCAAATAACCAATGTATCCGGCACAGACTGCTCCGTCGGCTCGAACATCCAAAACATGGTATCCCCCGTGCGTTCTACGCCACCGACGGCATCGATATTGTTGGCGGGCAACCGTCCTGCGTACATGGTACCATTGAACGTGGCATACGCCGGTTCCACCTTGTCGAGATTGTGCACCACGAAGTCTTTTCTGGTCACGTTGAGCGCAGAATGACGTGATTGCGTCATGATTTTAATTGATGATTTATTGATATAATATTAACGAAGAGTTTGAAAACTGATGGTGTGTGGTGTGTGTGTTGGCTGCTGGCTGTTGGCTAAAGGAGGCGTAGCTCGGTGTTCAAGACCAGAATCACTCCAGAAACCCGGGTAGAGAGAGGCAAGCGTTGAAAAAGCGGGAAGCTTGGATAATTTATCGAGATGATGATGATTCCCTTGGCGGGTGCCACGACGCTCGTCCTATGGCTCTCCTCCTCCTCCAACTTGTCATCATCATCATCATCATCATCATCGTGTTCTTTTTTACCAGCTCCATCTGACTCAACAATTCGCCGCGGACGGCATGGCCGACTCCTCATGACCTCATCAGTGGCGTCGAACGATGAAGATAGCATGAGAGATAAATCAAGAAGAGGAAAATTAATCGCGGCTGCTCGACGAACGACCGCGAATATTCGCCGCGTGCCTCGACATCAAGAGGAGGCGGCGGGGATATCCACATCGTTGGGTTTATGGCGACGTAGCGCCGCGACTGCGGCAATAAGACAATATGCGAAAGAAATTTACAATACGATACGTAACGAACGGAGGGGCAAACGACGACGGAAATTAAAAACGAGGTTTAAGAATTATTTAAGTCTCGACGACGGAAGAAGCAACGACAATGACAACGTCAATGACATCAACGGCTACAATATTAGACCGGAGGAGGGAAATGAAAATGAGGATGATTCGGATGTCGACAATACCAATTTACACGCCATGCGTGCGCGTGCCGGCGTGCTACGGACGCGTATACGGTTACGGCAGGAATCGTTAATGCACATCACGCAACTTGTACGAGATGTCAAATTAGAATTACGCATAATGGAATTTAAATATATGTTCAGTGGCGATACTAATCCCACCACATCTACTGCATCGACATCAAAAAAAAAGGAGAGGACGTCGACTAGTGATAATAGTAGGCAACAGCAACAGCAGCAGCAGCAGCAACGACGACGGGATGATACTAATACAATAATGAATGAATATGAATTAACGAATATTAATCAAAAATGGAGAAATCAATTTACCGTTTCATCGGATAGAGCACGTAGTGATTATGAAAGTTACATGAGAAATAGAAGGGATTATGATGAAATTGCGAATGATGATGATGATGATGATGATGATGATGATGGAATGAGTGTCCACAACAACAACAACAACAAGTTATTGAACAAATTTCAATTAAATCGTATGGTCCAACGATCAAATCAATTGCAATCATCAATATTACTCGACCAAATACGTCTCCAGCGATTAGAGCGACGTATAGTGTGTTATGAGAATGATGGTGACGAAGGGATATTTGAACGTATTGTGGGTAATACATTATATGCAATGAACGAATTCCCTTCCTTGGGTTCCTTTGCTTCTGCGTATTATTATAGTAATGATAATAGTCCAAATAGCAACAATAGCAACGACACTGGTAATACAATTATGAATCCTATTACAATAATCAAGCAACGGATAAAGAAATTTAGTCTTACATTTAATGAATCAATGTTAGTATTGTTACGTAAACTTGATCGTGTTTCATCAGTATCATCAACAACAACTACTACAACATCAGCAGCAGCGTCAACAACAACAATACAGGGAGAGGGTGTGAATATTATCAACAATAGTCGTAATTATACATCGCTCACTGACTATATAATACAAGAAACATCCGCTGGGATACGTATAATTGGGAATTTATTATCCAATCCGGGTCAATTAACACATCTTGTAGATCCTGAAACGCCGACACTAGTTGCGCATGTCCCCGCAATACTTACTCGATTAGACCGACTAGAAACGCACGTAACGCCGATATTGAATCGGGTATTAAATAACAAACAACATTTACGTTCGATTGAACCATATTTGAGCGTTATATTAGAACGATTAGATGACATTGAGCCACACTTGCCATGGATATTGGATCATATTGATACACTTGCACCCTATACCGGTTTGTTATTAAAACATATTGATGAATTATTGTTATATGCCAAGGTTGATAAGTATGAAGAGCAGAGTGTAGTAGTTTTAGCAGTAGCAGGTGGGGGGAATAGTACCAATGATGATAGTGGTAGTATTCGTGGTGGGAATTATGCATTCGCTGATCAATTACTACCCTATTTAGAAGTATATGTTAGTCAATTAGATTTGGTTGGGTAAGAAGTTGTATTAATTGCACCAAAAGTTTGATTATTATTCATTCTCTCTCACACACGCATATGATCTCAACATATTTTTTTGGTTAAACCCCATTTTACTTCCTACCACTACCAAGTCCTCACTTGCCACTTTTGAGACCACATTTGCCATTGCTATTAAAGCATAATAGAATAAAGATACTATCCCCACATGTTGGTCGACTATTCTCAAGAGGATATACAGACTTGTCAGGTGGGATATATATATATTTGCTTGATTAGTTTTTGTATCCACTTACGCAACACCTCACACTTTCTCTCTGTACTTACATCAGCTTCTGCAAATATGGATATATTGCTATTCTACTTTGGTTGGGCATTGCACATACCATTCATACCACGTCTCTTCTTCTCATTCCCCGGCAGTCCGCGTATGGTTAGTTTCCTTGCCAATAAATTACCAAAGCGATTAGTAAGAGGACAATGTTGTGATATTAGTTGCTATGTGGATGGAGATTATGGCAAGGGATGGAATGAATTGTCAACGTAATACCAAATACTTTCATACCTCAAGTCTACTGCACAATGTGCTTGGTAGACAATACTCTACGGATTGGAATGTTAAAGATAAGAGAAAATAGGTAAAATCTACTCACATTTTGGTTTTTCCTTTTAACATGTCACACCCCAACAATCCCCATTCGTAATCACTCACCTTTTTGTAGTATCTAATCTCTCACACCTGGGGGTGTTTTTGCAGCCCCACTTTTATTTTATACACACTCGATAGCTAAATTTTTCTGCCCACTTTTTATTTTATACACACTTGATTAATTGATATGGTAATATATTACACCGGTGTGGTGGTCTGTTAGCATATCAAACCAATGCTGGGATGGCTGGTATTCTGTCACACCGCGTGTAGCAGCTGTTAAAATATCACACATAAGCCAAATTAACTTTTATTTTATACACACATAAGTTATTGACCAGGTAAAATATCAATCCAACCTAATTTTCGTTTTTCCAAATTTCCACATTTTTGGTCTTGCTTTTGTACCACCGTTCATTGTTGTTGTTGTTGTTGCATCTGCCATATCAGCACCCACAACACCATCACGTTTCTTACCCACTTTCGATAATCGATGGTAGGCACTAGCATCATCCCCTCCCACGAATAACCATGTTAAACTCGCAAGACTGCATGACTGTACTAACGCGGCACCGTAATGTAATGCCTGATGTCGTCGATGGTATGGCAGAGCGCTACCCACGAACATAGATACGCCCGGCAGTGATGCAAAGTAACTCAACCCAACGAGCGCAAATTTGGTTAAGAAGGACAATAATGATGGAGGACAACGTCCATGTGACCCCGACCGGACTGCACCAACGCCTGTAATAAAAATAAGACCAAGTACAAATCGTAGTATCATTAATGCCTTCCCCGGTGGATGCTCTAATGCGTGGTAGGTGTCAAAATCATCATCAAATGTACGACCCCATTGTGCAAGTATGGCATGGATGGCAATTATCAGTATGGCAACAATGCCACCACTCCTATCACTAATACCACCAGCACCATCACCACCAGCACCACCACTCGTGACCAAGTTTAGTAAAGAACCAGCAGGATTGATAATAAGTTTGTTGTTCGTAGTACTACTACTGTTGAGACCACCACCTAATCCCGACCCACCCACATCAGATGGTAATGTCCAACCACCTCCAATCGATAGCAGTATCAATGATACCATACTATCACTTAATGCCTCAAAGTGTGAACTTAATGCATCTAACGAATAGTTGCCAATACCATTAATACTAAATATATTCATATGTAATAATTCACAAACTGCCGATAAACCATTGGTTATACATGCTGCCATAACAATTAATATTGCAACATGTACCTCCCCGGTGGATGTGGTTTGGACCATACTACGCAGTAGCAATAGCAGTAACGCACTCGAGAATAGTATCGTTACATATAATAATGGACGTATCCCGTCCTCATCGGCGGGCAAATGTTCGCTATATATCATACCCTCGTGATCATGATGATATCCCCAACGTGCAACTTTTACCGACGCGGTATATGTCATATCCGGTATTTTATTATCATTATATCGTTCCTCTAATGAACAATCGTCTATCACGAAGTAATAATATCTCGATCGATCACTGCGCGCCAATTGATGCCTCGTTTTACCCGCCGCGTGCACATGATCACTGGGCAATCGAGGCGGCGGATTATCCAATTCCACAATTACGCGCGAGGCGTACATTTCGACCAAATTGCCATTCGTCTTGACCCTGCGATCGTCGTGGACCGTGCCGACATATTCCATGATCACCGGCACGGAACGTAATGAATACGTAATCTTCTTCGTACACATCGTTTCATGCCGCACCGATGGCCATTCATCGTCGACGTAGATGCGTATACGCAAATCTTTTTCGTCGATATACATGCCGTAGGAATTAATCGTGACGTCCAATTCGACCGACGAGGAAGGCGGGACCGCGAATTTAACGAGCGTCGATTCCGTCTTGACCCCCGATAGATGGACCTTCCCGCTTTGGACCTTGGCGTTAATGCACGTCGGTCCCGCGAGCATGAAGCAGAGCACGAGGAGCGGGAGGATGATAATACTACTCGAATAATAATGTCGTCGAGGTTGTCCATAATAATGATGCGACGAGGGACGACGATTGAGATTCATCCTCGTTTTTTTTTTTTTTTGCGGAATAGGCACGCCACTCTTTAAAGCTCAGGAGACAACGCAGCAGCGTACAACAACTTGGTCCGTACTTGCTCCACCATTAGCTG
>Ga0247843_1008267_pt1 | contig 12243 bp, 11 predicted proteins | sample LaCruzMarch2017__FD_192420 | JGI IMG/M metagenome (GOLD analysis project Ga0247843, IMG submission 192420) | Freshwater microbial communities from meromictic Lake La Cruz, Castile-La Mancha, Spain - LaCruzMarch2017_8m | ecosystem: Environmental > Aquatic > Freshwater > Lake | place: Spain...
TTACCAGGTACCGCTTCTTGCTTGGGCACGACCTTCACAGCACGGGCTGCAAGTAAACCTTGATTTCTTGCCCCACCAGAAAAGCAAGCATCTATAAAAATCGAAACATGTTGAGCAGGAAACTCAGAGAATTTTTGATATATATGCTGCAAGGAAATACCATCAGCAGGCTGTTTACCGCTAACATCTACCGGCATTAGGTAAGCATCTCGCGTTATCTCATCGGGCATACCATGACCGGCAAAATACATGTAAGCTTCTGCCTTACCTTGGGTATTTTTTAAAATTAAATTCATCTTTTGAATCGCCTGACGCATCTGTCCGGTAGTGCCGTCAAGAAGATAGATGATATTTTGCTCAGGCACGCCCAAAGTCTTTCGGGCATAATTCCGGAAAACCTCTGCATCATTTCTTGCATAATCCACATTTGCTTCTGCAGTCAAGTCGATTTGAAATGAACTATAGTCTTCATTTCCAATAATCAGGGCAAATCGCATTGCATGCTGCACACCGAGATCTGGAATATTCACATCTATGGAAGAATTCGCACTTAAAGTATTTTGATGTTCCCCAGATGCAGCTGGTTTGCTATCTTCTTGAACGAAGCGAGCTGGCACATCTACTGCTGATTTTTTTAACTCATAGGTGCGTTCGGGGTTATATTTTAGTACCCAAAACCAAGGTAATAAGAAGAAAATACCACCAATGATTGCCCCTCCGTGCAAGGCTTCGTCTTTCATTATTTCTTTCTCAAAAGTATCATATCCATCTTTTTCAAGCCTAAAACGCGTATTGCTCAAAGAAACTTTATTGTCACGGTATGGTATTGGGGCGTTTCCAATATAATTATCATCTACAAACACTTTGGCACCCGGAGGTACGCTATGAATCAAGGTGGTACTACTACAAGCCGACAAGATTGCCATCACCCAAATCATGACCATGAGTCTGATCCCAAATACTGTACGTATATAATTCATAAATCAAATATAGGTTGAATTCTAAAGGAAAGGAAATGGGTGGAGTAAAACAAGGATAAAAGCCTTTTTCAACAAAAAAACAACATTAAAATATTTCCATTTATTGGAATTGCCGGATTTTTCCGAACTTAGAGCAAAATTTTAAAGACTATGAAAAAACTTCTCCTTATTACTTTCATCGCTTTAGGTGCATTGTCACCTCAATTACGCGCACAGTGCACAATAGATACTGCGCCGATCACGCCGGGTCTATATCCTGATTCACTAGAATGGGCTTGTGTTGGTCAGGTATATGACCAAACCATTACCTTAGTATTTGCAAATGACACAACGGTTAGCGTGCCTCCTTTACCTCCTTTAGCAGTCAATTTTCTTACTTACAAAATTACGGGCATTCAAAATCTTCCTGCAGGCATGACGTATGTTTGTGACAATTCGAATTGTGAATGGACGATTACGCAAAATCAGGTTAACAGGGGTTGTGTCCGTTTTACAGGAACGCCTACTGCAGTATTTTCTGGAGACCTGATTGTAACGGTAGAAGCGGTTGTAGATAACCCTTTAGTACCTGCCACACCTGTGGATGTACCAACCCCATTTACAGTACAATCAGCAGCAGATTGCAATACTACATCTCAGCAACATCTGATTGCAGCAGGTCAAATGCACTTATATCCAAATCCAGGCACTGAGGGTTTTACTTTCACAGCTGACAATATTTCACTAACAGATTTAAAAGTTATGGATATGACTGGCAGAATTGTTTATGAGCAAAATCTGGATTCCGGAGCTGGAAACTATGCGATTGCTGTATCTGCAGATTCATGGAATAAAGGCATCTATATTGTGCGTACTTCAGGTATTGCAGGCGTCAACACCTTCCGCTGGATATTGAATTAATACAACTATGAAACTTCAGGAAAGCCGGCATTATGCCGGCATTCTTTTTTGTATCCTGTTCATAAGCATGCAATGCTTACCGGCTCAAACGCTGGATGGATTGGTACGCGATGCCATTACGCAAGAAGCCTTGCCTGGTGTCAGAGTTAAAGTAGGCAGTAAGGGTACCTTAACAGATACATCGGGGCGATATTTGATAACGACAGATAGTGGCACCCAAATAGTAAGTATTTCCTATCCTGGGTATGACTCCATTCGTTGGGAGGTACAATTAAAAGCTGGGGAAATACTACATCGAGATTTTGCATTACAGCCATTGGAATATGAAGTAGAGCAAACGGTGATTACGGGTTCTAGAATGGAGCAAAAGCTTGCGCAGATGCCGGTTTCTACAGAACTCATTAGTTCGAGGCGTTTAGATCAGTTATCTGTATCTTCTGTAGAGCCCGTGCTAGAGCAAACGCCTGGCATTACGGTACAGGATGGGCAACCAGGGATTCGGGGCAGCAGTGGATATGCGTATGGCGCTGGTAGTCGGGTGATGATTATGCTGGATGGCCTACCAATGCTGAGTGGAGATGCTGGCTTCTCACAGTTTGATATGTTGCCAGTTGATAATATTTATCAAGTAGAAGTCATAAAGGGCGCCTCTTCTGTTTTGTATGGTTCATCGGCACTAGGTGGCGTTATCAATGTGCGTACAAACCGACCCGGTCTTAAGCCCACTACGTCTATACGCACCCGAATGGGTGTATATGATCGTCCGGCAAATCCTCTATTGCGATTTTCACGTAGCACCCCGGGCTTTGTAGCCTCGGCGCATTTGTTTCACAGTCGTCGTATTGGCAATTGGGATTTAACACTGGCGGCTGATATTGTGGAGAATACAGGTTACCGTAGAGATGATGTGGAATCATCACAACGCGTGATCCTGATGACCAAATATTATGTACCCAAAGTAACAGGTTTGTGGTTTGGCTTAAATGCATCAGCCAAACAAGACAGTAGTAGAAACTTTTTGTATTGGGCATCTTACACGCCCAGAATGATACCAGCAGGCTTAGGCAGTCCGGATTCTGGAATGTCTGAGGGTGGGCTTACGCCAGCACCGGGCACTGTGCGTAGCCAATTGTTGCGAAGATTGGCCATAGATCCTTCCATTAATTACACTTCCAAACGCGGGGATCAACATCAATACAGAGGTAGAATATTAATTACAGACAATCAAAACGACACACAACAAAACTCTACCGCTGTGGTGTATTTTAATGAATATGTATATCAGCGAAAATGGTTAAAAGAAAAGCTAAGTACATCCTCAGGATTAAATTATACCTATAGCACGGTGAATGCCGATTCATTGTATGGAGATCATTACAGCAATGCGGCGGCAGCTTTTTTTCAGGCAGATTATATGCCGCACAGCCGTTGGATTCTGAATGCCGGCTGGCGCTATCAATGGGTACAGATTGATAAATTACCCGAGGAGCAATCTCCGGTATATCGTGCTGGTGCAAGTTACCGCATTCATAAGGCAACGTATGTGCGCACCTCTTGGGGGCAAGGGTTTAGAGTGCCCTCTATTGCAGAGCGATTTACCGCAACTACTGCGGGTGGCATTATAGTGGTACCGAATCCCCTACTACAAAATGAACGGGGATATAGTGCTGAGCTGGGCATTCGCCAGGGCTTTGCCGCCGGAAAATGGAAAGGATTTGGAGACGTAGCTGTATTTCGTATGCAGTTTAGAAATATGATTGAATTCAATGTCTATTCTGATTCTATTCTCAAAAACTTTGCAATCATATCACAAGGTGTGCCTTTCCGATCATTGAATGTGTCAGATGCTCGCATCGAAGGATATGAAATCACCTATGGCATCACTGGGAAAATAGGAGCTGTTCAGATAGAAGGAAGTGGGGGATATACCTACACCCAGCCTCGTGATTTGAATGGCTTACCTGAAGACTCCGTCATGAATCTTAAACCCGGCAGTATTCAAACCTTTAATGACTTGACCGATCAAATTCGGCGTGCTGATAGACCTGAGGTATTAAAGTATCGAAATATTCACATGTATAAAATGAGCTTAGGGGCTACATGGAAAAATATGAGCTTGACAGGATTTTATCGGTATGCCTCCAATATTACAAATATTGACCAACCATTATATTTGGTCGTCAATGATTTGGCGCCATATCTCGATTCTCGAACGAGAGCTTATTCTGTGATGGATGTAAATGCCACCTACACACTGAAGTCACAGCATACCTTTAGTTTTTTGGTGCATAACCTTTGGAATGAGGAATACATGATTGTACCTGGTTTACTGGCTGAGCAAAGACGTTTTACGCTGCAATATAAATGGGTATTTTAATTACCCCCTGCCACTTATGAAATTATGAAACGTGCGTATTTAGAATTGCATGTAGCCGTATTGCTATTTGGTTTTACAGCCATTTTAGGCAAAGTAATCAGTCTTGAAGAGTTGCCCTTGGTATGGTATCGATTGTTACTTACAAGTCCAGCATTGCTGCTGATATTATTATTGACGAAACGGCCTGTTATGCTTCCATGGGGTGAGATTCGCAAACTGGCGGGCATTGGTATAATTGTATCCTTACATTGGCTAACTTTTTATGGTTCTATTAAGGCCTCAAATGCCTCAATTACTTTAAGTTGCCTAGCATCTTCCACCTTATTTACCTCAGTATTAGAGCCCCTTATAATCAAAAGGCCATTCCGATGGTTTGAGGCAGCCATAGGCTTATTTATTATATTCGGCATCTATTTGATATTTACCTTTCAGCAATTATATCTCACGGGGATTATACTGGGCTTATTGAGTGCCTTTCTGGCCGCATTGTTTTCGGTAATGAACAAGAAACTCATAGAGGGTCGTGACACGTATGTAGTTACGTTTTATGAGCTCACTTCAGGCTTTTTATTTTTATCCTTGCTGATACCGGTATATGCGTATTGGCAGCCTGAGATGCGGTATGCGCCGGAGCCGATGGACTGGCTATGGCTAATGATACTAGCTTGGCTTTGTACAGTACTCGCTTATACGCTTAGTCTAAATTCTTTGCGCCATATTTCTGCTTATACATCGAATCTTACTATTAACCTAGAACCTGTATATGGCATAGTGCTGGCTTGGCTATTGCTGAATGAAAATGAGCAATTGCATGCGGGGTTTTATGCAGGCACAGGGATTATATTGAGTTCTGTGATATTGTATCCTGTTTTGAAGAGACTTACGCAGAACCGGTGAAGCAGGCAATACCCCAAAATGACCGAACAGTCTTGACAAAAACGAAAAAATTGAACTTATTTTAATTGACTTATAAGAGCACTTTCAAGTTAAAAACATTTCTTTTGAACGGAGCCATTATATCAAAATCGAATTTCAGATTTACTGATATGTTTTTAGGATACGAACCTGAATTAAACGGATAATATAAATTGTTGCCTTATTCAATTTCGAATACATCTTTTAACTCATTTCGTTTTTCAATATGCTTATCAAGCAATTCTCTTTTATTACAAATTTTGGGTGAGCTAAGCACATATACTAAGTGTTTTTTTTCTGTCATGCCTTTATTTTTTATACTTTTTAATCAAGTTATCAATTTCTTCTAATGGCAAGCGATCATTAATGCTTTTTAGTTTTTCTAATAAAACGACACCTGATTCAGCCTTAATGACTTTTTGTTCCACCATCATTTGTATTACCCACAAACTACCATGAACAGTTATTCCTTGGTCAATAGATTCATTTCTCAACTTTGCATCACCTGTAAGCAATGCGCATTTTAATTGTCTTGCTTTCCATAAGACCGTTTTATCAATCAGCGTTTTGAAAAACCTTTTCGTTTTGAAATTTTCTACCTCTTCAATTTCATTTGCACTCAATACAAACACTGCCAGCTGATGAGATCGAATAAATATCTCAATTTGCTCCTTCTGTTCAGATTCTAATATTTCATTTATTACAAAATCCGTAGTGCATATCTCGAAATCTAAAGCGAAGAACTCCGGCAAAGCCTGAATCTTTATAATGTCAAAAAATACGGTTCTTCGCCATTTAGTGTGGGTTTAAATAATACGATTTAGATTCAACTATGGTCTTATATAAGACTTATTCACTCTAATTGAACCATTAAATTAGAATACGGAAGCTTTTAAAGTACTAAAAAATTGACTATTACCCTGATTCAAAAAAAAGTAGGATGCGTGCATTCCTACCGCCGGCGCTTCGATACAGCCCCTCCCTAAAATGCATTATACCAAAAAGGATACAATGGGGCTTACTCAGCGACCGACTATTTTATAATAAATTTTATTTTTTTTAATCTTTAAAATATACATTTTTATAATAGCATCATTATAGGTCATTATCAATAACCCACAATTAATGGAAAAGAACCCAAAAAATACACTAGAGTCAGTAATAATTATCTTCATACTATCTGATGCAATTGTTCTTTGAATTTCCAAGCGCTCATTCCGAGATAGTACGCCGCTTCGTTAATTGTTAAAATTTCTTTTGACAAACCCCTATAAACTAACCTTTGTATCTTCACAGGCCTTTCTTTGCTCATGAATCTCCCCGGTTCATTCAGGTGCAATTTGCGTGTTCTATACCCCATATTAAACTTCTTGTAAACATAATCATTTATGATTCCCAAGTGTTTGGCACGGTTAAAAACGGCAGGAAATGAAATACCCCATCGCTCTTTTATAAGTACCAATTCATTTTGGTAGAAATGAAAACGATCTTTGTGCAATTCTTTTCGAGCCATATCCTCAGGATACAGAACAGCACATGCAAAAGCGTGACAAAGGTTTTCTTCTTCTTTTTCAGAAAGCTTGCTAGAGAATTTTATAGCGTGGTGAGCCAATTCGTGAAGTGCAGTAAATCTTTTGCGAACAACATCCTCATCTTTGTTTCTACTTTTTTTGAGAACAATCGCTTTTTCTCCATCAATATCTGCTTTCATTCCATCAAAACCATCAGGCGCATCAATTTCAATTACTTTATATCCTTTATCTTCTAACATTTCAACCACGTCAGGAATAGGGTCATAACCCAATCTCCATCTTTTTCTTAATTCTTTTGCTGCTTCTTCCACATCCTCGGCATTTTGAATTACCTTTTCGTAAATAAAATATTCAGGCTTTTCGTCAAGACTCAAGACATTTTCAAGTTCTAAATAGCGCTCAAAAGCTTCTTTGGCTTTTTCTTCTACAGACACTTGCGCGGTTTTAGAAATTTTCGATACAAATTTCCGGTAACTGATATTCGTTAATTCAATTTTAACGCCCGGATTTGAAAAGAAATAATCCACTGGCACATTCAATACATTTGACAAAGCAATAAGCAGTTCACTATCGGGCATCATTTTCCCTTGCTCATATTTGTTAAGCGACTGCTTAGTAACCACATTCTTCAACCTATCGGCCAAGTCCTGTAGCGACATTCCAGCCATTTTTCGGGCAGACAGCAGTCTACTCCCAAATACATTATCCATATTGACTATTTTTTAAAAGCGCTCCCAATTGTTGACAAATTTACACATATTTTACGAATTGTCAACCAAAATAATTCTGTAAAGTTTTAACCCATAAAATGCCTGGTTCTTCGCCATTTACTGTGGGTTCATTCCATAGAGTTGTTTTTTATTTAATTGTTGACTATTAATCAAACTACCTACACTAAATTGGCTCTTTGCCATTTACTGTTGGTTCGAATAATATAATTAAGTTTCTAATTATGATCCTACATAAGACTTATTCACTCTAATTGAAACTTAAAATTAGAATACGTAAGCTATTTAAAGCACTCATAAACTTGACCAATCCCTTGATTCAATAAAAGTAGGATGCCATGCATTCCTACCGCCGCGCTTCGATACAGCCCCTCCCTAATATGCGTTTTACTAGTAAATCTACGATGGGGCTTACTCAGCGACCGGCTGTTTTATAATGAATTTTTTTTTCTGTGAAACCTTCAAATAGGCAGTTATTAAAATTACAGAACTACAGCCTATTGTCGTCCTCGTTCTTTCGGGTTGCAATGCGCTTAAGCCATCCTTCAAGACAACAGGAATTGCCGTAGATGCCAGAGCCTTTGTAATAATTAATTTCAATTCCCTGTTTGCCATATTGAATTTCTACCGGTCACACATTACGGACAGACAAAAATGTCGTTCCCTCAAGACTATAAAGCTTGGATTCAAATGGCAAAAGCGGAATTGATATTACAAAAGAGTAAAGAACCACTTGACTTAACAACACCTATATGCAAACAGATTATTTGTATTTCACAGGCCAGAAAAGTAGTATATCTGACAGCAGTTCATGTTAGAAAGTTAAGTTATATAAGCCCCGTCTGTGCTTAATAGCAACCCGAAGCGCGCAGCTTGCTGAGGCGTAGCCGAAACGACACGTCCGCGCCGACAGGGTCGGCGGTATGCGCCACGGACAGCAGGGGAAAGCGAAGCTTGGAACGAATGGCCGGGTGCCGGGCAGCGGATACCGCTGACCGGCAGGCGCCCAAATATTCTTGATACCCCTCAGCCGGCAAACCTTAGGTTCATTTCAGGATACCGGAATTCATAAACCCGTGATGCCCATTTTTCACTAATTTTACCTTATGAATCAAATCAGTGCATTTGGCTTGGCGATGCTGTTTATTACTGGGGGCATGCTTATGTTGCTTGCGGGCATGGCAGTTTCGGCATTGCTCAGACCTGATCGTCCGAATCCAGAGAAACTGACCTCCTATGAATGCGGAGAAGACGCTGATGGGAGTTCTCAGGTACAATATAATATGCGATTTTACGTGATGGCGTTGGTATTCCTGATATTTGATGTAGAAATTATATTTCTATTTCCTTGGGCTACGGTATTTACGCATCCAGAACTCATGGCAGCCGATCAGAATTGGGCAATATTCTCTTTTGTGGAAGTTCTATTTTTTACGCTAGTACTCGTAGTAGGATTGATTTGGCTTTGGGCACAAGGTGACCTTGACTGGACGAAGCCGAGTCCTTTGGTACCTAAAATTAAAACGATAGTGCCTATTGAAATGTATACAAAACTGAATGCCAAATATGCGCGTTATCGTCCTATCATAAAACCTATTGAAACTGAAGAAACGCATGGGACTGCTGGATGAGCAATTTGAACAAGGTCGGGTCATCATCACTCGTGTAGATGACTTGCTAAATTGGGCGCGACTGTCTTCGATGTGGCCGCTAGGTTTCGGTCTTGCCTGCTGTGCGATAGAAATGATGGCGACCAATGCCAGCCACTATGACTTAGATCGCTTTGGGGTATTCCCAAGAAATTCACCTCGTCAAGCGGATGTAATGATTGTAGCGGGCACTGTTACCTTCAAGATGGCGGATCGCATTCGGCGCTTGTATGAGCAGATGGCCGAGCCCCGCTATGTAATTTCAATGGGCTCATGCTCTAACTGCGGAGGCCCATATTGGGAGCATGGTTACCATGTGGTGAAGGGCGTAGACCGCGTAATTCCGGTGGATGTATATGTGCCAGGATGCCCACCCAGACCAGAAGCATTGATTGGTGGCTTACTCAAACTTCAAGAGAAAATCAGAAACGAAAGTTTGATGCTGCCCGATGACCTACAACTTAGCCGACAGTAAGCATGGAAACCCCTTTTACACCAGAAGAAGCCTTAGCCTATATTCGTTTACATGCGGGTGAAGATGCAATAATATCTGTGCAAACCGATGGGCTTCAGAGCGCATGGGAACTAGAGACGAGCAAAGTGTTGCAGGTTTGCGGCTTACTGCATCAAACCCCGGGCTTGTGGTTCGATATGTTGGCATGTCTGAGTGCAATTGATGATCGCGATATGCAGAGATATGGTGTAGTGGTGCATCTTACATCTTTGGTATATGAACAGCAGTTAGTGCTAAAATATTATCAAGCTGCAACAGGTACCCCTCAAGATTCTGAGAACAAGTATGCATTACCTGAATTCCCAAGCTTGAGTGGGGTATGGCCAGCGGCGATATGGCATGAAAGAGAGGCTTATGACCTGATGGGACTATGGTTCACTGGTCACCCAGATATGAGAAGAATTCTCTTGCCTGAAGATTGGGAGGGGTATCCACTCCGCAAAGATTATACGGCTGCCGAAACCTATCATCAAATCAAAATCAAGTATTAATCATGTCAGGCAAAGAATTACTATCCAAGCGATTGCCGGGTCATGAGACGAATGAGATAGCACGAACTGAATTATTACGTCGTTCGGCACCGGTGCGCACACAGCTTCAGGAGCTAAGAACCGAGGAGATGATTATCAATATGGGGCCGCAGCACCCCGCTACGCATGGGGTATTAAGGCTGGAGGTAGTTACAGATGGGGAGATCGTGATTGATGTAATTCCGCATGTCGGCTATTTACATCGCTGCTTTGAGAAGCATGCTGAATCACTGAGCTACCCGCAGATCTTACCCTATTGTGACCGCATGGATTACCTATCGGCCATGAACAATGAATGGGCATTTGTGATGGGGGTTGAGAAAATGCTGGGGCTAACGGGCACTTTACCATTACGTGTAGAATACATTCGGGTACTGGTTTCGGAGCTGAATCGCATAGCCTCACATCTGGTAGCCATAGGCGCGTATGGAATTGATATAGGCGCCTTTACTCCGTTTCTGTGGTGCTTCCGTGATCGAAACCATATTTTAAATTTACTAGAATGGGCATCAGGTGCGCGGATGCTATATAATTATATTTGGGTAGGTGGCTTATTTTTTGATTTGCCTCCAGGATTTGAAACGCGGTGTTTAGAATTTGTCAAATACTTTGAGCCTAAACTCACTGAGTTAAACCAACTGCTTACGCAGAATGATATATTTATTCGCAGAACAGCTCACATAGGGGTATTACCACTAGAAGTAGCAGTAGCACATGGCGCAAGTGGCCCCATGCTTCGAGGTTCTGGATTGCAATGGGATTTACGCAGAGTGGATGGATATTCGGTGTATCCGGAGCTGGAGTTTGACATCCCTTACGGTACAGGTCAAATGGGCACTACAGGGGATTGTTGGGACAGGCATTATGTTCGGGCACAAGAGATGCAAGAATCATTGCGGATAATCAAACAATGTCTTTCTAAACTCACGACAAGCTATCAGCGGACGCCGGAATTTGACCCCAGAGCTTTATGTCCCAAAAAATCCAGACCGAAGGCAATGGATTTTTATATACGCGCAGAAAACCCCAGAGGAGAATTAGGGTATTACTTTATCACGGATGGCAAAACGGATATCCCGAAGCGGGTAAAGGCACGAGCTCCCAGTTTTTGTAATTTAAGTATACTCCCAGAAATCAGCAGGGGGGTAATGCTTTCTGACCTCGTGGCAATCATTGGCTCAGTAGATATTGTATTGGGAGAAGTAGACAGATAAACCGTAATATTTTCCTGTAGCCAGATTACTAGGATGCTGGCTCAGATATGGGTTTGGGGTATTCTACCCTTTGGTGATATATCGAAATCAGCATCTTCGTCAGGATTTCACGCATACGGCGCACATCATTAAATGAAATACCCGCTTTCTCAAATTGCTGTTCGTCAATTTTGTGACGGATAATATTATCTACTAATTTCTCCAACTCAGCTTTAGTAGGATTGGGCAATGCACGGGATGCTGCTTCAACAGAATCAGCAACCATCAATACAGCGGTTTCACGCGTAGCAGGTGCAGGCCCTTTATAGCGAAAATTAAAATCCATATCGTCTTTTAATTCCCTGGTTTGACGCAAATGATTGCGATAGAAATATTCAACTCGAGAAGTGCCATGATGTGTACGAATAAAATCCATAATCTCAGCTGGCAGATTATGTTCTCTTGCCAAGCGCACGCCTTCGGTTACGTGTTGAATAATAATTTCGGCACTACGTTCAGATGTCAAATTATCATGTGGATTTTGACCCGGCATTTGATTCTCGATAAAGTACATAGGGTTCACCATTTTACCGATATCATGAAACAATGCACCTACGCGGGTTTTTAACCCATTGCCCCCAATTTGATCTACGACCGCTTCTGCTAGATTCGCTACCTGTAAACTATGCTGAAAAGTGCCCGGCGCCTTTGCCGATAGCTCTTTCAATAAGGGATGATTGGTATCTAGTAATTCAATAAATGTTAAATCGGACGTAAGGCCAAATATTTTCTCAAAAATATAAATTAGGGGATAAGTAATAATCGTGAGTAGGGCATTCACAAACAATAGAATAATATTGGCATAATCAATGGATTCAAAATTACCTTTAAGCAATAAATTATAAGCCAAGAATGCCAAAGTATA
>Ga0247843_1008268_pt1 | contig 12242 bp, 15 predicted proteins | sample LaCruzMarch2017__FD_192420 | JGI IMG/M metagenome (GOLD analysis project Ga0247843, IMG submission 192420) | Freshwater microbial communities from meromictic Lake La Cruz, Castile-La Mancha, Spain - LaCruzMarch2017_8m | ecosystem: Environmental > Aquatic > Freshwater > Lake | place: Spain...
TCTTGAGATTAATGGATTGATCGACTATAGAATGCAAAAGAAGAATGAATATACCAAACACTGGTATGACATTTATCTTTTTGATAACTCTATGCAGTGCTGTACTGCCATGGAAGACATTGAGTATGCCAAATGGTTGGATCCTGATGGTGTTCCTGCCTATCGGCATTATACATAACCAATAAAATTTTATTACTTCATATAAAAAAATCTTTAGGAAAAAAAATGACAGAAACCCCACAAACACTTATGGCAATTCAAGAAGAACAGTTAGAACTGTCTAAAAAAAATTATGAATTTTCACAACAACAAAGATTGCAACAAGAAAAGACTTATAAACATTCACTTTACCAAACCGCAGCAAACATTTTAACTACTTCTTATAGAGCTGAGGTTGACTATTATCTTGCATCTCAAAGGCAAGAAACCCCAAATGAAGAAATTAAATTTCCATTATCACCCACTCATGAAGATATTTTGTCTAAAGTATTGGAAATAGAATCTTTTATTGGTTAATATAGTTTCAAAATTTCTTCATACATATGGTTGTTTAAACACCCTCTTTTTGTTATAATAAATACTACAAATATTATTAATTAGTTTATGAGTCAACATCAAAAAACCGCACTTGTACTTGGTGCGGGTGGTTTTATTGGAAGTCATATGGTTAAAAGACTACGATCCGAAGGATATTGGGTTCGTGGTGTAGATTTAAAGAAATCAGAGTTTTCTCCTACAGAAGCAAACGAATTTATTCAAGGTGATTTAAAAGATAAATCTTTTGTTGAACGAGTAATTCAATTCAAAGGTGATCGTGGAAACTTTTATAAGTTTGTGCCATCAAGATATCTTCAACCCTTTGATGAAATCTACCAGTTTGCTGCTGATATGGGTGGTGCCGGATTTGTGTTTACTGGTGAGAATGATGCGGATATTATGTATAATTCCGTAACTATTAATCTTAATGTTCTTGAATCGGTACATCAGTTTAATGACTTTAAGGGCACAAATACTACTAAGATTTTCTATTCTGGATCAGCTTGCATGTATCCAGAACATAATCAACTAGACCCAGATAACCCTGATTGTCGTGAAGAATCCGCATACCCAGCAGCACCAGACTCAGAATACGGATGGGAAAAACTCTTTTCTGAAAGATTGTATTTTGCCTATCATCGTAATTATGGCATTCCAGTTAGGGTTGCTCGTTATCATAATATCTTTGGTCCTGAAGGAACCTGGGAAGGTGGTAGAGAAAAATCTCCAGCAGCAATCTGTCGTAAGGTAGCATATCTTCCAAAAGAAGGTGGGACTATTGAAGTGTGGGGTGATGGAAAACAAACTCGTTCATTCCTCTATATTGATGAATGTATTGAGGCAACTCGTCGTTTGATGGAATCTGATTTTATTGGACCAGTCAATATTGGTTCAGAGGAAATGGTAACTATCAATCAACTTGTAGAGACTGCTGCAAAGGTTGCTGATAAAACTGTTACTAAAAAGCATATTGATGGACCTCTTGGAGTTCGTGGACGTAATTCAAATAATGATTTGATTCGTAAAGAACTGGGTTGGGATTATTCCCAAACTCTTGAAGAAGGTATTCGTAAAACTTATGAGTGGATTCAAAGTCAAATTTTTAATCTGAGGAAATAATTATGCCAAGTTTAAATGTATCTACTATCAATAAAATTTTTGAAAGGTTTGAAATTGATTGTCCAGATGATTATCCCGTTTTTATTGAAACTGGAACTTCTTTTGGTAACACTATTCGTTTAGTTCAACCATACTTTGATATTATTCATACGATTGAAATTAAGCGTGAGATATATGAACAATTTGAATCTCATCATCCAAAGTATGAAAATGTCATTCGTCACCTTGGTGATAGTTGTAAATTGCTCCCAGAGATCTTAGATTCTTTAAGTCAAGATACAAAATGTTTATTTTGGTTGGATGGTCATTATTCCTCTGGTGAATCTGGTAGAGGTGAAAAGGATGTACCTTTAATTGAAGAATGTAAATTGATAGATCAAAAATATAAATCGAAATATGCTGTAATCTTAATTGATGACTATAGGTTATTTGGCACAAATATGGATGAAGATTGGTTGGACATTAATGATAATAATATAATTGGAGCATTTTCGAGGCTTAAAGTTTTAAAAACAATTTCTGGTGATGATGACATGTTGGCAATATTTGTTGAAAATACAGAACATGAATAATAATCTTGATGGGTGGTTGTCCCCTTTAAACGCTTCTTTAAAATATTTGGAGCTGTCTGAACAATATTTGTTAGATGATGAACAATTTAAAAATTTTAAATCAAATCCCGAATATTTTAATACATTTGATGTAAGTTATTCAGACAGCCAAATATATAAAACTATGATTGATGATGATTATCAAATCACAAGCGATCAATACATAAGATTTATGGAAAACGATTTGGTTGGAAATCCAAAGGTATATTCTTATGGAGATTATACTTTTTCTCCACCAACAGTAAGATACATTAAGGACAGTTTTTTTATTAAAAAAAATATTCAAGATGTTAAAATTAAAAAAATTTTAGAAGTTGGTGCAGGATATGGTGGTTTATGTAAAACTTTAGATGTTATTATTGATTTTGAAGAATATGTTTTTGTTGATTTAGATCCGATTATCAAACTTCAAGAAAAATATTTAAAGTGTTTTGAATGTCTTAACGATAAAAATTTTAAATTTATTTCAACATCCGAAAATAATTCTATAGAAAATATTGATCTTTTTATCTCAAATTATTCTTTGTCTGAATGTAATTTCGATATTCAGATGAAATATTTTGATTTGTACATATCAAATTCCAAATATGTAAATATTATTTACAATTATTATACTGGGGATTTTGATAAATTTGTTGATAAACTGAAGACAGATTTTGATGTGAATGTTACCAATGATTTCAATAATAAATTAATTTTTGCAAAAAGAAAATGATTGGATTTAATCACTTGGGTAAAATGGGGCAGTTGGGAAATCAGATGTTTCAATATGCTGCTACTAGAGGAATTTCAGAAAAAATAAAAATGGACTTTATTGTTCCAGATAATAAAGATGTAGTCGTTGATGCTCTCGGAAATAAACTTCGTGTAGAACTTTTTAAGGTATTCACTTTTAATCCGAGTAATCGTGGATATTTAAATGTTCAACCCGAAGACTATATTCACGAAACTTCTTTTGAATTTGATCAAAATTTTTTTGAGTTGAATGCAGATAGGGACATATCTTTACTTGGGTACTTTCAAACAGAAAATTATTTCAAACACATTGAAAGTGAGATTCGTGAAGACTTCACTTTCCAGAATCAATATGTAAATGAGTGTGCTGATATTGTAGAGCAATTTGATAATCCAATTGCTTTACATATCCGTAGAGGAGATTTTTTGATTAATTCTGCAAATCACTTTAATCTTCCGTTAGGGTATTACGAAGCAGCACTTCAACATTTTAATGACAATCGTCAAGTTGTAATTTTCTCTGATGATCCATTTTGGTGTAAAGAACAATCTCTTTTTTCAGACGATAGGTTCTTTGTCTCTGAAGGAAATGGACCATATCACGATCTCTATCTAATGTCCAAGTGCTCTGATTTTATTATTGCCAATAGCACCTTTAGTTGGTGGGGAGCCTGGATAGCAAATACTGGAAAAGTTATTGCCCCATCTTCTTGGTTTGGTCCCAATAACGCAAATAAAAATACTAAAGATCTTTATCTTAAGGATTGGGTTATTATATGAAAGTTTTTATTGATTGTGGAACCCATATGTTTCAGGGTTTCAAGCAATTTGTTGAGAAGTATAATATTGATAGTGAGTGGAAGTGTTTCTGCTTTGAAGCAAATCCATTCACATATGAAAGATCACAAGATGTTTATAAAGAACTTGTAGAGAGTGGATATAATATTACCCACTTTAATAAAGCAGTTTATGTCACTGAAGGTTCTATTAAGGTAAATTGCTCTCGTGATGATGGAGGTCCATATGCGGACGGTCATTTTAGTCAGGGATCAAATATTCTTTCAGATCCACCTGATTATGATGTTACGTATCACTGTGGATTCACTTATCATGAAGAAGAAGTTATTGTAGATACAGTTGACTTTTCTAAGTTTTTGAGTGATACTGTAAATGCAGATGATTTTGTGGTTCTTAAGATGGATGTTGAGGGAGCAGAATTTGATATTCTCCCGTCATTGATTGAAGATGGATCCTATAAACTTATTAATGATTTCTATTGTGAATTTCATGAAAGATTTTTTGAACCAAAAAGTAAGTATAAAAAACTGAAAGAACAATACAAAGAAGTTATGAAAGAGTCTGGTATTTTAGTTGAGGAATGGTTCTAATGAAGATTGCGATTGCTTTTATTGGCACAGGAAAGTATTTGAATTTCCTGGAGCAATATTATGAAACTTTTAATACAAAGTTTCTCCCAAATGACGAAAAACATTTTTTTGTCTTTACTGATGGTGATATTGACGGAACTCCAGATAATATTACCTTAGTTGATACCAAAGAAGATTCTGACATTAAACAGTCTGATTATGATCCAAGTAATTGGTATAATCTCATGCATCAATCTGTGGGCGGTCTCCGAAGGTTCTCTATTATTAAAATGGTAGAGGATAAACTTAAGGAATTTGATTGGTTTATGTTTATTGATGCAGATATGTTCTGTGTGGAGACAGTTGAAGAATTCTTTGATGAGACTAAACCATTCTTTGGAGTTCAGCATCCCACCTTCCACGAGTCTTGGTCTCGTAATACTGGAGCTATGCCACATGAAAGAAACAATCTTTCTGTAACCTATGTGGATCCCTCTGAGGATGATGGAGTGTATCTTCAGGGTTGTGTATGGGGTGGCAGAGTTCCTGAAGTTCTTGATATGATTAATGAACTCAATTCTCGGGTAATCAAAGACGTTGAAAATAATGTTCTTGCCAGAGCACACGATGAAAGTCATCTAAATCGTTTCCGTTTGGATAATAAAGAACAGTTCAATATTCTTCATCCTAAGTTTGCTTTCCCTGGCAACATTCCTCCAGATCAATTCTCGCATGAACCTGCATTTATTCATGCTCCGGCAAATAAAGCAGAGATTCTAAGGCGATGAAATATTATCTGTCAGTTGCCTCAATTTTCAAAAATGAAAGTTGGGGTATGAAGGAGTGGTTGGACCACTATAAGTTTCATGGGGTAGATCATGTTTACCTTGTAAATGATTTCAGCACTGATGATTACTTACCCATTCTTCAACCATATGTTGAGGAAGGGTTTGTTACTTTATATCAAAATGATAACCCAGAAAGATATACTGGTCGTCAAATTGATATGAATAATAAGTTCTTTAAACCAATCTTTAAAGAAAGTCAGTGGCTTGCTAATGTAGATCTTGATGAGTTTCTCTATAGTCCTAAGACTGTAGATCTTAAGAATATTCTTCGTAAGTATGAATCATATGCTGGAATTATTGCTAATTGGGTTTGGTTCAATTCAAACGGACATAAAAAGCAACCACCTCTTGTTGTAGAAGGATTCACTAAGAGATGTGAGTATAATCAGAGGATCTATATGAAACCTCCTGGTTTGCCTCCTGAGTGGGTTCAATTTAACGCACCTAAATTGATATTGAATTCTAATTTCGATGTTCAGTCTTTTGAAACTCATACCGCCATTACTAGTGGTAACATGGTAAATGTTTCTACTCGGAGCATGATAGAAGATCCAGAACTTCTTATTAATCATTATCAACTTCAATCGAGAGAATATTGGCAGAGTGTGAAGATGAATCGTGGTGATGTGAATCACTGGTTCAAAGGATCTCCAAGAGATTTTGAGGGATATGAATCTATGGACGTTGGTGATATCGAAGATCTTAGACTCTGGGAACAAAATAAGGAGATTTATCAATGATTGGAATGAATAATTTGGGGATAAACGGTAGGATTGGGAATCAAATGTTTCAGTATGCTGCTTTAATGGGAATTGCATACAACAGAAGTTTTGATTGGTGTATTCCAAAAGATAATCAAGATCTGTCAAAATGCTTCTTGATGAAAAACCTACAGCAGTTTGGAAACATTAATGGGCAAGAACTTCATCTTCATGAATCGCATGAGTTTTGTGAAGATCTTATGTTTGAATGTCCTGATGGAGTTTCTCTTCATGGTTATTTTCAAAGTGAAAAGTATTTTAAGCATGTTGAAGGTGCAGTTCGTGGAGATTTTCAATTTAATGAAGATGTTCTAACTGCGGTTGTTAAAGATTATTCTCACGAATTTCTTGAGAATGCTGTTTCTTTAGTTGTTCGTAGATACGAGGATGGATTTGATTATCCTGGATGTGAAAATAATCATCGAAATCTTCCTATGAGATACTATGAAAGTTCGATTGAAATGTTGGGAGAAGATCGAAAATATATTATTTGCTCCAACAATATTGACTGGTGTAAAGAACAGAAATTATTCCAGAAAAGTAATTTTATCTTTAATGATATAATTCCTGATGGAGTGAATAAATCTTTTTACGATTTATGCTTGATTTCTCGGTGTAAAGACTATATAATTGCTAATAGTACGTTTAGTTGGTGGGGGGCCTGGTTGGGAAATATGTTTGGTAAAAAAGTAATCTCTCCAGTTAGATGGTATGGAGACAATTTATCACACATTAATAGTGAAGACTTATTCCCAATTGAATGGACTAGAATTGATTTATGACAAAATTATCTGATGCAACTTTTATCATTCCTCTTAGGATTGATTCTGCTGACCGAGTAAGAAATATTATTACAACGGTTGGATTTCTTCTTGAAACCTTTGATGCTAAGGTTATTGTCAAGGAGGTTGATTCTCAACCATTGTTTGCTGAGTATGCTCTTCCACAAATCGTAGAGTATATGGAAGGCAAGATTGGCAATCTTACCCATGTATTTGAGAAGTCTGATGATCCAGTATTCTATCGTATGCAGATCATTAATGAGATGCTTGCAATGGTGACAACTGATATTGTCTTCAATTATGATTGTGACGTTCTTCTTCAAGTGGAAACCTATGAGAAGGCATCGCAGATGATTCGTGATGGATATGACATTATTTACCCATATGGGTTTGGCAACTATCAGAAGCAAGTTACTGTTAATGATGAAGTTGTAAGTGAGTTTTTAAATGAATTAGATTTTTCAGTTCTTGATTCTAAGTCGAATATCTTTGACGCTCAATACGGGCACGTTCAAGTTCTCAGTACAAAGTCTTACTTTGATGCTGGAATGGAGAATGAGAATTTCAAAGGTTCTTCTCCTGAAGATAAGGAAAGATTCTATCGTTTCAATACTCTTGGATATAATGTGGGTAGAATTGATGAGTATGTCTATCATCTGGAACATAGTCGGGGAGCAAACTCTTGGCCTATTTCAGCACAGAAAAATCCTCATATGGCAAATAATTTTGTTGTATGGGAAGAGATTCAAAGTATGTCTGTAGAAGAACTTCGGGAATATTATAATACCATTTGGTATAAGAATAAGTATAATAAAAGTGTTGTAGTTAGTCTTGCTACTCCTGGATTGGGTAATCGGATTAAAACCTATGTCAGTGCTATGGCAAGGTATGGTACTGTCAAAACCCGCAGAGAAGCAGATACAGTCCTCTTCCAGAGTCTTCAAGTAGCAACTGATGAAGATCTTGCTTTGTACCCCCAAGTAGATGGGTGGAGGCTTGATGTTGATATTGAGGAGCAGGATAAGATAGAAGTTTATAATACTATCGATCTTCTCTATGAAAATACTCCACAATATTTTATTGATAAGTATCTAAAAGTATTCAATCAACTTAAAATAAATCCAGAAGTGGAGAAATCAGTTTCTGAATTTTCTTCTGGATGGGAAAATGTTATTGGAGTACATGTCAGATCTTGGTATTGCGGTAGACAGAATTGGCATAGGAATCAAACATTTGTGGATGAGATTGAAAAACTGGATTCAAATTCAAAGATTTTTCTTTGTACTGATAATTCAAATGTTTCTGATTACTTCATTCAGAAGTATGGTGATCGTATTCTGAAGTATCCTCAGAATCTTTATAGTACTCCTAACCTAGCAGAGTCGGGACACAATTATAATATTGCTGACAACATAAATGCTTTTGTTGATATGCTTCTTCTTTCAAAATGTTCTAAAATTATAGGAACATTTGGAAGTTCATTTACTGAATGTGCCTGGTGGTTTAGTGGATGTAATGCAAAAGTTATAATTCCTATGCCAGATAATATACCTCAAGATTTTATTAGCGATGTTTTCTCTTTAAAATGATTTTCTCACATTGCCCTCTTAGGATCTCTCTTTTTGGTGGGTCTACAGATAACCCATATTTTGTTGAAAGGTATGGGTATGGATCTGTAATTAGTTTTACCTGCGATCTTAAGACTTATATTACCCTACATCAAGATAAAATTGGGTATAATCATAATCAAAACAAATATATTATAAATTATTCTAAGAGAGAAGAAACTGAATTTATTGAGGAAATTCAAAATGAATTAGTTCGTGGTGTCTTAAGTTATTTTGACTGCCTACCTCTTACTATTAGTATGACGAGCGACATTTATTCTCAAGGTAGTGGTCTTGCTTCTTCATCTTCATACCTTATCAACTTAATCAATTGTATTTCTATTCATGAAGATTTGAATATGACTGAAATTGAAATATGTTCTCTGGCATATAATCTAGAAAAACAATTTAATCCTTATTGTGGATATCAAGATCCATATGGGTGTGGCGTTGGAGGATTTAAAAGAATCGAATTTCGTAATCGTGAAAAAATAAGTTATGAATTTTTGTCTACGGAAGTTTTTAAACAATATGATGCTCATTTAATTTTTACTGGAATCACAAGAAACTCTAAAAATGTTTTGAAGAATGTGACTGATAATATTGATAAGGCATATCCACTTCTTCACATAGTTGAAGAAGCACATAAATGCCTTGATGAAAAAAGATATGATGAATTTTTAAATCTTATTGGTGAAAGTTGGGAGCAAAAAAAGAAAACCAGTTCTATTATTACTGAAAATCAAACAATAAAAACTATAGATGAATATTTGAAAAATAATAATCAAGTTATTTCTCACAAATTATGTGGTGCTGGAAACGGGGGATTCTTCTTAACATTTTCAAAAAAAGATACCTTGAATATTTCTTACGATTGTGTTAGAATTAACGTAAGTACTTCAGGAGTAGTTGGTTCACATCTATGAGTAATCCCTTTATAGAATATGTTGAGGCACTAACTTGTGCCAATATGGAAAAAGAATTTTCTAAGTTTAAAAATGCCTTCTCAAAAACTACAGATATTGTCATTCTCGGCAATGGTGGCAGCAATGCTGTGGCTTCGCATATTTCTCAAGATTATGTAAAGTTTCATGGTAAACGTTCTATGGTTTTTTCTGATCCATCGATGTTGACTTGTTTTATCAACGATTTTGGTATGGACAATGCATATGTCAAATTTCTTGAGGCATATTCAACTCAAGATACTTTAATTATTTTGATTAGTTCTGGTGGAGAATCTAAGAATATTTTAAACTGTATTCAATGGTGCGAAGAAACTCATAAAAAGTATGGTATTTTGACTGGATTTAAAAAAACTAATAGTGCAAGAAAACTTGCAAAACGGTCACTTTGGGATTATCACATTCCAAGTGAGAGTTATGGTATTGTTGAATGCGTTCATCAAATCTTTCTTCATGGGGTGGTATGATTTATTGTTTTGATTTGGACGGAACTATTTGTACTTCTGTTGAAAAAAGTCAGTATGAAAAGGCACTACCAGATCATGCTGTAGTTAATGAAATTAATAATCTGTATATTCGTGGTGATACAATTAAAATAATGACTGCACGAGGATGTGTAAGTGGTATAGATCATACAGTCTTGACTAAAAAGCAGTTGAAAGATTGGGGAGTAAATTATCATGAACTTATCATGAATACAAAACCCCATGCTGATTGGTTTATTGACGACAAAGGAATTCACATCTCCGAATGGAAATCTAGAATTCCCCAAGTTAGAGGAATTGTTGCTGGAGCATTTGATATTATTCATCCAGGATATGTTAAAATGTTTCAAGAATGTAAGAGGCACTGTACTAATTTAACAATTGCTTTACATGAAGATCCTTCTCTTTCTAGACCACATAAACTTAAACCAGTTCAAACTATTGAAGAGAGAAGGGAAATTCTAAAAGCAATTAGATATGTTGATGATATTGTTGTGTATCAGTCTGAAGACACTTTTCTTTGGTATCTTGAGTCTGGAGATTATGATGTTAGATTTCTTGGCGATGATTATAATGATGGATCTTATACTGGAAAAGATATTGATATGAACATTGTTTTTGTCGATAGAAGTCACGAATACTCTACTACTAAACTTAAAAATAAAATTTGCGAATCTTTAAAATGAAAATGCTTGTAACTGGAGGAGCAGGATTTATTGGATCAAATCTTGTAGACAAACTTCTTGAAATGGATCACGAAGTTGTAGTGATTGATAATCAAAGTGCAGAGTGTAATGAGCAGTTTTATTGGAATTCAAAGGCAAATAATCACAGATTAGATATCTGCAATTATGAATCAACAAGATCTTTATATGATGGTATTGATTTTGTTTTTCATCTTGCCGCAGAGTCAAGACTTCAACCAGCAATTTTAAATCCAATTGAAGCAGTCACTAAAAATGTTGTGGGCACATGTACGGTTCTACAATGCGCAAGAGAAGCAGGCGTTAAAAGTGTCATTTATTCTTCAACATCTTCTGCTTATGGGCTAAACAAATACCCAAATTATGAGACAGATCCTAATGATTGTTTAAATCCATATTCAGTGTCTAAAGTTGCTGGTGAAGAACTTTGTAAGATGTATACAAATCTTTATGGTCTTAAGACAATTATCTTTAGATACTTTAATGTGTATGGAGAACGTTCACCTACTACAGGACAGTATGCTCCTGTGATTGGTATTTTCTTACGTCAGAAAAATGCCAATGAACCACTTACTATTGTAGGTGATGGGTCACAAAGAAGAGATTTTGTTCATGTGCATGATGTCGTAAATGCAAATATTTTAGCAGCACTAACTAATATTCCTGATGAATATTATGGGCAAGTATACAACATTGGAAGTGGTGAAAATATTTCTATTTTAGAAATTGCTAAAATCATTTCTGATAATTATGTTCATATTTCACCAAGAGATGGAGAAGCAAAAACTACCTTATCTTGCATTCATAAGGCAAAAACTTTACTAAATTGGCAACCCAATGTAAAATTATTAGAATGGATATCACACAAGTAATGGATAAAAATAAATCTATAGATAAACTTAAAGGAATTGGTCCAATATATTACTTAAATCTTGATGGCCAACCAGAGAGGAGACAATATATGGAATCCCAATTTAAATATTGGGAGATTGAAAACTATGAACGCATTTCTGCCTATGATGGACGTGAGGATGATTTAAGTGACATTATTAAGGGCAAATACCCCGATATGATGACTTCTGGTGAGATAGGATGTACTACTTCTCACCTCAAGGCAATTAAACACTGGATGGAAACTTCAGAGAGTCCTTATGCGGTGATTATGGAAGATGATTGTAATTTAGATTTGGTAAAATTCTGGAACTTTACTTGGAACGATTTTTATGCGAATCTACCTTATGATTGGGATGTGATTCAAATCGCAATTATTTGTACAGGAGATATTCACGTTAAACTTCATAAGAGATTTGTAAATGACTTCTCCACAGCATGTTATTTGATTAATCGTCATCATGCCGAAAAACTATTGAAGTTTCATACAAGAGGTGAAAAATATAAACTTGATAATGGTGTTAAACCAAGACCTGTTGCGGATGATTTAATTTATAATACTGGTAATACTTATAGTATTCCTTTACTTCTTTATAGAATAGAACTTGGGTCCTCAATTCATCCAGAACATATTGATGCATTTCATAGAGCAAATTACAATGCTCTATCTCAATTCTGGGAACAGAATGGAGCAGGTATTGACATCAAGGATTATATGAACTATGATCCATACCTGGGTCGGATAACCGAAAATTCTGCCGCACAACCCCCACCAGAGAGTTGACAGGGAATCCACCCAATGCTAAAATAAATAGGTAATGAGACACCTGTAA
>Ga0247843_1008277_pt1 | contig 12231 bp, 26 predicted proteins | sample LaCruzMarch2017__FD_192420 | JGI IMG/M metagenome (GOLD analysis project Ga0247843, IMG submission 192420) | Freshwater microbial communities from meromictic Lake La Cruz, Castile-La Mancha, Spain - LaCruzMarch2017_8m | ecosystem: Environmental > Aquatic > Freshwater > Lake | place: Spain...
CCATAAGAAGCAATGTTGAACGGTAAACCTAAGAATGTATCTACTGAACGTTGATTCCACATTAAAGAGATTGCTCTGGTTGGTACGTTCCATTGATTTATTTCTTTATGAGATAAACTTTCTGGGCCTCCTCCATTGTAAATTTGGTTAAACATTTCTTGGGTAACTAATGATCTTCTTTCTTCCAAACTCAACTCTCGTGTATAAACTTGAAACCCATAATGACAAGGAGGTAACACCATTTGGTCTAATTCACCTACATTCCAAGCTGAAACCATTAATCGTCTTGAATCAGGATTTGTTTTTAGGTCGTTGATTAGGTTTGCGATTTGGTCAATAGGAGGTACAAATTCCATAGTGTTAGGGTCTATGAGGTTAATTTTCCAATTTCTCCATTGCTTACCATAAATTGGACCTAATTCACCCCACTTTTTAGCAAACTCATCATCTGTTTTGATTTTATCGATGAATTCTTTCTGAGGTAAAATATCTATTCCCTGATTGATTTGGAAGTTATGTTTTAGTTTGTAGTTCTTATACGCATCTCCGTCCCAAATATGACAATCATTATTAACTAAATACTTAATATTGGTATCACCTCTTAAAAACCAAAGTAACTCTGTTACCATTGTCTTCCAGGCCATTTTCTTGGTAGTTAATAATGGAAACCCATCAGACATTTTGTGCTTGATGGTGTAACCAAATATTGATTTAGTTCCAGTACCAGTCCTATCACTTTTTTCTACTCCGTAATCTAATATGGTTTGGAGTAGTTGTTGGTATTGTTTATCTAAATTATTGCTCATATTTTAATCATTGTATATTCTTTTAGTAGCGAGGGCAAACACACTAAAAAGTGTACCCCAAAACGAATACATTATTCTTGCTTCCATACTCCAATGTTTTGCATTTAAATCCCATGCCGCAAATCCAATTAGCAAGTAGATAAATGCCATTATAGTTAAAAAGTAAATAATGTCGTTGAAAAGTTGTTTATTGTTTTTCATTGTTACCTCCAAATGATTCGTTGTAAAGTTTTTGACAATTAATTTTCAAGTCATTATTATCTAATTTATGTTTGCCAAATGTATATTTTAGTGCAAAATTTACTGTTTCTTCTTTGTGCATTTCTTTGGCCTGTTCCTTTAATTGATAATATTTATTGGCATATTCACCCATAGATATTTTACCACCCTCTAATTCAATACGTAGTTTCCAACTCTCTATAGCAAACCATTCTACGCTACTTTGCTTATTGTCCATTTTCTAATTGTTTTAAAATCATTTGTTTAATTTCTTCAACATCTTTATTGGTAGCATTATTTACATTATAACATTCAAACTCTACTCTACCAACACTACTATCTCTAACAGGGATCAAATAATAATCCTTCATTAATTTTTTTTCTAACATATCCATTTGCTCACTAACAGTCTCTCTATCAGCCGATATTGGAATCCTAATTATGAAAATTGCTTTACTCATTTTGCTTTTAAAATATATTCGTAAAGATACGTAAAAGAGATTGTAAATCCACAATAAAGTATAAAAATATCTAAAATTCCTCCAAAGATTGGACTATAACAGATAATAGAGGTAGCAATCAAACCTAACATTAATGACTTGGATAGGTGCCAAGCATCAGTAGTCCATACTAAAAACGTACTTGAGAATGGATAATTTTCTTGGTGTCTTGGTTTGTATAACCCAAAGTAGTACCATGCATTGGTTGATGGTTGAAAGGGCTGTTTCCATTGGTTTCTCCAAGACTGTCTAACATCCCAAAAGTATGGATTTAAATTTTTAAAGATGCTTGACTTGAATGTAAAAGCAGTTCGGTCCATAACAGCATTTAAAGCTCCTGCTATCACCATTAGTAGTAAGGATATCATATTATTTTATTGTATGTGAATCTCCTATAAATAAAGCCTGGTATCCTTCTACATTTTTTGGTCCTTGTATACTAGTATCTTTGACAGGAACCGGTAGAGGTTCTGAATATGTTGGTTTACCTAGGAGTAGGATACCTACAAACAGGCTAAAGGCTGTTAATATTATGTAATCTTTCTTATTCATTTTTATTCTCCTAATAAAATTTCAACCTCCTCTACTTTCTGAGTTATTTCATTAACATGAATGGTAACGTACTTAACTACTTTACTACTATCTTTAGCATCCATAACAGCAATAGTAAACAAATACCCCGTACTAGTTTGTGCTGCAAATTCAGGAACACCTTTCTTTAGTACCTTACGCAATCGAGTGTCTACAGAACTTGGATCTAACCAGTCCATAATGTAACGCTCTCTTTTTTTCTCCACTACATACTTAACAGTATCTTGGCAAAAAAGTTTAATATCGCCATTTAAAAAATGCTGTGTTGTATGTTGTGCATCATACCGTGGAATTAATTGCAAAGACTGTCCGGTTACTGCTTCTGGTAGGAATACTAAAAGTAAAGTAATTAATTTTTTCATACTTATAACTTAGATATCGGAGGTGTGAATTGATCTTTAACTTGCTTAGATATTGAAATGGGCATTCCCTCATCATCAACCCTAACAAAGGTCATATTGGTAGATAATAAAGTAACCTCATCTCCTCTAAATACATTATAAGCTCTTGCTTCTACCTGGAAAGTAGCAGAGGTATTACCTATTTTAGATACCTCAGCATAAATTTTAACTAGGTTCTTTTCTTTAGCTGGTTTTTTAAATACACATTCATCAATAGCAATTGTGATCATGTTTTGTGACCGGCATTTTTCCATGGCATAAGCCGCCACGGCAGCATCTATCCATGCTAAAAGGACTCCTCCGAATAGATTGCCGTGAAAGCCTAAATCAAGTTTTTTAACCGGATGGGTGGAGAGTAAGTCCATTATTATTTTATTTGAAGCTTCTGCCCTACTGCGTAAGCAGTAGGCGTAAAAACTGTAAATGTATCACAGATGTGATCTAACTTACTTGTTGATTGTGATTGCTGCTCAGTTTGAATCTTTACTGCTTTGTAAGTGTAGAGGTTCTGAGTCTTGTCTACATTCATTAGAGCGATTATAATTAAAAACGTTTTCATTGTATTCTAAATATACGAATAAAATCTTAAAAAGCCAAATTTATTTCGACTTTTTATTATAATCTACTATTAAAGCACACCACTGTATTAATTCTTCGTCTGTCATATTCATTCTCATAATATTAACTCGTTTATGTACCCACCTTAGATTCCCCGGTACGTACCCTTCTTTATTGTCTATTCGATCTAAAGAAGCTGTTAGTTGTGATGTTTTTATTTTTCCAATCACCAAAGGAATCCCAGTAAGTGCACATTTAAACTCTTGCTTCTCTAAAAGATCCCACATATGCTCAGGTGTAATTTTATATGCTAAATTTCTCTTTTTAGCTCCGTTCTTAATATGCCAAATTTGAGCTCCCCCTAGTTCTTTGTGTCCTGGATTTGTTGCTTTTAGTCGGGTTGAGCAAGGTTTACAGGCTTTTGATCTCCCTTCTACTACTCCACTTTTTCTGATTAATTTTTCTGTTCCGCAGCTACATTTAACCCTAAGTAGTGAAATATACCGGGCTTTGCTATCTCTACTAGTGATTTGTTCTAACACTGTCCACTCGCCGAAAGTTGTGCCCGGTTGTATTTCTTTTCTGTTATTTGCTTTTTTCATATCGACTCCCATCTAGTATAAATAGGAGTCTTTTTGGGAATCAAACTGCGCGTTTCTGATCCCAGCTTATTATGTGATCCCTACCTGTCCAATTGAATCCATTAGCTGTGCAAAACTCCAACGTGGTTGGGTAAGTCTTTATCAACTCTTCCCTAGTATCACCAGGAGGCATTATCCAAGTTTTCCACTTTGGGATATCCATTTCAAGCCTGAATGCTTCAATTTCTTGCCAAACTTCTGGCATAGTGTACGGATCGACAACCGGTTTGAAATGATAGTCACCATGATATTCCATCATCATTCTCATTGCATCATAATTAAGCCTAAACTTATTATGCTGGTCAATCATTTTCTGATCAACCAATTTACCCATCGGCGTATTGACGTCAAGCTTAGGGATAGAATTACTAAACTTAGGGCTAAGAGATATAAGCCCAATTGGGTAATCGGTTTTAATAAAGTGAGAACCTTCTGTTTCAATAGTTATAAATATACCCCTGCTGTATGCAAAATGAGTAAGTTCGTTAACTAACTCAGGCTGCATGGTAGGTGAACCTCCTGTAAGCATCATTTCCCTGATGTGAGGATTCTCATCATAAGCCTTGATAATGTCGTTGAAGGTGTAAATACCCTTCTCCGGGTGAATACTTGTATACCAAGAATCACACCACCCGCCGGCACCAAACCAGCATCTATGAGTACATCCGGTAACCCTAACAGCAATAGTAGGACGTCCTTGACGTGAACCTTCTGACTGTACGCAGGGGTATATTTCCAGTACTGGGATCTTTTTGTTGTAGTCTGTAATGCGACCTGGGCTGTCAATTAGCCATTGTTTTTCTGTAACCTTTGTAGTATCCATTTTTATCCTTTATAAAGTGCTGTATTTTTTTCATGTTCACGGAATTCAACCTGAACTACTTTAACTCTGTTGTTTGTTTCTTTTGTAATAAAAGCATTTACCCTATCGTAAATGTATTCGGCAAAACGTTCAGCTCCTGTAGCTGGAATGACTCTTAATTGAATAAGGCCATCATCATCCATTTCCTGAAATAATCCTAGATGTGGGTCATCATCTGCAATGATTGTTGTATGGTCTAACAACCAAGTCATCCAGTCTTTCGGATTCATTCCATCAATCTTCCCTTTAGCACGTTTAAAGCCGCCAAAGTCCCAAACCCAATTGCGTTCATCAAGTTCACCTTCAAACCAAATCTTTACGGAGACGCCGTATCCATGTAAGAATTTGCTAGCAATGGGTTCCCTCGGCACGCCACTGGCGAAAAACCGTTGAGAACCCATCAAATAATTTAGTTGATTGAAATTTTTTCATTTGTTATTTATTTGTTTTACTTTACTTAATTTATGAACTTAGTTTTGATTAAACAACTCTTTTACTTGACTTTCTGATTTTACTCCTACAAAGCGGCTGATCTCATTTCCGGAAGCGTTAACTAGGACTACTGTCGGAACCGAACGAACATTGTAAGCTGCTGCAACTGCCGGGGCAGTATCTACATTAATTTTTTCAACTAGAATACCTGACTGTGATACTCTATCCATAACTGGTCCAAACATCTTGCAAGGACCGCATGTTGGTGAACTAAAATATATTAATTTTTTCATTTGAATAATTCTTTCTTTGCTATATAGAGGCCATTGCCTGTTCTAAATTTATAGTAATCCCAGGTGTATCCAAGGTTATCTAATAGGTTCTGGTTCTTCTGTAGTATAGATGCATAAATGCTTAGTTTCTTACTGAATTCCCTGTCTGTACCTCCTACCGGGAGTAAAGTTAATACGTCAGGTTTATTTTGTTTAACCCACTGCAAGGTGGATCTTACAACCACTCCTAGTATCTTTGCTAGTACTTTATAATCAGTTTTTTGAACCTGAATACCTGCTTCATCAATACCGAACCCAATATTATAATAATTGTCGTTAAACTTATTATAAAGGATAGTTCCCGGTCTAAAATACGATATATAATCCGGAGGGTACTGCTCAACCTGTATATCTAAGTTTAATCCTTGGATATCAATTTGGGTGGTTACACCTGGCTTCAAAGGTAATGCTGGTGCATTTTCAAAATCAATAGCTTCAGATAACTGGTCATAAAGCTGCAAATGTTTTAGGGTTCGGGTTGTCATACTAATTCTTCTAGGACTCCTACTGCTTCGCTGGCAATTAAAACGATTGCAGCTGCTGGGATATCTATAAATAATAATGCGTAACCAATTAATCTAATACCTGACTTAATAAAACTAACAATCTGATGTTTTTTAGCGTCTGGGTAGTTATTGACTTCCTGTTTAAAGCTGTTATAAACCTCGGGATTAATAATGCTTTTCTGTTCGTGTAATTTTTTCATAGTTCTAATAATTCTGCTTGTTTATAATAATTAAGCACACGGGCAGTATTTTCTTTAGCTAAAGGTTTAGCTTGATTCCAATCATAGGACCAGTTTAGGGAGCCTTGCACCATTCCGGTGTAGGCTGCCCCGTCCTGATTAATAATAATATAAAGCTTAACCTTCATGTGAGGCTAGTACTCCTTTAACGTGTTCAACTACTTGCTCCCAAGTTACCGGGCCATTTTCATCAGCATACTGAACTGGGTCTTTTCTTCCGAGTTTTAAGAATGCTTCTACTCGTTCTACTGAACTAGCTGATTTGTAATCAGAGAACCATTCCATAACCGGGTTGCCGTATTGATAATGAACCAAGTGCTGGATTGGTTTGTAGGACGTATTTGTACGTTTATAAACTTCATCAAAACTTACGTGTAAGAAATGACAGCAATTTTCTCCATCTTCTAAGATATCAAACTTATCTCCAAGTAAATAAGGAGTGTAGTATTTTACTTTCTCAGCTTCCCAGTTACCTGCTTTAAAGGCTTCATAATCAACATCTCTAAACTCCTGACGACAGTCAGGATAAATAGCGTGGTCACCAGCGTGAATACCCATCGCAATATGAACTTCCGTGTTTTTAGCATCTGCTATTGATAAGGCTACTGCCTGAATTATACTACTAAATATTTTATTTCTATTAGGTACAACAGTTGCTTTCATGTTCTCTTCAGCGTAGTGTCCTTCAGGAACTTCATCTCCACCAGTTACAAGTGCTGAGTTAAGTAATTGACTTAAACCATCAAGTTTAATTACTTGGTAATTAATTTGAGGATAACTCATTATTTTATCAGATCTAAAATGTTGAGCATTTAAATAATTTACTAAGTCTTGAGCACGTTCAAGTTCAACTCTATGTTTTTGGCCATAGTCAAAAGACAGTGCTGTAACTTCGTAGCCATCGGCAAGTAGACGAAGCAGTAGGGTGGATGAATCCATACCTCCGCTGAGGCTGAGGACAGCTTGTTTATTCATTAGAATGTTACTGTTAAGATTGTCTTAATGATTAAATCGTTAGCATCATAGTCAACTAAATCTTTATCTCTAGCTACTTGAAATTCTACCGATTGATTGTTTTTGGTTTGAACCCAAAGTTCCTTAATAAACTCGGTGTGAATAATTTTGTTGTCTTCGTCTCTTACGACGTGAAAAACTGCTACTTTGTTTTGCATAATTGTGTTTTGTGGTGTTAAGTTAAATGATTGTGAAATTGGTGTGTTTAAAGCATAACCGCTTGGTGTGTTTAAAGCATAACTGCTAGGGTTAGAAAGGGTAGTTGCGATTGTTGATGTGCCTGAAGTTACAAAACCTGTATTTGTATTTGCACATATATAATTGTTTGGTTCCATATTAAAATTTGTTTGCTAAATTAATTATAAATTGTTCTTCTTCTAATGTAAGATAAATTCTCTTATTTTGCAACTTACTTAGAGCTTCTTTAAAAGAAATATCCATTATATTATCTCTACCTGGTTCAATAGCAATGGGTTCATCAATATGACCATCCTCAACTAAGGCATCAATCAATTCTTCAATTTCATGTTTATCGCAAGCATATACAAACTCACTTGGGTCGATATCAATATCTTCTACGTAAAATGATGGCATAATTTTATAAGTTTCTTCTTAAATCCCATTCTGAAATTTCACCTAGTAGGTAAAGGTTTAAAGTTTCTTCTGCTGAAGCTAGTTTGCTTTGCAATTCTTTCAAGGCTTTACTCCATTCACTTACATACCTGTCTTTTAAACGTTCTAAAGCCATTGCTTTTAGTTCAGGCATTGGTCTCAATTCATCTGCCCATCTAGCAATTATGTACTGGTTAGTCTCTTGGTAAGTATTAACGCATGTGTATCCCATAGTTTCACACCAGTTCTTAGCTTGTGCTGATGATTCAAATTCATAAGCAGTAGATTTAGTATCTCCGGTTGCATCCTTGTAGTATGCTTGATGTCTGGTCACAGTACCTACAGCAATCGGATCCGGTGCTTTGTCGTCATACCAAATATGAATAGTGGAGAAGTAATTTTCCTTCACACAGAAGGAAAGTTCTTTTAACACCTCTAACGGGATCGGTGTCTTAGAGTAAGCTTTAAACTCAGCTTTGCTTGGACATAAAGCACCAAACACATTCTGCATACTCTGATTCAGCAACGGGTAAGGGAGCGGTGACTTAGCTGCTTTTACGAAAGATAATTGTGCGCCCATTCCTAATTCGGCTGCTAGTTCTTTCCACTCTTCTTGCTCTTCAACTCCAAAAATTACATTTTCGAGTTCTGCGTTTTTAAATGATTGTATTGTCATAACTATTATTTTTAAATAACTAAATCGTCTGGTTCGTTGTAGAGAATATCAGTTGCACTTTTAGGGCCTGAATTAAAATACTGCTCTAGAAAAGACTTAGGATACATTCTAATTTTACCACTGTAATTTCGGGTAGTAACTTCTTTGTAAGTAGAATCAACTCCTAGAAGGCGTGCTGCTGCTTCAACTTGTTTTCCTAATTCTGCCCCTGCTGGCTTCCTTAGGTAATCGTAAAGGGACATCATTTCGTCTGTATGCATAAATAAAATCTGTTAATGCCTTAATATACGAACACTATTTGTTTTTAGCAACTGGTTTTTTCTTTTTTTCCTTAAGCGAGGCTAAAAACTCTTTTGAGTATGTGTGTTCCACCCTAATGGGATTAGTTGGATGTATACTCTTATCGATAGTCCAGACTGAGGTTATGTCCGGGCTTGTATATGTTCTCTGGATTATTGCTGAGGGTTCTGGTTTTGTTTTCAAGTCTGTGTGTTGTATTTTAGGTTCTGTATTAGATTTTCTAATTGAAACCTGCTAGTATACTTGAAAGATTCGTAATTAAAAAGGAAAACACTCCACTCTCCATTTTCAGTTTCATCATCGGCATTTGAGATCAAACAGAGTTTTTCATAGTCTGTTCCCAAGTCAAGGGTGTAGTAGAAGAATAAATCCCCATATTCTTTTTCAAAGCCTAATTCAATTAAGTCCTGCTCTGTCATGATTAATTTTTGTTAGTTCGTACACTGAATTACGTGTTTTAAACTTAAGGTAATCCTCTCTTTGTTCTACAATTTCAGTAATCTCGGTTGTTTGCCAAGTAAACGAAAATGTAAAAGGAGACATCAATAAACTTCTTCCAGCAGCAGGTTCATCGTGTTTGGATTTAAAACGACCTTCATCATTAAACTCAAGCCACATTATTTCCTTAGCTTGTTTAGTTAAACCATCTCGTTCACGAACTAGTTTCCAATTGAATTCGTTTTCGAGTACCCCTTGTTCGATAGCAATCTTTATGAGATTATCTTCATCAATTATTACCGGTACTGTATTTTGTTTAATTTTACTCATCGTATTTACTTTTTAATAATAATTAAATAACCTTCAGGTACTGCTTTAAATTCCTCAATAATCATTCCTTTAAATGATTTATCAATCGTTCCCATATCATGCCCGGAATGTAAGTAAGGTCCACCTGATGGGTCAATCATATCAATCTTAGTAGTATCTGAATAGACTAAAGAAGCATAATCGGTGCTTATTTCAGACATACTGACATACTTACCTTCAGAGTCATAAATAGCTTCATGAACGGCTTTTTTAAACTCCCCTAGGGTCATAACCTCATCATCATCAATGTCTGAGCAGTAGGTGTGGTAGGCCACATCGTAGACATTAGGCCACCCGCATCTCAACCATTTAAAGTCTCCTTGAAACAAAATGTTACCGTCTTCGGTTTTTGTAAAGGTGTAAGTATCGTTGTACCGGTTTGTGTAATTTATTTTATTCATAACTTTTATTATACTCTAAATATAATAAAAAAGGCTCACCGAAGCAAGCCTTTCTTTGAAATAGTTTGTTTTTTTTATTTACCAAAATTGTACATCATGTTTGCTCCTGTACCTAAAGAGGTAGTAGGCAGGGCACCATCCCATTTCTGGATCCACATTTGCTGCAACAACAGCGGTGTTAATGTTTGCTGCTTTAGTCTGTAAGACTCAGCCTCAGCTTTAGAGCTTGTCAACATTGCCTTAGCATTACCCTCAGCTTGAGCTACTTTAATTTTGGCTTGTGCTTCAGCAGTCTTAACTTCATTTTCAGCTCTTAATGCTGATTGAACAGCGTTGTTCTTAGCTTCAATTGCTTTTTTAAATGTTTCAGGGTAAACTAAATTTGAAGTGAATTGAGCCAAAATAAATCCTTCAGGTAGTAAATGACCTTCTAAATTTTTCCTAACTTTAATTTCAAATAATTCACGATTAGAAATCAATTCATCAGCTGTATAACTATTAGCAACAACCCTAAATGCATCATAAACAGCAGTCTTTAAGAAACCAGCCTCAATTGCATCTAATTCAACTCTATATTTTGTAAAGATGTAAGGTACTTTTTCACGTTGTACTGAATAATTTAACAATGGTGAAACATGAAACTCGGAACCATCTTTAGAGTTAATTACAAATGATTCATCTGCTTCCTCTGTTTTTCTGTATTCTTTATGTTGAACAAAGGTTGGAAATTCAATAATCTTGGTTGTGAAGCGGTTGTAGAATACCCAACCTGTAACCTCAGTTGCATTATCTACTCCCTTACCTGTGCCAATCAAATTAACTTTGATTCCAACGTGACCTGCATCGATTCTTTCTAAACCGATAATTGAAAAGAACGCTATCGCAACTACACCGAGCAAGATAGCAATTTTTGAAAATGTACTCATTTTTATTTTTCTAAATTTAATTTTTGTCTTTGTTTTTGTTCAACTGGTTTTTTATTGTGTTTAAGTAATTCTTTAATAAGTTTCCAATCCTTACTTAACCATCTAACATAACCTACTTTTTCATCCCAATCATCAGTAGTTTGTCTTTCATGATAAGGTAAAGCAGTCTTATAAACATAATAAGGAAACCAAAAAGCATCATTATACTGTCTAATCTCAAATCTACCAGCAATTATTCTATCTTCTTTAACCACATATGGAATTGAAGGATCATTAACTGTACGTTCAATTAATTCTTTAACTAATCCATCTTTAATGATTTGCTCTGGGTTTGAATTTAATTCAATGCTGTATTGGAAAAAATAACTAATGATACCAAATATTGCTACTACAATTAATAATGCTATAATAAGTCCCATATTAATCTTGATTTTTAAAATGATAAATTACCAACAACGCACAGAATGTACTTCCTACTAGGCATAAAAGAATTAACATTCCACCTAAAAACACACTAAAGGTACTAGCAGCATTCAACAGCTGTAGCCCTGCTCCAAAACCAATACTTAACATCATAATAGCACTTAGTATAAATGCTAGAACTAGGGATAAGTGTAGTAATTTTTCTAATTTATTTTTCATAATTTTTATCTATATTTTCTGGATCGCTGAATTTTAGTCCCCACATCAAGGAAGACCATTGCATTTCTCTTTCTGCTAGTGCTTTATTTACTCTCAGGTTCTTCCTTAAGTAGTCAACACCCCATTGTTTCCATTCTTCATTTTGAGCAACAGTCATAGTCCATTCTTGATACCAAGCGTCTTTCCTGTCAATTACATCGTCGTAAGTAACCTTGTGTCCGGCAATAATAAACATCTGATTTATGATATCAATTAAAGCCTGCTGTCGTTTTTCTTCTCGTGACATTCTTTTAGCCATACCTTAATATACGAAAGTGTTTTTTCAAAAGCAACTTACTTAAATAAATCCATTAACTCACTGAGTGGTATTTTACCATCATTATTTTTGATTTTGTATAATTCGGATAGTACCTGGTCCCACCAATTTAGTCTCCCCATAACAGCAGGATCACTTGTCTCTAAGGACATAAACTCCAAGGTCAAAATAGTTCGTTTGGTCCCTATTATAGCACATTCGATTGCCTCTTTGAATCTAGATTCACAACTATTAATACCGTTAGTTAAATAACCATTATTTGGTAACATATAGTAATATTCATTTATAGTCTCTAATGCTGCTTTCCTGTGGTTTTGAGGTTTTTGGGTACCCATTTCATCAACAGAAATTTCTACTGTTTTAACATAGGTTGCACCCACAGGTAGTCCGTTTTTGGTTTTTGCCTGTTGTTCTGTTGGGTAAGGTTGGCTAACTTGTAACCCGTATATT
>Ga0247843_1008283_pt1 | contig 12221 bp, 5 predicted proteins | sample LaCruzMarch2017__FD_192420 | JGI IMG/M metagenome (GOLD analysis project Ga0247843, IMG submission 192420) | Freshwater microbial communities from meromictic Lake La Cruz, Castile-La Mancha, Spain - LaCruzMarch2017_8m | ecosystem: Environmental > Aquatic > Freshwater > Lake | place: Spain...
ACGCATTCATTTCCGTGTTAAAGCCGCCGCCTTTCTTCCCGCCGTCAAGCTGGGTATGCGCCCAGATTCCCCAGCGCCGGGGTTTTGTGTCGATGTTCTTCATCGTGGCCTCAAAACTGACCCGCGTTGATCCATCATGAACGGATATGACACGTGAAAACTGGATTCCGCTGCGCTTGTCCTTACCACTCGTCAGCATGACAGATGCTTTCCCTCCACCGCTTGGAAGAACCTTCATCTCATATGCGCCGCCGTCCAGCACCGCATCCGGCGGCCCGGGCCACTGCTCCGCGTTATCCCAGCCCTGTGGCGCGGGCCAGAGTTTGTCACCGCCATAATTGAGCCACGCATTGTCGGGGCCCACGCCGCCCTCCGGCGGCAGCTTGCCGGCCAGCTGCGGATTCACCCACAGGAAATCCTTATTGCCCATCGTCAACTGGATCACCCGCCCGCCGATCTCAGGCACGACCTGCAGTTCAACCAGCCCATTACCGAGCCTTTGTGAATTCCAGCCCCTGAAACTTGATTTTTCCGATGAAACCTTAAGCCGCCCTGTCAGCTGTTTAAAAATTGCCGTCTCGTCAGCATGATACGGCGTACCATCGGCGCGGAAGATGTCGTGCTGCCAGACCGCCGGTTCAGGAGCGCCCGTTTTTGAGCCCCACGGAAAATAGGTCTGTGTGCGCCCCGCAACAAAGCCCCAGTTATAGCAGCCGATCCTGCGGCCATGAAACATCGGAAGAAGAGTCTCTATCTTGTTGTTACTCTGGCGAAGCAGCCATTCCGTGCAAATCACAGGACGACCATACTCCGCGCAAACTTTGATCTTCCCCTCCATGTCGGCTGGTTTGTCATAGCCGTGGAAGGAAATCACATCGGAGAGTTCCATCATCCTTCGCTGGATCGGAGCATTGAAATCGGACCACGCGCCAACGGTCAGCGGCTGTACCGGCTTCATCTCGCGCGCCCAGGCGAAAACCGCCTCCATCAACGGACGGCTCTTCTCACCCATGCCATCGTTTGCCGGCTCGTTGTAAAGATCCCATATAATGATACGCCGGTCTTTCCCGAATGAACCAACCATATCCTTCACATACTTCTCAAGGTCAGGCCAGCAGGTGCTGTCGAGCACGCGCGACTTGCCGGGACTTGGCACCCAACCGCTGTTGTGCACGCCTGGAACCGGGTCATCCTGCTTTCCAACCTTCGGCTCTTTACCCGCGAAAGCACAATCGTCGAAAAAAATCGGCATCACTGAAATGCCATGCTGATCGGCTATCTCCAGGAACTGTTCAAAGCGCTTTTTGAATCCGTCTGGATCGGCTTTCCATACAACATAGTTCAGGAAGACCCTGACAGAATTTAAACCCAACTCCTCTGCCATACCCAGTTCGCGGTCGATGGTCTTCGGATCAAATGTTTCCGCCTGCCACATCTCCACATCGTTCACCGCCGTGCTGGGCAGGAAATTGCATCCCACTATCCACGGCTGCTTGTTGTACCAGTCCCACGCCTGCTCAGGCGTCCATTGCCGTGGGACAGAATCGGGCACGGTCTTTTTCTCGGCGGCCAGTTTGCGAATCGAATCCACTTCGGCTTGCCGGTAGGGCGTGCCGTCCTTGCGGTAGAGGTCGTGGAACCAGAGTTTGAGGTCCTCCGGTTCCGGTTGTTTCCATGAACCCCAGCCGTGTTTGGTCTGGCTTTTGCCATCCACGAATCCCCAACTGATGGCGCTGATGTTTTCGGCCGCGAAATAGGGAAGGATTGCCTCAAAAGTGCAACCGGTGTTACGCGCCATATACTCGGTGCAAAGGATCGGGCGACCGGGCGCCTGTTCGCGCAGCTTGGCGACCATGTCTTTGATATCATTGAGTTTTGAATAACTGTGAAAACTGATGAAGTCGCTGTTTTCCAACTGGATTCGCAGAATGGGGCGTTTGTCCGGACCCAGGGACCATGCACCGGAAGTCAACGGCTGATGCGGGTTGATTTCCCGCGCCCATGCGAAGACATCTTGAAGCAGTGCGCAATCGCCCTTGATTTCAGGCTGATTCTTGTGTTCGCCCGGGAGTTCCTGCCCTTTGTCGTCAAACCGTTTGTTGGCGCGGTTGCCCGGTTCATTGAACAAATCCCAAGCCAGTATCCGCGAATCCTTGGCGAAGCGACGCAGGATGGTCTGCACATATCCTTTGAGCCGCTCTTGAAGTGCCTTGTCCGTGGGGTATGCACGGACCAAGGTGGACCCCGGACTTTGCAGCCAGCCAGAGTTGTGGGTGCCCGGACGAGGCGTGGGAATGAGAGTTGGTATTTGTGAGGGATCAAGCCAGCAGTCGTCGAAGAAGACGAGCATCGGCTTAATACCGCGCTCGGCACACATGGCGAGGAAGAGGTCCACCCGTTTGAGCAAACCTCCCGGGTCTTCGGCGTAGGTACGGTCGTGCAGGAAGATGCGCAACGTGTTCATGCCGGTATCGCGGACGAGATCCAGCTCACGCTTGAGCGTTTCCGGATCCCAGGTAGCAGCGCTCCACATTTCATGCTGATTGATGGCGGTGGAGGGCAGGAAGTTGCAGCCGACCAGCCACGGCTGCGCCTTATACCAAGCCCAAGCCTTCTCCTCCGACCAGCCTTGCTGAACGCCGTCACCAGTTTCGACAGACAGGCTCTTCATACCCTCGCCGGCCGCTTCGCCGATCAGAAAGTAACTCTCCGCATTGGCATACCAGTGATGTCCATGCCCGGGACAGGGCGAGAGTTCTGCCGGGCGGGCAAAATCCGTGGTCTTGACGAATACAGCGTTCTTGATCTGCTTGGTCCCCTCTTCCTGCGCCTTTCTGAATTCAAACATCGCGCCCTCAGTCACCGGTCCGCCATTGCCAAGCTGGCCCACCACCACCGGCATGTTCGGCACATTGAATTCCTTGCGGAGATCGCTGACCAGGTTGACGAGAAGCTGCGCATATTCGGGGATCGCCTGTGGGGTGACCATGTCGTTATAGCCCTGCTGCCAGTAAAAACCCGCGATTTCATATTTCTGATCCCCGAGATCCGCCAAGGCGGCGCGGACTTCTTTCACCATTTTGTGATAAGACTGCCCAATATCCTCGGGTTTTGGCCATTCGCCGGTATCATAGACCGGCTTGCCGGAACTTGGTGAACGGAAATGTCCGTGCAGACTGTGCCCGCCCCAGGCCGTTTTGATCAACAGCACCGGCTCTTCGTAGAAGTCGCCCAGAACAAAACCGAACCCAAGCTCGGGTCCCATGTGCCTTCTCGATCCGTCTGCACCATAGCCGGTGTAGCCCACCGAGAGGCCACCCTTCAGGAGCTTGTCGCCGCCCACCTTGAATGAGACCTGCACATCATCCCGGACGACCCATTCCCCTTTGTCATTCTTGAGCTTTTTCATCTTGTCGGCACTCTTCGAGTGCTTCATCGACCAGACCAGATTGCCCTTACCATCCTTGCGATCGCCTTCATGATCCACCGAGCCCTGGCCTTCCATGTTGGACTGCCCGGCGAGGATGAAGACCTTGATCGGCTTGGCGAAGGAGATCGGCGAGAGGACACACAGCAGGGCTGCGGTTAGGATTGCAGTTGGTTTCATGGTCATTGTTTCGTTGCGCTGGCTTGCTCGTTGCGCACACCAATACGCGGAGGTGGCGGTGAAATTAATAAAATAATGGTTTATTTTTTTCAAAACTGGCGCATTTTGTAGAGTAGTTAGGGCCGCCCCATGAATCCGTTCCGCCGCCTCACGCCCGCCGTTCAGACCGCCGCCCATTTGCGCTAGCGGCTGGCAACCGAGCGGCGCAACCGGGATCTTTTCATTTCACACGCTTCCTTGTCTTGACTACATGTATTCAAGACTACACAATCAGCCATGACCTTGGCTTCCAGCCCGCAGCTTCCGGTGCGGCCAATCCCTCGGATCGCGGCGGCGGCGGCGCGTGAGCGACTGGCTGGCTTCCCGATTCTGACCATCACCGGTCCCCGTCAGTCCGGCAAGACCACGCTTTCCCGCCTGCTCGCGCCGGAGCTTCCCTACCTCTCGCTGGAGGATCCGGACACCCGCGCCTTCGCCACTGAGGATCCACGGGCCTTTCTCCGTCAGGTGGGCGATGGAGCCATCCTTGATGAGGTCCAGCGTGCGCCGGAACTTTTTTCCTACCTCCAGGCCGTCGTCGATGCGGATCGCCGGATGGGGCGCTTCATCCTGACCGGATCGAGTCAGTTTGAGCTGATCGGCTCGATTACCCAAAGCCTCGCCGGACGGGCGTCGCTGCTGCACTTGCTGCCATTTTCCCATGCAGAACTCCAAGCAGCGGGACGTGCGCCGACTTCGGTAAACGCCCTGCTCCATGCCGGTTTTTTTCCGCCGATCCATGACCGGCCGGTCGATCCCACCGTCTGGCTCCAGGATTACGTCAGCACTTACTTGGAGCGGGATGTAAGGCAAATCCTCAACATTCAGGATCTCGCCACGTTTCAGCGCTTCATCCAGCTCTGTGCCGGGCGGATCGGCCAGCTTCTCAACATCACCTCGCTCGCGGCGGACACCGGCATCACCCGCGTCACCGCCGAGTCCTGGCTCTCCGTGCTCCAAGCCAGCCACCTGGTGTTTCTGGTGCGCCCTTGGTTCTCCAACCTCAACAAGCGCCTCGTCAAGACGCCCAAGCTCTACTTCAGCGATCCCGGGCTCGCTGCCTGGTTCGTCGGCGTGCGCACCCCCGCCCACCTCAGCGCCCACCCCCAGCGCGGTGCCTTGTTTGAAAACTGGATCATGACCGAGCTCCTCAAGGCGCAGACCAATCACGGTCTCAAACCCAGCCTCCACTTCCTCCGTGACAAAGAAGGCCACGAAATCGACGCCCTCATCGAAACCGGACCGGATACCTTCCACGCCGTGGAAATCAAATCCGGCGAGACCATCGCCTCCGACTTCTTTTCCGGTCTCGACTACTGGCGCGCCAAGCTCACCCGCCAAACCATCACCCCATGGCTCATCCACGGCGGCACCGCCCTCCAGCAGCGGGAGAAAGCCACCGTCCTGCCGTGGAATGATCTTTCCCAGCTCATCGAAAAAATCGCCTCATGAAGAAAGGATGCGATGCGCAGGGAAGGGGTTTGTTCCGTCGAGATTTGCACACTGGTGCCATTTCCACGGATACTCCCCAGGCATCGACAAAAGAACCCGCACCCATCCCCTGAGGACTGGTGCGGGCTTCCATCGTGAAAAACCAAACTCTTGTTGTGTTCAGCGGCGGCGGCGGAGGAGCAAGAGCATGCCGAGGCCGCCGAGGAGGGCGGTGGAGGGTTCGGGGATGATGGAGAGAGAGAAGTTATCGATCTGCCCCGCTGCATTGTCTGCGGAGAAGCCAACGAAAGCGATATTACTGAAACTGCCTGTTCCTTCGAAGGTGGCGTTTTGCAAAACCGTGCTTGGGGCTACCACCTGCGTGCCGTTGAGTTTGAAAGCCATCGTCCATAAGGTCGAGCTGGCGTTCGTCGCGTCGAGGGTGATGTCGATCTGGTTCACCCCGTTGATGCCGGTGTGGCCGCTGGAGCCGGAAAGCCCCTCGCCCACGAAGAACGTAACCGCGCCGCCGGGGGCAACAAGCGCCGAGCCATAGGGATCCGCACCGGAGGCGGTGGTTGAGTTGAAATGGTTGTTCGGGTTTCTCTCCGCGAAACCGAGCGTGATCCAGCTGCCGCCGGCGACGTTGATGGTGCCGCTGAGCTGATAGATATTGCCGGTGGCCGGAATGAAGGGCAGCCACGCTCCGCGGCCGCCGCCATCATTGTCCACGCTACCGTCGGCATCGAAGGATGAGGTGGAGCCGCTCCAGGTTTGGGCTCCGGGCCTGATGTCGGGGGCGGTGCCGAATAGGTTGGTGTTGTTGGCGCCGCTGAAGTCATCCTGATAGATGATGGTTGCCGCATGGGCCGAAGAGGGGATCAGCGCAAGGCCAAGGGCTGCGCCGATTGGGAGGAAAGAACGGAGTGCGAGTGTTGGTTTCATGGTTCGTTTGGAAGTTTCTTTGGATGTTTGGATGGCAATTTTCTGTGTGTGGTAGTTGATTTTCATATCGGTTTTCTGAGATAGGGTTGGTTTTTGGCGGGGTTTGGTGGATTTAGTTTGAGGTTTGAGGTTGGCGGATTTTTTCTTCTAGCGAATAATTGATGGGAGCGGAGACAGTGGATTCCTCTAGTCTGGTTTTACGACAAACTGACTATGAACGAAAAATACCACCGCCTCCGCGCAGAAGACCGTAAAGTGATCCGCAACCTAAGGGAAGGCGGATCCACCCAATCAGCCATCGCCGTCGCGATCGGCTTCAGCCAAGGCACCGTGAGCAAGGAGCTTTCCCGCAACTGCGGGAAGTCCGGATACCGTCCGAAGGAGGCCGACCGGCTCTCGCTGCTCCGATTCCGGGCGAAGAGACCGCGGGGGAAAGTCGTCTCCGGGGAAGTGAGAACCGAAGTCGAAGCCCGCCTGCGCATCAAGCACAGCCCCGAACAGATCAGCGGAAAGCTGGCGAAACGGGGCGTCAGCGTAAGCCCTGGGGCGATATACAGCCACGTGGAATCGGATAAGAAAGATGGCGGGGATCTATGGAAGCACCTGCGGATCAACGGCAAGCGGCGCTACCGGCGGCGGAGCAAGGTGGGGCGCGGGGATAAGATCCGCGACCGTGTGGACATATCCGAAAGGCCGGAGGAGGTTGGGGAACGCAGCCGTTACGGGGATTGGGAGGCTGATCTCATCCAGGGTGGGGGCGATAGCGGCTTCCTGCTCTCGGTTTACGAGCGCAAGAGCCACGTCGGGAAGCTGTTCCGTCTCTCCGGGAAAGGCAGTTCGGAAACGGCGGTGGGACTGGTGATGATCCTTCGGGAATTCGACGTGAAGACGATCACCTATGACAACGGGCTGGAGTTCGCCATGCACGGGTTCGTCAACGACCTGCTGGCATCGGAAAGCTTCTTCTGCAAGCCCTACAGCTCCTGGGAAAAGGGCGGTGTGGAAAACTACAACGGGCTGGTGAGGCAATACTTCCCGAAGGGATACGACTTCCGAAAAATCACCCCGGAGCGCCTCGCGGAGGTCGAGGAGGAGATCAACGAGCGCCCGCGCAAGACCTTGGGCTACTCCTGCCCGAACGACCTGCTTGACCAACTCAGGGCGGCATGAGCACCGTGCGGGAGGGCGTTTTCGCGGCCATGCGGGACTCCGCTCCCGGCCTCGCTACGCTCGTCCGTCCGCTGCGTCCCGCATGGCCGCGAAACATAACCAAACAACAAACTAACAACACCGGGCTAGAGGAACCCAGTCGCTCAGTATTCGTTAGCAGTTAGAATTCGCCGTTTGAGGATTGAGGATTGAGGATTGAGGATTGAGGATTGAGGATTGAGGATTGAGGATTGAGGATTGAGGATTGAGGATTGAGGATGGCGGGGCATGGGTATTGGATGCTTAAATTCAGGGGTTGGCGAAGGGGTTTGGGGCGGCGGGAAAAGCGGTGGCTGGGGCAAATCGGTGGCAAGTTACCCCCCCCCCGAAACCCGCAAGAATTATTTTCAAAGTTACTTGTCCTGATTTCCGATGGTTTTCCGGCCTCGAAAACTGGCGCGCCGCTGACGGCCCGACATCACCAAGCCAACGACTCAAGAAGCAAAGGAAGGAAATTCTTCCGCTCATGGTTGCTCCTCCTCTTTCTTCTCCGGCATGCGGAAGTCGGAGAATGACCTGATCTTGGGGGCGCGGCGCTTTCCCTCATCGAAGACAAAGACGATGCTGCGGGAACGTGGATCGTGCCGCCACTGGCTCTCGATCAGCGGGTGTGTGCGGTCATCGTTTGGGACGCGGAAATAGATTTCCACAGGGTAGCTGACGTTTTCGCGTGCCGGTTCTTTCGTGATGGCCATCTGGTTGGGCGGGAGTTGAAGGGAGGCGCTGCCAATTTTCCCAACGAGATGCTTGGGCGTCAGATTGAACCAGAGCATTTCGCCGAGACGAATCTTGTCGTAATTCGCGTTCACAATCTGCATGCGCAGCGGCAGAGTCTTGTTAGATGGATCGCGAATGATGAGCAGATAGAAATCCGAGACGTCCACCGCAACGGTTGCTGATGGCGCTCCCTCGGGAATTTCCTCAATTTTTCCGACAGGTGCCGTCAAAAGCCAAATCTTGATATTGCCGGGGCGGACTTTGTAAACCGGGGAGAGATTCAGCCTTGGTAGCTCGATCTTCCGGGAGGTCACGCCATCAAAAAGATAATAGTCACTCTCTGCTTGCTCCGGGCCGTTTAGGAAAACCGTGCGGCAGGTAGGCTGACGTTCCTGGGCGTTGAGGAAGGTGGTCAGGAAAAGGACAAGCAGGGTGAATCTCATGATTTGTTCCGGTGTGTTTCGCCAGGTTCCGACTCTCCCGCTGATTACACTTCATTGGCGTTGAGCCAGCGGAAGGAGATGATTTGGAATTTCCTGCCGAATGTTTGATTCGTCTGGCTGACCGGCTGGGTGGTGATATCGGCAGCATCGCTCGGATCGCTGAAATCCCTCGTCCGCCGGACGGTGGCTTCGCACCATGCGCGCGCAAGCACCTTGCCGTCGGGGCTGCGGGCATCCCCGTAGGCACGGATGGTGAAGGTATCATCGCGGGCAGAAAGAATGGGAGCAAGGGGGCGGAGGATATCCGCCTGACGCGTCCAGCCGGGGAGACCGTAGGTATTGTGGCCGACAGCGGCCTCGGGGAACACGTAACCTGTAGCCGGCCCGGGAGCGAATGGATTGGCTGCCGATGCCACGGATTCATTTTGGATCGTCTGGAAGGGATTGAGGCCGGCATCCGCGGTCAGGGCATTGAGGGCGGTTTGGATGGCTCCGGCCATGGCGATGTCCGCATCACTGGAAAGCTGCCGGTTCACAAACTCCGAAAGCGATAGGAACGGGCCGCGCAACCGGACTTGCCCGACGATTTTTTCCGCAAGCAAATCCAGCATCTTATCCGTAAAGACGCGGTAGCCGGTGAATTCCGTGGTATCGGCATACTCGCCGGCTACTTGGGGTGCCATGCCCGCGGCCCGGTCACCGGCGACACTGGTGCGACTAAAGCCATATTTGGTCTCAGCGGAGAGCCGGACTGCTCCGTCGGGCTGGGTGAAGGGAATTTTTTGGTTCCGCGCGTGGCCGAGGAGGGCTCGCCACGCTTTGACAGAGGTGGAATTCACATTGAACATGCCCTCGACCTCAAGACGGGAGGCGATCCTTTTCCATGAATCGGCGGGAGCCACCTGATCGGTGTATGTTTTGTCGGCGGCGGTGGCGTCTGTCGTCGCATCGCTAAGGATGGGGCGGTAGGCCCGGTTGGCCAAGGGATCCTTGCCCGTCAGGAATTCGATGAAGTTGTCTTTCAGGATTTGGCCGCCGGAGCCGAAAGCGGTCGGCTCCGGGGCAATGGAAGAGAAAAACCAGTCATCAAAGAGGACGTGATTGGCGCAGTAAGAGTCATCCTGCTGCTCGTTGCTCCGGGAATTGGCGCGGGTATTGCCGGAGGTGTTGACGATGGAGTCCTTTGGGATGAGCGGAGATGCGTCTGAGTTGGCAACGAGGTTTGCGGCATAGGGAGGGGTCGGATTCAAGGCACGGATCTGCATGTGGGTCAGATCCGCTAGGGAAACCAGTGGGCGGGTGGGCAGTTCTGCGGCAACGATCCGGGAGACCCCCTCGGCTTTACGAACTCCGGTGACGATGTAGCTGCTGTTTGTCGTGTTATCGACGTTAGGTAGCATGTCATCTGCCGGTCCCGATGCATGTTCCACAATGCTGAAGTCCCATGGAGTGTTGAGGAGTGTATCATTGCCGGGATAAGTATCTGTAAACCTAGGTTCCCCATTCGAGGAAAAGAAGTCCACGATGGGATCGGCCTGAACCATTCCTTTTGTAGCCGAGGCCCTATGATTGGCAATGCGGGAACCCAAAATCATGGAGACAAATGGCACGGGTGTCACTGCACACTGGGAGAGTGTCGCTGAAGCCAGCCCGAGCTTCGGAGGATAAATTAAATCTGCGTCCGCCCTATTGTAAAAGATTTGGAACCAACTGTGTGAACGGCCGGAGCCGAAACTGTCGACAAACCATTGATAGGCACTGCCACACACGAGGCGCCCGCCGGAGGATCGGGAGGGCACATCAAATTTGGCATCGACCTCCATGTTTACTGATCCAGACAATGACACCACATTGGGATCGAACGGAGCCACGGAACCGGAGCCGGAGATTCTTCTGTCCAAAGTATAGAAAACTCCTACGCCAGTCCGGACACCGGGTGCCAGATCGATTGTCGCACGTCCAGCGGAGAGAAACGTTACATTTTGTGGGGCAACCGTGGAAGGGCTGAAAATACGTGTTTCTCCCGGCTCCAAAATGAGTGGATTTTGGTTGATATTCAACTGGTAATCCTGAATTCCCTGATTCGTGCCCAAACTTCTATCCCTGTATTCCTGCAAGCTGCTGCCGCCTTGAACCGCCCAGTATTCCTGAGCCAGATTTGGTGCGCCTGCTCCAGTGAGCTTGTGTCTGAGTGCCAGAGGCCATGTATAAGCGGGACTGATCATGAGACGTCCATTGAGGGTCAGCTTCGTGCTGTAGGGATTCCATAAGGTAACGATGGGCGTGTAGAGAACCGCCGGACGGAACTTGTCCGGCGCCGCACCCACCGTCGTAGCGTAATGGGAAACAATCATTTGCACCCGCGCCATCTGCGGCATGAGCCGGATATCATGAAATGTCAGGGCTGCATTGGTCGGCGTCCCGTCATCTCGCCAGCTCTGGTGGTTGATGTTCGGAGCGTTGGTGGTGGTCGATGACATCTTCTTGTAAAGCGTCGCGTAGTTTTTGATTTTCGCCCAGCTTGCGATGGGCCCTCGTCTCGCCCAAAACTCCCGCAGCGTCGAAGCGCGGTAGTCCGACCAATGATAGAGCATGCTTTTGGCCGGCTGGTAATCCGTAGCGGTTGCAGGCCGTGTGTATTGGAGATGCTGAGTCGGGCTGATTTTGAAAAACTCCAAGCCTGTGGTCGGCTGCTCGTCCCACTTTTCGGTGAGGAGGGAAAAATCCTTTCTCCAGCCGCCGGTGGCGGTGTTGGTGAGCAGTCCGATGGAGTGGGCGGAAAGGTCGTGAAAGGATTGGTGGGGCTTGGGGCTTGCGCCGGCTTTCGCATACAGGTCGGCACTTGCGAGCGTGTAGGTCTTTTCCGCTGGCGAGGCGTCGGCGAGCAGGGACTCCAGCCCGAACACTTCGGGATCGGCCACGCCATGGCTGCGGACGAGTTCCGACCATCCGGCGGCATCGTCGTTTTTGGGTTTGAAGGGTTTGGGCAGGCGGGCCTTCTGGTTTTCCCCGCTCACCCACCATGCATATTTGCCTTTGTCGTTCACGGCAACGGGCTCCACGTGGACCTGGCGGTCGTCGCCGGTAGCGAGGCTTCCTGAGGATACGAGAGGGACGGATGTGCCCGACGGGGTTTTGAGCACGAGTGAGACGGCGTCACCGGGAGCCGACGCAGAATACGTCCCCGAAACGAGCCAGCAAAGGAATCGCCCGCCACTTGCCGCCACTTGCTGTTTCTGGTAGTAGTCCGGCGGTTTCGGACGTCCCATCAAAATGCCTGTGGCTTCATGGTCGCTTCCCTCCCAGCTTTTCCAGACGCCAGTGAGGGGCGGATTTGCGTAGTCGATCACATCGGCCGGGGCGGTGATCCGGGTGTCTGGACCGGCATTTTTCTGCAACTCGCCGATGGCGATCATCAGTGCCAGCCGGGCGTTTGCCTGTGCCTCTGCCTGAGCCATGCCCTGCGAGGAACTGCGCAGCGAAATGGCTGACAGACTCAACAGGCCCACGGCAATGATCGTCAACAGGATCATCAGCGAAAGCGTCACCACCAAGGCGAAGCCTTTGTTATGCGGATCTTTGGAAACGGGTCTATGCATGTTGGTGAGGATTTGATGCCGTTCGACTGAAACGGGTGTCTTAGGTCCAAGCTATCCTCTTCACCCCGAAACCCGCGAACATTATTTTCATTGCCACTTGTCCTGATTTCCGGGTTTCTTTTCGAGATCAACCAGTGCCGTGAGGTTGATGTTGATACCCGCGTGATGGATGCCAAGCGCGAGTGCGTCATCGACCATCTGCACCTGTAAGCCCTTGATGGAGGGAGTTCT
>Ga0247843_1008285_pt1 | contig 12220 bp, 8 predicted proteins | sample LaCruzMarch2017__FD_192420 | JGI IMG/M metagenome (GOLD analysis project Ga0247843, IMG submission 192420) | Freshwater microbial communities from meromictic Lake La Cruz, Castile-La Mancha, Spain - LaCruzMarch2017_8m | ecosystem: Environmental > Aquatic > Freshwater > Lake | place: Spain...
CGGCAGCATCGACCGATCCCTCGTCGACGAGTGCATCATCTGCACCATCGACCGATCCTCCGTCGACTGATATCCAATTGGTATCGTCGACCGATATCCAACCGTCGCCTGTTGCACCATCTGCACCACCGACCAACATTGGGATCATTATCCCAGTTGCACCATCGGCATCGACGGCCGACAATGGGACCAACACCACATCATCCACGGGTGCAACATCGTCGGCCAGTACGACATCAGCATCGTCGGCGGATATTGGGATTCAAATCTCATCATCTCCTGGTGCAACATCCTCATAAGTGGGTAAACTTAGTTAATTAGGTAGTACGTAAACATAAGTTTTTGTTACCCTTTACTATTCCATGACCATGGTGCTAGTTCGGGTGACGAAGACGATACAATTTATATCAATTATTACCGACAAGTACAGATCAGCCCAAACATACAGGTACCTTAGCTATCATAGAGTTTTTGTGTTTGAGCTCAAACAACAATCACCAAATTACCGACATGTCGGGAATCCCCCGACATGTCGTCAAATGTCGTGTCGTTTTGGACACCCTGCTGACACGGCATTTTCTTGTGTATGCGACATGACTGAAACATGTCGGCGACATGTCGCCGACACGACACAGAATGTCGCCGTTGGGGCAACAAAACGACACGCCGACATCCGACATATGGAGCTATATATCATGGTGCCAAGTGACATGCTGGAACAGTGTTTAGCACAACCTTATGACCACTACGAGCATATAAACAACATCAAACACCTTTTACATGTATGGACTGGATGTGATATGAGTATGAAGTGGGTGGGGGTACCATTGATAGCATACTATATACCCTTTGATTGTCCTACAGAAAGCCTCCAGTTGACCCCAACCTTACTTATCTTAATACGTAATTATCTATTTTGTGAGCCGATAGGGACTCCGCATTGAGAATAGAGAATAGGAATTCATACCACAGATGCCACGTAAATCTAGGTAGATAGGTATGCCGTTCCTTCGGAAGCACCACGCAACGTCAAGGAATAATGTGTAGTACTACTCCAATGCGTCAAACGCATATTATCATGCTAGTAAACAAATTCGGCATGTCAATAGGCGAGTGTGCAAATATTACAGGTCAAAGTGGAGGAGCACACAAGCAATGGTGCCTCTCGAACGGACGCGCCGTGAATAAGAATCAGCAAGGGATTGCATATAGGATAGTTGGCGGAAGTGGCGAGGAAACATCAATACATTCATCACAGGATGATGAATCACGAGCAGTTGAAGCGCCAGTGAATTCACAGGAAGATGCATCGGTGCGTCTCGGCCGTACGCAAATTTCCATGCTAGAAAACAAATGTGGCATGAGGGTTGGTGATCGTGCAACTGTGACCGGTGAGAATGGAGGAGGACATACGATGTGGCGCCTTTCCAACGGACGCGGCGTGCTAAAGAGCAAGGCTGGGATCACGTATATGCTAATTAATGGCAGTGGCGAGGTGGCGTCAATGCATTCATCACAGGGTGATGAATGCCGCTCTTCAAACGCGGAACAATGTATCAAGTGCAAATACTGGCCCGACCGAACCACTCTAATGGTGCTTGTGTGCAAAAAATGTGGCAAAAGGAAAGGAACCAAGAACATATCCCACTACAATCTGAAGCGACGTCAACTTAGGGCGGAGCAGCAGCTCATGAGCGCCACAGTGCCGTTGAATAGAGACTCCGCACGGTTCGTGCATGACATGATTGTCCAGCTGGGATTATCAAATAATACGGCCATGCCACACGTTACATTCGCGGAGGGGCTGAATTCATCACCGCCTACCAAAGAACTAGACGCTCTTTATTTGGCAATGAAAGAGGATCCACGGCTCACCATTGTCAAAGCGAATTGTGTACCCACCCGACGGGACAAGGGCATGGAGCTCGTTTGTTTGGAGCTGCAGATTTATAGTGCTACGCTTGAATTGGCCACACACAGCCTTGGATCGCACGAGCACTGTCGACTCCCACAATGGCCACTGCACCTTGCGCTCGGGGTGGCTGCAGTCACACAGGCTCGTGCAGCTGCCAATACACTCTGTCGGAAATATCGAGGGAAGGTGATTTGTGTGGCAGCAGAGCAGTTCCGTGTCCTTTCAGCTCCTAATCCGGATCCACATCATCATCATCATAATTTTGTGGCAGAGGAGGTCTTTTCAGCTCCTACTCCTCATCCTGCTCCTCCTTATCAGAAAATTGTGGAAGAGGAGGTCCTTTCAGCTCCTCCTCCTCCTCCGGATCTTCCTCATCATCAGAATATTGTGGCAGAGGAGGTCCTATCAGCTACTGCTCCTCCTCCTCAGAAAATCCGGGCAATAGCAACTACGAATAGTGAAATTGTATGCTCAAGAGTTCCACCTACAAACTTCTGCTACCGGCGTACACGTGATGACGAAGAGGGTAATGTTGTCCCACAAAATATACATACTCGAGGACGCAAACGCAAGAGTTGTGGTAGTGGGAATACCACAGTGGTTCCGTATCCATTACTGGAAGGCCGGTGGTTGTCACCAATTATAGTTGAGTCAAATCCTGATCTTGCAAAATAAATCAAAGATTATAATTTATAGCGATCATTTGACTCTTGCCCATCAAATTTTACAATGAGACCCCCGTAATCTCCTCAATATAATATATTTAACCATAAGTCCAGCTGCAAAGCCCATCAACGAAAGCCAACACTGTTAGATAAAATATCAATAAATTAGCGCAAAGTTACATACGTCCTCATCCATTATTTAATGGTGAATAGAGTAAACACACAGTTCGTGCGGGCACTTATTATGCCCTTATGCTACAATTCTCCAAGAACCGCAAAGGGGAATCAAGGGAACTATTGACAAAGTTGCTACTACGAGCAAGCAGTTCTTGGTCCTGATCACAACACTGGTTTGAATTATATCTCAAAGAATCGCTACAAGGTTTTCAAACGTTGGCACAGATGGCGGTCGAATAAAAGTACAAGAATAGTTGCTGTAAGACTCTCTATTTTAACTCATCTAAAACCATTGACATTCTTCATCACAGTCGGGGTCCTAACAGAGGACCCATTGAGGTAATGGTGCCCATTGACATGAAATGTATTATTTGTCCTCCTCTTGGACAATTGTTGCCAAGCATAAATAAGGATCAGGATCAGTACACCATGCGGTAAGAAGAAAAGGACACAAAATGTGGTAATCATAATGACCATTGATGCATACTCATGATACATGGATGCAAAACCTCTATGGGGAACACATATCCAACCATCATTCTTTGTCTGTAACGATTCTTTCCCGACATCCTGTAAATGTCGACCAATCAAGAAATCGTGTGGCATCCTTGCGGATGTGCCAGGGAAACTGCCACTGCCACTGAGTTCGTCGAATGTATACCTCATTTCTAACTTGGGCGGTCCATCAACCTCCTCTCCGAATATGCGCACTGTCAATGACCCTCCAACATTCTTCTTCTCGCTGTCACTGAAGTCAAATTCGAACTCTGCAAAATTAAGACCAAGGTAGTATTGCATACCATACAAACCTCCACGATCATCTTCATCCTTAACTGTGGCGTCCGTAGATTTAATGACTATGTCAAACATAGGGACGATATAATGAGCTATCGTCATAAATGTCTTCGATACGAAGTAGGCATACGGTTTCAGAGGCCAACGATGATTCTTCACTTGTGAACTAAAGGATGTACCCCAAGAATGTGTCATACCAGATGTTGTAATCTCCACCAGCGGTCGCGTTCGAGTCATATTCCATTGTTGTTCGTTGCTGTCTTTATTATCGTCAATGTGAGACGATTTGACACAATCTCTCCTCATTATTTGTGCCATATGTACATCTCCACTAACAAAGATTGGACTGTTGACGCCACTATTTAACACTGTGTCGTACAGCAATTGTCGTGCTTCTGGGAATTTACTCCACTCCTCAAGGACATTGCCATCGGCGGGGAAGCGATCCGGATGGATTTGTAATCCTGACATGATAATATTTACTGTGGCATGTGAATTGTTCAATGCCATACGGAGCCATTCCCATTGGTGCTTTCCTAAAAAGTCGAGTGCACGTGTATCCACTTTACCCTTTGGCCATGGCGATTTGTTACTCCTGACGTCCAGTGCGAAGATGGCAACTGAGTGAGTTGTGGAATATTGTGGAACATCGGAGTCAATACGAATTATAGCATCTGGATCAATTTTTGCAATATCGTCAGGAACCCAGTAGCCTCCTCCCCAGACAACCCCATTTGTCGTCGTGGTGTATTGTTCTGTACTCCTCCTGGAGAAGTCAAATAGTTGTACACCGTAGACACCCTTACCCTGTAGCGATCTTCTATACATGGGATCATTCGACTTTTGTCTTCCACGTGTTTTGATCTCTGCTTCACATGTATGCTTCTCCTCGACTGTGCATTCACGATCATCATCTGCATCACCCGAATACAAAAAGTCCACGAATGCCACATTCGACTCATTCTTGTGCTGATAACTAACGTCACCGTTGTTCATGCCATAATCATGATCGTCAATTAATCCATATATAATTGGCCTGTGTTGCACCACACCAGCATGCACCGTCGAATCTTCATCAATTAAAGACGATGAAGATGCGTTGTTTCCCTCCTCATTCCATCCCATGACAAAGTTACGATAGTCATCCACACTCCATTGCTCCTCATACCAACTACGCAATACCTCAGGTGTAGCCTCAACATGTACGCTTGGTGGTGGAAATGTCCATGATGAAACACTCGAAAAGTCCACGGCTGTCCAATTTAAACCCACGAATCCGTCTGCGTAGACTGAATCACCACCCCAAATAAATGCAACGGGTCGACGTGCGGCTATTGGTTTCCATAATGGCTGAGGCAGACGTGGATGAGAACAGGAGCCTATGGCTATGCGGTGCGGCATGTCCGACATGCAATAACTTAACAGTGTTGTAAAAAAGAGAAAGGAAGGAGAATCACGACGGATGCAGAATGCAGTATCATGTGAATCATGAAACCCTTCGCACCTGCGAAGAAAACATCACCCTCTATTCGACTAGTTCTGTGGTATGTAAAAGGAGGAGGAGGCAAAATCTATGTATTAATGATATGAATAAAGAATAAACCATGTCGAAGACATGGTCGCTGATCCTATTGAAACGAGAACTCGTTGCTATCTATGAAACAAGACGAGACTTGCGTTGTGTCAACCCCGCTCTCCATTCACGTTTACGTCCCGTTTCATACCATTCTCTATCATCCTCACCATTGGCAATGTCTAATGATACAATGACTCGTTTTCCACCTCCCAATGCACCCGGTGGCGATCTATGCACACATGCTGATGAACGACTCCACAATCCCAGCGACGACGACTGTGATGATGACAGCAATGGCAACGATTGATGGTTATGTAGATATCGATCACCCTTCATTACAATGAATTCCATCTCTTTCGCTTCTTTTACTCTTATTCTACCCCCTTCACCACCATCATCACCAATCGATGACACGAGACCATTTTCACCCAACATTCGAAGTGCTAAATATTGTAATGGATTGCATGTAGTGTCAACATATTCCGTTCCAGGCCCAATTAGTGTTACATATGCACGTAAAGGACATTTATCAGTATGAAACACCGGGTCAATGGCACGATAGTCGGATGCGCATGCCACACGGACATGTACATCCGCAGGACGAGATGATTTGTTCGAAGACAATGACTCCGAGAATGATGCATCCGCGAGAGATGATACACCTAGTGCCAGCTCTTTCAATGCCAGTGCTGCTTCAAGGGAGGAGGAGAAATAATGCTCATTGTTTGCAGATGACAGTTGCTGTTGTTTCTTTCGTCTGATCATGACAGAGTCGACAATCGTTATGCAATCATTAAGCGTCGTCCGATCACTGTAGTCGTCGTCGTTCCCATTGTCGTCATCGACGCTACTTGAACAGCGGACTCTCATCCGTAAGTCGAGGTCGGTATGAGCGTAATTACTGCAGAGTGCTTCTCGTAAGATGGAGAGGTGATCATCGAGCCCTGTAGGAGATGATACGACGCAGACGTTGGGATCACGAAGAGATTGATTAACAATTGACCATGACTCATTATTATTTGATAGAGACGTCAAGAGCGCTTTCGAGAAAGACGATGAAGAAGACAACGAGAGTGCTTCCGAAGGAGACGATGATGACGCGATGATAACCAAGGCAACGAGTACGCCGATCACCATCGTCAGGTCATGATGATGACTTACGTTGAGCTCGTCTGACCACACACACGAAAATCATGATTTTTTCGTTCCTGCCTACCTGCTCCCTGCACCCCCCACCATGTCGCGTCTTTTCCTCCTCACACGGCGAATCACACCGTCCAGCGACGTCGCACCCCGACGGCCCCTCCACTCGTCATCTAGACGAAGCTACGTGTCCCGTGCTCACGCAAAACCAACCCCCACAACGCCCATCCAAAATGCAATCCGTAGTCTCCTCGACGAAATGGATGAACGTCACCGTTTACGACTAGAGCGATGGGAACGGAACAAGGAGAATCGTGTCGAGCAACGTGTATCATATCTAACTGCGCGTGGTCGGCCGGGCGCTCCCACGCCCGAACAAGTACGCGAGGATGCGTCGACCCAGCCGTACCGACGTATGGAAGAGACTGTCGAATTAGCAATACAACTAAATTTGGACCCACGCAAGCCTGGCCAATCATTACGTGGATCGATAAAACTACCGCATGGTAATGGACGGAGCTTTGGTGTGGCAGTATTTACCGATAATCCAACATTGGCAATGACCGCCTTGGAGGCGGGTGCCGTGGCCGCGGGGGGCATATCACTCGTCGAGTCAATTAAAGATGGATCGACGAGCTTATCATCCTTCCAACGTACGCTCGCCACATCCGACATGACATCGCAATTGTCATCTATTGCACGACTATTAGGACCACGTGGATTAATGCCCAATCCAAAAATTGGCACCATCGTCCCCCCAGACGAATTACTCGCCGCACTTGCTGATCAAATGTCCGGCGTATCTAATTACCGTACCGACAAGGAGGGCATAGTCCGACTAGGCATAGGCCGTGGATCATTCGGTATGGACAAATTACTTGACAATGTCCGTGAAATTATGAATGAAATACATGCCGTCAAACCTGAAAGTTTCGGTAAGGGTAAGAAAGGACAAAAGGGTAAGGTTGCCAAGGGTACTAAATATTATTTAAAGGCACATTTGAGTGCCACACAGGGTCAGGGGAGTAAGTTGGTCGATATACGCACGATTGATCCCACGAGTACATTCTTCATGAGTGATCCTCAGTAAATGTAAATGAATATATAACGAACACACGTGTGAATGGTGTGTGTGTGGGGGGCCGGGGTAGGTGCTAAAGAGGAATGGGTAGATAATAAGGTCAGAAGTATTGGTAGATAAAAATTCATGCTTTATGTAAAGCATCTATTAGCTTTTTTCTGTAAGTCTTCTCAGATGAAGGTCGATCTTGTTGCTTTCGTATCAATTGTAATAATGCCACAGTCTCTGGCTGAATTTCTCCTCCCATCGACTCCGTCACATTACCCCCCTCGATGTATCGTTTCGTTCTACCACGTTTCGGATTCCAAACGAACCCTAGATTATCCAACTGCGCTTTCCGAAGCTGTGCCTCCGGTCCCTTTAAATATGCCCCCTTTAATCGTACATCCTTGAGACGCTGTCCGAGCTTTAATCCCCACAGTCTTTCTGGCCATGGCCATGAATCTACACTACATTGATGCTCGTCATTGTTATTTATTATGGCAGGAGGAGCAAATACAGCAGCGGGCGGAGGAGACGGTACAGCAAATGTTAATGGAACATTAAGCACTCGGCCATGCAACTGGGAATAAATTGCCGCGGCATGGACCACATCCAACCATCCCAAATCGGCATTGCCATTACGCCATCTAAATCCTAGATCTTCTAATATCTGCTTCCGGCGTGGATGACTACGTATATATAATTGCTTTTGTCGTACGGCCATGGTACGTGCGCCGAGAGGATAATCCCATAGATCGGTCGGCCATCCAGAATCAATGCCGGTGGGTACAATAAATTTGGTTGGCACTCGTACGCTATGATGATACTCACATCGTTTTCGTCGTTGTTGTTGTTGTTGTTGTTGTGATCGAATGTCGTGTCCACTTTTCATCCCCGATGACAATCGATCATAGTAATGCAAAGCACGGACGAATTTATCAAAGTTGTATTCTCCCACATCCCAAACAAATCCCAATTTATCCAAAAAGGCACGACGATCATCTCCATCATCACCGGATAAAAAGTCACGACGTAATCGTATACGTTGGACTATGCTTCCCAGTGGTAGACCCTGTGTTGCAACGGGCCAAACGTTGTCATCATCGTCGTTATCGTTGGAAGATGGAATGACAAATGTTGCCGGAACGAGTATATTTCCACGTTTGGCGTGATAGGATAGTAGTCCCTCAATGAAGATATCCCATCGTGAATCGGCACACTTGCTACTACGAAGAAATGTTGTCGAATCACCGATATTATTTTCCTCGTTGTAGTCGTCATCGCTGTACTCAGAGTCGTCGTACGGATATCGGCTCATCATTATCGTTTGACGGGTAAGTTCCAGATCCTCCTCTCGAGTTTTAGCAGCCAACAATAATGACACCGCTGATCGAGGATTGCAACTACCGATAATAACCAACGATGGCAACGACGTCGTCCACGCATGAACCACCATTCCGCTTCCCGTTGTCGAGACGAGAAGGCTGGAGACAAGCCGTGGCTTCATTCTCATTCTAGATAAACTGGGGAGAAGACAATAAACGACGGTCTCGCAATGCGTGGCCCCCATCGTCCTCGAAAGCTTCTCTCTGCGAAGACAGTCATTGCACTACAACGCGCACCTCGTCTTGAAAATCGGCAGACGAACATCAGCAGTGGAACAGTTGCTATTCCTGCATTTCTTTCAGGGGGTGAACGTCGACACTAAATTTGTCAGTGTAGCCTGTAACTAGCAGGATCATTATACAAAGTCCTCGTTGGAAATAAAGCTTGATCATGAGTCGAAATAAGCAGGCTCCGCCACCTGTCGCCATGCAACAAGGGAGCGACGATTGTTGTCAAACGAAATGTATACATAATGGTCTACGTGTCTTTGTCGTTCTAGGAACTGTCGCCATTACGGCTACAGTCTACTTGGCAGTATTTGGCAATCGTGCAGGATACGATATTGATCCAGCGTCGTGGCTACCAGGTTCGCCCGAGGGCGATCCAAGTTTGGGCACCGTCGGACGACATCAAAGATGGCTCCCCGTTGATGGTGAAGAGACTGGGCATGGATTATCACTCACAATAGTAAACAATCTCATTTCTGGTTCAGATTGGGATACCTATTTCAATACGTACATTACTGAATGGGACAATGGTAGTCCTGATGCTGTCACACTCAAGATACGTACAATGGATTATGACCCCACCTGTCGTGGTGTACTCCGTGCCATGAAGGTATGTAATGGAAATTATGGACCAACCGATTGGAATGGTGTGAATCAGGTATTACTAAAGGATGAATATATTGTCTCAAGCAGTGAGTTGAAAATCTGTTTCATGTTGTTGGTTGGTTGTTCTCGTTGTAATAAACGAACTTGCATATGCTCATCATTTTTGCCTCCATCAGTTGCCAAGATGAATGATTATTACCTCGAGGGTACCAATGAGGCACAGCGGATGTTTACCATGTGTCACGAATTAGGTCACGGTCTCGGACTTGGACATAGCGATGAAAACTTTCACAATGCCGATTTAGGTAACTGTATGGACTATACCAATTCACCTCAGAATAATTTGCATCCCGATGAGTATAATTTCTTAATATTAGAGGAGTTGTATGGGAATGCTAATAGCAATGGAGGTAGTAACAATAAGGATGATGTGAAAGATAACAACGATGGGCAAGAAGTCGAAAGGAATGGCAGGAGGCATATGACCAACGAGGCGTATAGGATATTAGAAGACGATTTTGACATGTACTCTCCGTGTCTCGATTCTATTGAGCTTTCATCTAACATCATGACACCTGATATTGACGAAGGAGAAGAGGATCATTCACGTGATTCACGCAGCAATAGTGACAGCTTAACTTGTGGTGTGTGGAGATTAGTGGACAAGACTGAGACATACGAACACCACGAGTTGATACTTGGTAATGGATATTCAATACGAACCAATTTCTTGCTTGCAAACTAGAAACAAAACCAACTTATTAGAAGTTGGTTGTACAGTCAGAAAGACATTTACAACGAATCAAGCATAATTACACTCATCATGACTTAACGTGTGTGATTTTATATTTGATGTTCACAACCAGCAAAACATAGGCCGTTATCTCCGAAGATTGGCAAATCGAGCAGCAAGGTCGTCAAACGAATCTCCATCCTTAGTAGGAATTTCTCCAGAATAACTAGCTTTTTCGTCGTCACCCTGCTTCAATGATTGTTTCGATATTGCTATTGCATCGGACAACACAATAGTATCATCCTTTTCCTGATCAATGATCGACCTAGTCGAAGAATATGGCGTCGTCGTCTCGGGAGTTGTTAGCTCCGACGAGACATAATCATATTGTCGTTCATCACTATTATTACACAACGAGTGTGACCTATAGAACATTAATTTCACTTTTTCATTCATACTACTTTTGATGGCAAGTAATGCCTCCTCGAGACTAGCAACATGTACCCCCCCAACGGACAATAATTGATCTCCCACTCGTAGTATCCCAACAGATTCGGCCGGACTACCTTTATGAATCTCTACGACGAATATACCAGATGATGAATTGGATCCTTGATGACTTTCATCGTCATCCTCCTCGAAGACTATACCCATTGGCTTCGCAAGATATACAGTAAATGGATTTGGAACTTCATTAAATGATGGGATAATGGTGGATGGAGACATGGTCAATGGTGACATGGGTGGAAATGATGGTGGTGAAATATTATCATCGTTGCGATAATTGTCATTCACTCCCGATCCTCCCCTTACGGGTACGCTGTGTCCCGTGGGCGCTTTCGTTGGATTGTACATATCCGATGCCTTTAGCGGAGCCTTCGGTTTCCACGCCACGCCGTGTTCATCGGCGATCCGTTCCAGGTAGACTTGTACATCATATGCCGAGGGCGGTTGGACCGATAATTTCGATGCGACGCGTGCATTGACGACCCCGCCGGCATTGCGCATGGCATCATCCTCGAATGCTTTACCATACTTGTATCGGAATTGTTTGCGCACCTCGACGAGTTCGGGCACGTCCACGACCGTCGATGCCCATATCAAAGTGGAAATACATTCCACCAAGTCCGACGGACAATGCTTGCTGTACGAGATTAAATTTATACGCTCGAATAGCAAATCACAATTCAGCATTAATATTTCATATGCCTCGATGGTGTCATCATCGCGTATTACGGCCTCGGCTAGTATACGCGCCTTCTCTTCCTTGGGGTGTGGGAGTTCCGATAACAATTTCGCAATATCGCGAGTTTGTTGTTTCGACGAGGATGTTTTTTTATTGGACGCGATGGACAGTCGTGTGATTGCCATTTTTAATTGTGGTTTAAGCTTGGATGCTTGATATCCACCAAACATCATTGACGACATTTTTTATCGCCGTTTCCTTCCATGCAAACAACCAACTAGGTACGACTAGGTGGTGTACTACTTCTTATGACGACAAAAAAAAAATGTGTCGACTTTTTATTAAACTCAGCGTCTCAGCGGGAAGCCAAAAGAGGACAATCCACGAACCGGAAGGGAGAATGAGTCGCGCTTCTCTTCAATAAGCAAATAATAGTAAAAGAGATCTAGACATCACTACCGTTAAGTATTTTTTGTCATTATTCGGACGAATCGTGTTTCTATTTGGACAAACAAACTGTCCGGGCTTTCGGACGCGTGTCCAAAACGACCACGTGGTGTTGTGAATTTTGAATTCGGGAACACGCGGGACACAATTTTGGCGGGTCTCGTTTTCCTTTCTCCCGAATATTTAAAGGTTCGTTGGCTTCGGTTCGGCGGAAAGCGTTGAGTTTGAATGAAGAGGAGGCAGAGGCATGCAGGGCACGAGCAGTATTGTTGTGCTACGCGCAAGTACAGATTCATTGTCA
>Ga0247843_1008287_pt1 | contig 12217 bp, 9 predicted proteins | sample LaCruzMarch2017__FD_192420 | JGI IMG/M metagenome (GOLD analysis project Ga0247843, IMG submission 192420) | Freshwater microbial communities from meromictic Lake La Cruz, Castile-La Mancha, Spain - LaCruzMarch2017_8m | ecosystem: Environmental > Aquatic > Freshwater > Lake | place: Spain...
AGATTATCGAATCTTCTCCATAACGTTGGTGCCTTACCTAGTTATGTACATCACATCTTATAGCATACGAATCGTCCTACTATCGCGGTACGTGAATATCTACGATACCATGGCGCCTATGTCAGATGATGACAGATGACAACAGGCCCATCAAAAAGTTGCCCAATTATATTAATAAAGTGAATGACTTTGAGAGATTCCAATGGCTGGGTCGGACACGTAAAATATTGCTTGCCTTGCAAGACAAAGATTCACTACTCCAATATCTTGCAAATGTACCAGTGAAACTCATGCCAGAGGTGTTGGCATTTCCTCTTCGGCGGGATGCCAATCCATGTCAGCACGAACATTTGAATATACTGTATTCAACGATGCGATGGTGGAATATGCCTATGCTTTACTCCTATCATTGTTGCTTTGTCAAGTCTGATACAAAGAGGAAAAGAAACAACTAACTTGATATGTGTAGTAAAAATGATTATCATATGTTTAAGGCTCTCTGATGAACCATTAACACCTATGATTTATTCTTTATTCTTTTGGAGGTACTCCTAAAGCCCGGCAGCCCTTAATGTTCTGTCCCTCTGTCTCTCTGTCCGTCACGCTCTCACGTGCATACAAGTGGAACTAAGCCCGCCATTTGTTTGTGAGGGTTTCTTGTAATTACCTTAACGGTCAACCCGCTAAATATATTTTCCCGCTGATTCGCCAAAAAACTTTCTGTAAGAAAACAAAGAAAGGGGGAATGGCCCGTGACGTCACCAACAGAGGGGGGGTCCGGGGGGGCATCCCCCCCGGCATTCACACGTACCACCGGCACCTCCAAAAGCCCGAGCGAAGCCGTTTTCATTGATTTGGCAATACTCACGTAAGGCCTTAACAGACACAAAGTCAGTTCCTTGCCATAACAACATCCCGAGTCTAAGCCAATAGCAATCTTCATTCTGTACACCACGTTTGGCATCATGTCCAAATATAACAAACAACCTTTTGAGACTCTCAGTTTAAGAGTAATCAATCTTTTGTTGGAATTTGGAACTGCTACGGCACTGACGAAACATGACAAGAACACAACGAGGCAGAATGGTTTGAGGTTGTTAAATTATTTACTCTGGTTTGACGTGCAGTCCCTCCAAACATGCATGCCAAACGCCATTTGTTTTAGGTGGCTTGCTCTCTCCTCCCCAAGATCAAGCTCAACTCTCCTCCTCCTCATTAAGATGTTTCTGTGAAGCTCGAGTGAGTGTGTATCTGTTTCTCGTCAAGTAGAGTCAATCCCAAGACGTTACACGCCGTGTAAGAAAATACATTACGTTCCATATTGGGACGCCGCTGAGGTTTAGCTAAACGGCGGATTGTTGCTGAGAGCCTATCCCAGTAATTACCTGTCTTAGCTGCTTTGACAAACCTCTCAAACCTTCCCCTGTTACTCCGGCACTAATCCCTTTGATATCACCAGCTCCACATACAATTCCCACTTCTTCCGCTACTTGACCTAACTGAAATAATAGCTCCTCTCTGCGTCCAATTCCAGTATCGATTTCTGGCATGAGATCCATCTTGTTTGCCAAAATCAATGATGGGCGGTTCATTATTTCTCTGCGTCGTCTACGCATCTCTTCCTCGTACTCACCGCCTGCTCCACCAATCTCATTCTTCCCGTAGATACCACTACTTCCATATTCTCGCAGTTCTTTCCCCAGAATCCTCAAATCATTGAGAGGGTCTCTACCATCAACACCCGCTGCATCCACCATGTACACTAATGCCTTCGTCCTCTCTATATGTCTCAGAAATTCTATCCCACGCCCTCTACCCTCGGCAGCCCCGTCGATCAAACCTGGAACATCAGCCATGACTATTTGATAACCATCCTTGTATTGAATCGAACCGACCAATGGATGCAGTGTCGTGAAGGGGTAAGAGGCGATCTTCGGTCTAGCCTTACTCATGGCCGAGAGCAAACTTGACTTGCCAGCATTAGGAAAGCCGACTAATCCAATGTCAGCAATCAACTTTAGCTCTAGTTCTAAATGTGTGATTTCTCCCATGCCTGGTATTGATTTCTTCGCAGCATTTGATTCCATACTGGAAAAGTATGGTCGATTGGCGTATGCCTGATTACCAACACCTGGAGTACCACCCTCGGCAACTAGAAGCGAAATGTTTGGTTGATCGAGATCAGCAAGGAAGATTGTCTTGCGCATTAGATGGTCGGAATAGGCCGTGGCTGCCATTTCATCAATGTCGTCAGTTGTTTCTGGTGCACTCCAATGAAACATTCCATCCTCAGCACGTATTCCCTGGTCCACAACATCTTCATAATCAGATGGAGTAGTGCCAAAAGAATTTCTCCCACGCTTACGATGTCGCTTCAATGATTGCATTCTCTCATACTCTGTATCGAAATTGCTTTCCTCTTCACTATCACTGGATTCATCATTCTCTGAATCACTGGCATCGTCGTCATTATTATCATCAGTAAAACCAGAAGCTGCATCTAAATACTCAACCTCAATTTCACCGTGGTCAAATTCTTGATCCTCGTTGTTGTCACTATCTTCCTCTAAAATTTGAGCATGCAACTGATCCAACTCGTCATCCAGCTCGTCATCGTCCTCGTCGTTCTCGTCGTCGAACTCATAGATACTACGATTTTCGTTTGAAGACTGAGCATTAATCACCTCCTTATTGCTACCAGCATTCTCATGATAAATTTGTTCAATCTCATCCCAATCAAGCACCTTCCGCACGACAACTCCACAAGGGATTCTAACAAAAACATCCGGTCCATTCTTACCCTGTCTTGCATTCTTCCCCCCCTTTCCACCATCACGTCCAGAATAATGATGTTTTTCCATCTTCAGTGACGATAGTGTTGGATCAGTTACCAAGTATACATTGCCCCCACGTCCACCATGTCCACCACATGGTTGTTTCTTGTACGAACCAAGTCGATGGAAGGAAATGGCACCGGCTCCTCCCATCCCACCACGTGTTTTAATCTGCACCCGATCAATGAATGGCCGATCTGACGATTCTCGTAGCTTCTTCTTCTTCGTCTTCTTGGGCAGTGATGAGTTTCTATTACCACCTGGGACGATTGTAATTCGTTGTCCGGGCTTGAGTATTTCATCATCGTCGTGCAGGAAGCTGCTAATTTGATGGACTGAGCGGACAGTCGTCGTCGCAATTTGCCGCGCAGCTTTTCCTCCGATGAACCTAGTGCACGGAGTCAACAACATTAAAACGCAGTCAGAGTAATATTGCCGTCAGGGTGAGTTGAGTTGGTTTTGGAGTGGATGATGATGTGCTGAGTGATGTCCATCGTCGTCGTATGTTCGAAATGAAATGAAATTTGACAAGTCATCATCACTTAAGACAGGAGTGTCAGTTTGCATGTTATGAAGATTAGATGACTATCAAATATGAGAATACTGCTGATAAGTAATTCAACAGTGCAGATATTCATTCATCTCATCAATAATTGCTGTACTCATAGACATAGCGATGGAATTACGTTCTCTCTCTGTCACCACCAACATCAATTATTGATATTGGCTTGACCAGTACATAAGCTCCTAGAAACAAAGTTACGAGGCCTAAAGGGTACATGACATAGTTCAACACCCCGTCAAGATGCTCAAAGGTGTGGTAATGAATACCACTCATGAAACTTGCGACTACGACAAATGATACCACAAACATTGCTGACGAATATGTTGCATCATATCTTCTCATACATGCTGAAAGGCACAATAGTCCTGAAAAGGATGTAAACATTGATAAAAGTATGAACAAGTAAAATACTGGAGGCAGATTACCATAGTCGTCAGATTGTTTCGAGTATGCATCAAATATCGTCAAGCCATCTTTCAAGAAATTTTGAAAGCCAGTTATGCTACGATGAGGAGGGGTAGGATAAGTTTTATGTCATGAGTATGACAAGATAGATGAACAGAACAGCAACAATCTATACGACACTCTCACCTGCCACCCACTACGCCCCATGCTGTTTTCTTCAAGAGTGATTCTTTCGGGAAAATCCAAATGACAAATCCGATCTGGAAAAGAAACAATATCATTACAACAAAGAAGAAATGAAATGCAGGCTCCTGGTACGATGCGATTACATCATCAATATCTTTGCCATTATCATTTGTATGGTCGCCAAATATAGCCACGAAGACTTCTCCTGTTACAATCAGCACGCATGCTACCTTTTGACTCCAACCGGGATATTCTCCTACCACAACGCCAGAGAATAAGATTATCCACACTAAAGTAAGTCCCGAAAACGGTGCCAATATCGATGGATTGGCATACTGCATTGCCAAGATGCAGCATAATGGATTGAGAAGAGACATTCCGATCATACCGGAGACATATAGGAGCCAGGATAAATGTTTATCTGACATCGAAGACTTGTCATTATCTTGTCGACGTCTGCAGTCGTCACTCAAACTAAAATCTTCTGTACCTGGATTCAAGCTGGCAACTTCCAATGGAGCCAGTGTATTATACCCTTCATTCTCTATTGAATTGTTGTCGTCATCACTTTGATTTTGATAAGCGTTTACTTCGCTTGATTCAATACAACTTCCCTCCCTTCTAGCATCAATAAGCCATGATTTTCGTATCGACAGCTTGGATGCACCGCCGATCAAGGAGGCCAACACCGAGAAGAAAATGCCACGGACCCAATCATGGGCTGTTACGACGTGTTGTTCGGCCATGCTAATGAATCTTACTGAGATGGTTTGGGAGATCCTTCCGTTCCCGCTTTGTCCCCACGACATACATGGATCGCACCCACCAATTCCACTTCCATCAAAATAATGGACGACGCTCATCGCGGCGAGCACGATGAGGACGACATTGACTGTGACCGTCCCTCGCTCTCCCGTCTCCTCGCATCCCTAGCCCTCGGTGCTCGGTCCGTGAGCTCCCTACCGCTTGCCCATGAGAAGAAAAGTAGTGGAATCAGTGATAATGCGTCGGACGACGATGATGATGCTGACGATGAATTCGCATTCCGTCTTTCACTTCCTGAATTTGCTGCATTGAACATTGATGCACGATCTTCCCTATCGTCGTTGCTATGTCGGGCGTTACAGGGTGTTGTTACTCACACTGAAGACGACTACGAGCGTGGCAACGATGATGTCAATGATACAGCACACGACGATGATGATGATGATCACAACAATATACTCGAGTACGAATTTGATGATCCAGAATTATGGGAACGATGTGCCGACGCCTGTGATGCACTATACGAACGTGTTTCATCATACATAGCATCTGAGCAAGAAATGAAATCATCTGGTGGAGGGATAGATACGGCACTGGCATTGTCAACCTTAGTCGATGCATCCAACACCGCTCGACGTAATGGAATAGGTGCATACGGTCGCATGACAAGTGCACTCGTTGACATGGAGAAGCCACAGGCCGTATACCAGGGATTCGTAACGCGTCCAGTTCAGAACTCTCGATCGGAGCCATTTGTGCCATTAATCATGCATGATGACGAAAAGCGTCGTGCTTTCGAGTCCAGGGGAGGAGGGAAGTATAAACGAGATGGACACGGATTGGAAAAACGTGATGGCCTCGGTGGAGGTGACGCCGGTGGAACATTCATGGGGGATGAAACTCGACGGCTACATGCACCGGATATGATTGCACCGAGTTATCATTTCGATCACCCCTACCGGGAGGAGATTGAATCGTTAGAATATCGACCTTGGCAATTGGACGTATCTGAAATTGTATCCAAGGACGCGGAACAAATTGCACGGGATAATGCCCCTCCGGGAGATGATGGAGTTTGGATTGCTACCGAGGACGATCTTATCAAATTAGTTGCACGCATTAACGACTCTGAAGAGGGAATCAGAGAAATTGCGTTGGATTTAGAGGCACACTCGCATCGGACGTTCGCAGGTTATGTCTGCCTGATTCAATTAAGCCTACGACGTCGTTCATCCGATGCGTCGTCATCATCCACGACGACTCCGCTGGACGTGTTCACAGGGTACGACTTTCTCATCGACGCTCTCGCCCTACGTCACTGCCTACCTACACACCTTGGTCCAATTCTTGCCAATCCCAACATCGTCAAGGTTATGCACGGTGCAGATTCTGATGTGCCCTGGCTCCAACGTGATTTTGGCTGTTATATTGTGAACCTCTTTGATACCGGCCGTGCCGCACGGGCACTGAAATTCTCCTCGGCCGGACTCGCATTCTTATTGCGAAAGTATGTTGCATTTGACGCAGACAAGGCTCATCAGTTGAGTGATTGGAGGAGACGGCCATTACCGAGCGATATGAGGTGTTATGCAATCTCAGATACACGGTACCTATTAGACATCTACGATCAGCTTCGTTTGGCCCTCGTTGACGCACCGACGGAGGATGTTACAATAACTTCAGTATTGGATAGGAGCAAACAAGTTTGTCTGATAAGGTACAATAAGGAGCCGTTCCGTCCATCAGGGCACAGGACCATTATGGATGGGAACAGGAATGGTGGCAGACGTGGTAGAGGTAATATTACGTCCGAATTATCATCCGATCAGGAGGCCGCATTAAAAGCATTGTATGATTGGCGAGATAGGACAGCACGACAGGAAGATGAATCCGTTCACTATGTTTGTCCGAATGCAGCGCTCCTACGAATCGCAAGCAATCGTCCAGTGACTGTGGCGGCATTACAGCGTTTGGCAAATCCGTTACCACCGCTTGTTATGCGTCGGAGTCAAGAGATATTGGAAGCCATCAAGACATCTTCAATAGTAGCATCTACCTCGATCTCTAGAGATACAACCAATGCGACAAAGACAACAGCCGCAATTAAGAGGCCGACCCCTAGTCGCAGTCGTGAGATGTTAAGCCCGATCCTCGGTAGTGATGCGCTCTACCAACAGGCTGGGTGGATGACACCAATGCTCACTGCGGGTAACGAATCCTCTCATGGATCATCCGAGTCGGACGACGACGAGGGAATAAGTCAGTTTTTGGACATTAATATTGCCAATCAGGGTTACTCGTCAACGCGGTACTCGTCACATAGTATTGAAATGTCTCGACCAGCTATTGAGGAGGAAACAGGTGTGATAAATAACCAATCAAGTGGAGGATCATTTGTGGATGGTCTTGGTTCTGCCCGTGTTGTTGGCGAAAGTAGTGCGTCGATTGATGAGCAAATGAAGGTGGCTCAACGAAGTGCCAACATAATCAAACAAGGAATGACGAAGTTGAACGAACTTGGTAAACATGGTTTTAGTCTGATGGACTTAATCCGTCCTATAACGCAGTCAGTCGATGTTGATTTTGATAGAGATAAGGATGATGACGATATAGTGGATGTCAATAATGACCCCGTGAATGATGAGGATGAAGTAGAGGTAGACGAAATGGTCATTCCCAAAAGCATGCGAGAGATATACAACCTCAGTAATGCGAATCGACGCACAGGTAAGGAGAAGACTACTGCAGCTCTCCTGCGATTCTCGGAGGACGGAGCGAAGGAAATCCAAGTATTCAAGGAAGATGATATTGAGGGTGCCGACGAGATCATTGGTGGATACTTTGACGGTGGCGGAGGCAAGCGTCAAAAGACCCCGGCGGGGAAAGAGGGTGACATTAAACTGATGATCGAAATGGGGTGGGTGAAGGATAAAATGGATGCCGAATCGTTAGCGGTTGTTCAAGGCGACCCACAGCCTTTAGAAAAGGAGGTCAGAGGAGTACAACCACAAAAAAAAAACAACAGTGTAATCAGTGGAGGTACGAAAGGAAGTGGTGGTGTTGGTGGAGTATCATGTGACTACTATTCTACCATGGGCGTTGGTGTGGGAGCCTTTGACCCGAATGCTTCACCAACCTCAAAGAACCCCTTCTTTGCTGGTGCGGCGATGAGTGCGGCGTCTATGTTGCATGGCAGCGATACGAAGAAGCCACAAAAGAGGAATAAGAAACGATAATCTACATGGGTCTATCCTCTTAGTTTATTCATTTAACTTAATTTCAGTCTAAACTCGATTCACTTGATCCTTTGCCTCTTTGCCTCCTTCCTTGCTGCCTTCTTCGCCTTCTTTTCTTTCTTCTTATCCTTCTTTGTTTTAGCTACTTCTATTTCCGCTATATGTGGATATTGTGGCTGATGTTGCTGCTCCCATGAATCATCTATTGGATCATCCGTTGTTTTGTCTGAAAAATAATTAGTAGTCTCTTGCTGCTGCCCTTCATTAAAGTAATGCATTGCAGCATCAACTTGATCCTCTACTCTCGTCGATGATGCTACTACTCCTGCTGCTGCTACAGCAGCATTCATTAACATACCACTCGCACTTAAATGTTTGCCGTCCACTTCGGCACAAATTGATTTAGTTATCATACGTAATCGTTCTAATACATCGTCGGATATTCCAGATGAATTATTATTTGCATTCGCGAGTTTATCCATTTGTGCAATTAATGCCTCCTCTTCTCGTTCTTCCCAGCTTTTACGTGGTGTGGTAGTGGATGTGGCTGTTGCAGTTGCAGCCACAGTGTTGTCTTTTCGACTCTCCAGGCCGAACAACCCATCATTATTGTAGAAAAAGTCATCATCATCATTTTCTCTCGTATGGTGATGATGATTGTCATCATATTGATCTATTTTAGAGAGGAAGGATCTGAGCAGCGATGCGGCATCGGCAATTGACACGCCTTTTGAGGATACTATCCGCTCAACCTTCGGTGGTTCTTCCATGATGGCCTATGCGAGCGGAGGGTGGACGGAAGAAAGTGGAGTAGATAGAGCGCTGTTCCCGCCCTAAAGGGAAGTCTCAGTGTTAAAGATGGCGAAGTCAACCGGCACATCATTCATGGGGGGCAAGCTTAACCTCAAAGGAGGTAGTAGTAGTACGAAGCCGAAGAAAAAGACAAAGACGTCAAAGTTTGGTGAAGTCGATAAGGTGGCAGCTAAATCATCAGCAAGAGCAGCTTCGTCGTCGTCGATGAAATATCACGACAGTGATGCTGACAATGGTCGTAATCTTCACGATGACAACAACAATAACGACGAAGACGAAGATCTAACCGCCGCCGAGAAAAGGTCACGTAAATTCAAACAAATGCGAGAGAAGAAGGAAATGGAACAGGTCGTCAGGTGGGTAAACTACTTTCTCCACGGCGTGTATTGTTTCGTTTATGCAGTGTGTTGTTTCGTGTTTGATTGACTAACAATACCGACTTGTAATTTGCACTACCTTGCATCTATGTCTCTCCAGTATGAGCCATCGTGAACGGGTTGAGCAATTTAATGAAAAGCTAGGGCAGCTCACGGAGCTGAATGATATTCCTCGGGTTAGTGCTGCTGGGAATGGATAGTGGCGAGAATCGATCGTAGCGGTGACTTGGGTCGAGGTACATTTGGGGGTTTCTATCTAGACTTTGGACTCGTGTATGTTGTGTTATATACTTTACAATATACTTAGGCGATGGTTGCTTTGCTAAATGAATTCAGCTTCGTGCACCGTCGAAATCACACTTCAATCATCATATTTCCGTCCTTGTCTGTCCTGGCACACATTGCTCCATTGAAATAGGGGACACATGGCTTGTCGTTCCATTCCCTACTCTCAGGATCGTGGATTTTGTGGAATGTATCGAACGCAGCATGGGCTTCTCGTGACTCCCTAGACCAAGGATCAAATGACACCGTACCATTATCGACGCGACGAAAGGGACTAATATTCATCCCTCGAGATCGAGCCATCAACGCAGTCTTGGAGTAGAGTTCAAACCCCGGTGCATCCTGATCTAGACTCAGTCTTTTGTAGGAACACTTTTCATCGAGACGCTTATCATTAGTCGTCTCAACCTGACCGGCGATATGTCTTGTTATATCCCTAACACAATTGTCCGGTGGTGGCAAGAAGCGTGCACAGAATTTTGACGCAGTCTTCTCCATGGTTGCAAAAGTTTCATTATGTGCCAACGGATCGACGGCAGGGTTGTAGTAGTCGATGAGATAATCATTGCCAAAGTATGTCATGGCCCCCATGCTTAGAAACTCCCACGCTCTAGTCCGAGAACAATGCAGATTCTCGGTTCGATTGCATAGCTCATCGAGAATCTCCCAGTATATTGGCTCACGAACTAACGGCTGACAATCTGAACTTGGCGTAACACATAAATCCTTCGCAGACTGTTTGCCCCATTTCAGCAATGCATCGACCGGTTCTTCGTCCTCTAGTATGATGAGATCTGGCAGTTTGCCCTCATAGATGTGCATAGCTTGATCGACCTCAGTGTCTGGCTCGATGAGTAAAGCTTGAATCACGGAAATGACGACTGTAATCCCGACGGAGATGACGATTTTCTGCGATGGGTGTATTTTCCCCCGAAAGCGAGGGACGTGGGTAATTGCATGAAAGATCAAGAGGAGCAGACCTAGGATGCATACACAGAATAGTGGATACTCCACCACGGACTTGACTGAGTCCTCTCTCAGCCAACTAGCGATTTGGCTCCCAAATGGCATGTTATTGAATGACGATCGAAATTTCACCCCAACATACTGCCTCTTGCAGGTTTCATTCCCAAACTTTACGTAGTCCAACTTGGATATTTCCATCTTCTGGAATACGACTGCTCTCGTACGCTGACAATGGACTTCTGGCTTCTTGCAGATCGCATTGAATCCCTCGATTTGGTCTGCTACGGTTAGGTTGTATTGCTGCCTCAAGTTGTAAAGTACGTCTACTACCTCCTCATTCTCCCAAATTGCCAACTGACCCATCCCGATTCCTCCCATGGTGAAGTTTTTATCGAAGTACTTCACGGCTTTGAGCCTTCGACAGTCGACAGTGGGCTTGACGCATATTTGTTTCACCATGCCAAGGAAATCCCAGCCTTTCTTAAACAACCCATTGGATGCGAAGAATGCATAGACATCGTCGACGGGTTCGTGTCCTACCTTGAGCTCAAGTGTGTTGACATACATCCCATCGGGACCGCTAATTGAGATGGAAAAGTATACTGGCTCACGACGATTACAGATTACCAATTCCGACGCACACACGGGATTCAGAATACTATCCATGAAACGTAGAGGTAGATTGTTCTCCTGGCACCACTGATACACCTTGTCTACTGGCTCCTCATTTTCGTGGATGGTAAGAATGCTGATCTGTGATCCATCGGCCGAATTGATCCTTTGTTCGTAGACGATGCCAACATTCCTCGTGCATCTCAAACGAGGAACTCCACATGCCTGCTGAAACATTGAGTTCTTGAGAGCGATTTCATCTAAGCTTAGTTTGGACTTTCGAATAAATCGAACGACAGCATCAATCACTTCCTCGTTCTCGAAAACTTCAATATCCCCCTTTAGTGTGCCGTCTTCGTCCCGTATTGACTTTCTATAAACGACAGGTTTCGTCCTAGTGCACATAACTTCCTTGCAAACTACATTGAGAAGATTATCTCTGAATACACTACGATTGCCCACGTTCGCTGAAACTCGTTGAACGAAGTCGTCCACAGCATCGGCTGCTTCATCACCATGCAATAATTGAAGTTGACCCAGGCTCATACCATCACTGTTCGTAATTTCTTTCGACCAGATTTGAGGTCTCTTCCTTCGACAAGGAGTTAGTTCACAAAGCTTGGGCAGTAAGGCATCGGACAGTTTATCGAAGTACAGCTCGATGGAATTCTCCTTTGCGAAGTTAAAGATAACGTCGATTGGCTCGCTGTCATTGTCTTCGAAAATAAACATGCCCGAGAATGAATCGTCTTCGGCAATGACAATATGTTGCGAAAATAGTATGGCGTGCTCTCTCGAATGTGGCACGCCAGCTCGCTTTACCTCGTCGAAGACTTGCTTTCGACCTAGGTGATTGACTCCATACGGCCGTAAAGCGGAAAAGATCGCATCGGCAGGCTCTTCGCCCTCACGAATGACAACACTGGCTTTCCACTTCTTGTCAATGTCAATAAGCCTGTCGAATACAATTGGAGGTGCATTCGATGCGGTCTCCGCACTCCCTCTTGCACCGAGCAAGGCAGTCAGTAGTAGAATTTTCATCATCGTAAATTCGCATTGGTTATTCCCGCCATGTGCAAATCACTGGGGAACTCCCGCCGCGTCTCCGTGAAATGGGGTTCGAAGAGACTACTGCTGTCATCCTCGTAGCAATACTCAACGATTTCTAGTAGT
>Ga0247843_1008288_pt1 | contig 12216 bp, 10 predicted proteins | sample LaCruzMarch2017__FD_192420 | JGI IMG/M metagenome (GOLD analysis project Ga0247843, IMG submission 192420) | Freshwater microbial communities from meromictic Lake La Cruz, Castile-La Mancha, Spain - LaCruzMarch2017_8m | ecosystem: Environmental > Aquatic > Freshwater > Lake | place: Spain...
CCTCAAGGATCAGCACCCGGCACCCGATGAAGACAAAAAGGAGGTCGCTTAGGTCCAGGTTTGCTTCAGCCAGATTCACTGATTGCTGCGCAGCCCCTTGGTAACACCTATTTGCGACGTACTACGGCGATCCTAGGGCGCTGAAAAAGTGCTGCGAAGGAGAAGGGTTAGCGCGAGGGGCGGTCTAGAATGTGTAGCGGACATAGCTTTCCAGTGCGACGCTCGTCTCCCGGAAGCTGCCCGCGGTCTCGCTGACGACGCGGGCGATGTCTACCCAGTAGCCACCCCCGATAGCCCAGCTTCGGTTTAGCCAGTAGCGCATGTCTCCTTGGATAAAGAGTTTAGAGCTTTGGCCCCCGTACGTGTACAGAAGGTCTCCACCAATTTCGAGGCGCGTCTTGACGATGAAGCGGGAGCGGAAGCCGATCGAAGGGCTTGTGTATCCCGAGATGAATCGACCTTCGCCTTCCTTGAGGGCGTTGTTGTAGGTCTCGAGACCCCCGATAAGTTCGATATGGGGAGTGAGTATCCAGAACTTTGGAAGATCAAATCCGTAACCGACGTTTCCATAAAGCCATCGGGGCTCGAACTTTTCCGAGGAGAAGCTGAAGAGACTTCGCCGATAGTGAACTTCGCCGATGAAGCCGTGCCACCAAGCTCCGATGCCGAGGCGCGTGGCTGCCTGGCTGGAGGAGAAAAACCCGGTCGTTTGCGCGGCGTTGTTGATCTTTTGGGTGACGAGACTCAGTCCGCCTTGTGTCCAAAACGCATAGGACTGGCGGTGTTGGAAGGGGCCGGAAGTAGAGTCCACCAACGAGAGGGAAGCGTCTTTGACCGTTACGCACAAATCGTAGCGCTCGTTGGCAAACCCCTTACTGACGGCGAGGAAGTTCAGGCACTGCTGGGCTTCGTCAATGACGACCTTGACCAGACAGGTGCCGTCCTTGGCTTGGCAATCTTCGCCCACCAGGTCGTTGATCGTGCGACGAGGAAAGACGAGCTGGGTTTCCGGCTTCAAAAGACGTACGGGAATCTTGACCAGCCAGCGCGCGCTGCCGAGCCAGTCCCCAGGGACGTGCAGGGCGGCAATACCTTCCGGAAGCGGGGCGACGGCGAGGAGCTTGTTGTTTTCCGCCGCGCGTGGTTCGAGCGTTACGAGGAGATCGTCGTTGGTGAGGACCCGTCCAGCGTGCGCCGAGAAGCTTGCGAGTAAGAGAGACGCGCTAAGAGATGTCGATAGGCGCACGTTCGACGGTTCGAGACTCAGCAGCCTTCGGCGAGGCTGGCGATGTCCTTAGCTTCGAAGGTCTTGCCATCGGCTTCGAGAGGTTCCGGCGTGGAGGCTTCCTCGATGGTTACGGAGCTAAGCGCTTTCGATGAGGCGACGGCTTTGATCTTGTAGGCAAAGGTCACGGTTCCCTCGAGCAAGCCCGTGGCCGTGGCACCATCGGCTTTGACCGAGAACGCCGCCGGAAACTCGCCGCTGCCGGTGATGGCGGCGAGCACGTCGTCCTTGTCGAGCGTCACGGAGCCAGGACCGTTCAAGGTTAAGGTGGCTCCGCAGGTGTCGATCACGCAGTTCGTGAACGTGAGGGGAAGATCCACGGCTCCGTTGCTTTGGATGAAGGCCAAGTATTGAGCAGGGTCGCTCAAGCCGGCCGGGATCGAGTAGGTCATGGTGCCGCCGTCGCCCGTACCGTTTCCACATTTCGAGGTGATCGTCGTCGAGCCTGTTTCCTTGGTTGCGTAGCCTTCGATCACGTTGGCGAGCACGACTTGGAGGGAGGCGGCGATTTGGGCCTGCTTGGAGACTCCCCCACAGCTCGCGAAGCTGAGAGAACCGAGAGCCAGGCAAAAAAGCGAAAGGCGGGAAACGAGTGTCATTGAGAACCTCCACGCACAGTATCGAGACGAATCAAAAAAAAGTCCATTGTGGAGCCGGGAACTCCGGTTTAAAACACGCGCATGGCAGCAAAGTCCTTTCCGAATCTTTTCGGCACCTTGATGGGGACCTTCCTCGTTTTTGGATGCTCTCATCAGGGCGCTGAGGCGCCCGCGTTCCTCTTTGCAGGGGAATGCACCGTGGAAGTGATCTCGCAGACCTCCGGCGCCGACATCCAAATCGACGGTGTTTCGGTGGGTCGCGAAGCTCGCATGAAAGTCGAGATTCCCTGTGGTGAGAAGCAGGTCAGTGTCGTCAAAGAGGGCTTTGCCCCCTATCGCGCATATTTGCCCACGACGAAGCAGGCCCCGCTTCAGGTAACCGTGAAGCTCGAGCGGGTAGAGGTGGCGCCAAACTTCGCGCTCTCGTCGGAGCTTGCCCGCCAAGTGGAGTTGGGAATGAAGCCCGTGGATCCGTCGACTCCAGAGGGAAAATCCGCGATTGCCAAGGCGGAGAAAGAAGCCGCAGATCGCTTTGCCCAACAAGTGACGGCCGCAAAGTCAGCCGGTTCGACGGCCGGCGGTCCAACGACCGGCTCGTCCGCCGGGACGGGTGCCGCCCTCGGACCGGGGCCCTGGGATACGGTCGACTACTGGCGCTAGGTTCTCGACCCCACTCCGACCTGGTCTCGTTCTTGTACCGGCGAGCCCGTGGAAACCGGAAGCTCGGCCTCTCAATCATTTGGGATACTTCTCAGCGGCGTGGATGATCCGGCGCTCAGGCGTCTGTTTCAACTCTGCGCGTGGGGAGAGTGGGGGCCTTGGGCCCAAGCCTGGGTGCGCGAGTTTCGCGAACTCGGTGTTCTTCATCTCCTCGTTTTGTCGGGATCCCAAGTGTCTTATCTGCGCTCGTCGCTGGAGCGTCTCTTCGGAGCGGTTTTGCGTCGGGTTGGGGGCGGAGGATGGGAGGCGGGCCACCTTTTGCGCATCGGCGTGGGCGGGACACTGGTGGCCTATGGATTCGAGGCGGGGTGGTCACCGCCCCTCGCGCGGGCCGTGTTTCTTGCCCTGTGGGACATGGCTTGGCCTCGCGGCCGAACGTTCTACAAATGCTCCCTCACGCTCGTATCGCAGGGGCTCGTTTTTCCGGAGACCTGCGGGAGCCTGAGCTTTCTCTTGTCGTGGACTTGTTTTCTCTGGTTGCAGCTCAGCCGATGGATGCCCACTCGTTGGGGGCAAGGCCTGTTCGTGGCGCTGCTCTGTCCGGCCTGGGCCGCTTGGATTTTGGCAGATCCTCCGTCGGGGGTTTCCGGTGCGCTGCGTTTGGTCGCGGCCAATGCCGTCCTGGGAATGGTCTTTGAGCGTTTCGTGATGCCACTCACCGGTCTGCTTCTTGCCCTGAGCTTCGTATTCTGCGCCCTGCCCGACTTTCTCGAGTCCGGTGTCTTGAGGGGTGTGGCTTCTTTGACGGGTCCACCGTTAGCGGGATCGGGTGCGGCCGTTCTTGTGGCCCTTGGAGGCTTCCGGTATATTTGGAAACTATGACGTTCCAGGAAAAAATCGTAGCCATCTTGCAGGAGAGATCCTTCGAGATTCGAGATGGCGGTTCCAAAATGAACGTGGTGGAAGCCACGGATTTCGAGCAGATTGCACTAGATATCGTCGAGGTCCTTGCTAAGGACTACGAATTCGAACCGGACGAAGCGAAATAGTCCTCATCTTCGCAAAAAAAAGAGGGAGCCCTCCTTACTGGAGAGCCCCCTCGTCCGGACGTTAAGCTTTCGATTCAGTTCGACTATCAACCGAGAAGCTTCAGCGCCATCGACTGGCTCTGGTTTGCTTGTGCTAGCACCGAGATGCCGGCTTGCATGAGGATGCTGTTCTTGGTGAGTTCGGCCGTCTCGTTGGCGACGTCGGCGTCACGGATACGACTCTTGGCGGCCGAGTAGTTCTCGATAGCGACTTCCGTGTTGTTGATGGTCGAGTTCAAGCGTGACTGCAAAGCGCCGAGTTGAGCGCGGTTGCTGTTGACCACTTGAATCGCGGCATCAAGTTTCGAGAGGGACTCTTGCGCCATCCCTTTGTCCGCGGCAGAGATTTCGGAGAGGCCCATCGACTCGAGGGAGACGTTGCTGAGGCCCGGATCGTAAGAGATGCGATCGAGGAATTCGTCGTTCTTGATGCCGATCTGGAAGTCGAGCTTGTTGCCCGAGCCATTCAGGAGCTTCATCCCGTTGTACTCGGTGCCTTGGGCGATGCGTTCCATTTCCAGCTTCAGCTGTTGAACTTCGCGGTCGAGGTATTCACGCTCTTTGGGACCGATCGTGTCGGACGCGGCTTGCACGCCTAGTTCACGCAGACGGATGACCATGTTGGATACTTCCGACATGCCACCTTCTGCGACTTGGATGAACGAGATACCGTCTTGTGCGTTACGCGAAGCTTGGCGGAAGGAACGGATCCCTCCCGAGAGGTTCTCGCTGATGGCGAGACCGGCGGCGTCATCGGCGGATTTATTGATCCGGTATCCCGACGAGAGTTTTTCCGAAGCCGACTCCATGGCGAGCTTCGTGCCGCGCAGGTTGCGCTGAGCATTGACGGACATGATGTTGGTATTGATTCTCAAACCCATGACAAAAGCCTCCAAATTGCTTTTGACCCGGTTCGTCCGTGATGGGTTCCATGCATCGACCGTGACGCGTGGAGAGCTTCCCTGCTCGCTAAATTGTTTTACTGCGGGAATGCTTCTCGACAGACGAGAGTCGATTCACGGTTTTGCGCCGTGAACAGTCGCACCTTCAGCATGGGCGACTCTCGTCCTTGAGGGCTTTTTAAGGAGACTTCCTATCTCGCCCTATCCACGAAGACTTTCGTCTTCTGCGCACCGAAAATCCGATTCCCGTGCGTAAGGACTCTTCGGCAGGCGTTACGGGAACTTTAATGTGATTTTCACAAAGGCCGCGACGCGGCGCATAGAGTTGCCGATTTCGCACGGGAAATGCCCCGGTTGGGAGTTCTGCGGGGCCCTGATAGTGTCGCGCACATATGATTCCCGGCGCTTTTTTAGAACCCCTCCAACGCTTCCTCGCTCACGCGCAAGACTGCCATGCCATCCGCTCGCCGGATCCGGCGAAGGTGGAAGCGGCGCGCGAGTTCATCGCCGAGACCGGCCGCCTGCGCGGACGTCCTTTTATCTATCCGATGGTGCCCTCGGGCCGCGCATCGGGGCCCTTCGTGGAAATGACCGACGGTTCGGTGAAGATGGATCTCATCGCCGGCATCGGCGTGCACCTGTTTGGGCATGGCCATCCGGAACTCGTGCTGACGGGGCTGAAGGCCGCGATCAAGGGCACCACGATGCAGGGGACGCTGATGCCGGGCGAGGAGTACGGCAAGTTGCTGAAGCTGCTGGTGCAAATCGGCGCGGGCGATTTGGAACATCTGCCCCCGGAGGCCAAGACGAAGATTGAAGGCGGCTGGCTCACCACGTGCGGCACGATGTCCAACGAGCTCGCGCTCAAGGTGCTGCGGCAGAAGAAGTTCCCGGCCTTTAAACTGATCACCTTTAAGGGCGCCTTCGCGGGGCGCTCGTCGACCATGCAAGAGCTCACCGACGAGCCGAAGTATCGCGAAGGCCAACCCACCTTTAACCAGTTCTCGCACATCCCGTTCTATGATGCTCAGCGCAGCGTGGAAGAGAACATCTCCACCACCAAGCAGCAACTCAGTGAGATCGTCGAGAAGGAGCCCGGTCAGTATTGCGGTTTCGGCTTTGAATTGATCCAAGGCGAGGGAGGCGCTTTCCGCACCGCACCTCGCGAATGGTGGACTGCAATTCTTTCCCACGCCCGCACGCTCGGCCTGGGGCTCTGGTTCGACGAGGTGCAAACCTTCGGACGCACGGGTGAAATCTTTGCTTTTCAGAGGCTGGGGCTGGGCGAGTTCGTGGACGTTGTGAGTCTTGCCAAACCTTTGCAGGCGGCGGCGATTCTTTGGACCAAGGAGTACGAACCCAAGCCGGGACTCATCGCGGGCACCTTTGCCGGCGGCACGGTGTCGCTCGCGCTCGGGCTGCGCATTGTCGAGATGCTGGTCGATGGCGACTTCTTGGGCGAGGAGGGTCGTATCCAGAAACTGGAACGTTTCATCCGCGAAGATTGGGAAGCTCGTAAGCGACGCGTGGGCGAAAGATTCGGCTTCGGCGATGCCCATATCACCGGCGGCATGGCGGCCTTCAAGATTCTCGACGGCAAAGCGGAGACGATTAAAAAGTTTCTCGAGAAACTCTTCGAGAACGGCGTCATTGGTTTCAGTGCCGGCAAAGATCCCGTGTTCATCCGTTTCTTGCCGCCCGTGGGCGTGTTGACCGAGGCGCAGTGGATCACGGCCATGGACGTGGTGGAAAAGACGTTGGAGGAGTTTGCGGATGTTCGTCCTGCGTGAAGCGGATCCTCGCGACATCGAGGACCTGTATGAGTTGGCCGGGATGGCCATGTTCATCAATCTTCCGCACGACCGCGCCCTCTTGGCCAAGAAAGTCGCCAAGTCTGTTCAGAGCTTTCGGGGGAAACTGAAAGACGCGCGCGAGGCCGAGTATCTTTTTGTCCTCGAAGATCGCTCTCTCGGCAAGGTGGTGGGTACGAGCATGATCGTGGGTCAACACGGTACCCCGGATGAGCCCCACACCTACTTTATGGTGTTGCCGAAGAGGAAAATCTCCAAGTCGCTTCACATCGGGTTTCTGCACCAAGTTTTGCGTCTGGGTTTCGACTACGACGGGCCGACCGAGTTCGGGGGCTTAGTGCTCAAGAACGACTATCGAAGTCATCCGCAGCAACTTGGCCTGGTGCTGAGCTTCGGGCGTTTTTGCTACGTGGCAGCCCGTCGTCCGCAGTTCCGCGACGAGATTCTTTGTGAGCTCATGCCGCCCTTCAACGAGCGCGGCGAGTCTCCGATCTGGGAAGGACTCGGGCGCAAGTTCACGAATCTGCGCTACGACGAAGCCGACCGTCTTTCTCGGCGAAACAAGGAGTTCATCACCTCGTTGTTCCCCGAGGGTGACATTTACACGTGCATGCTCGACACCGAGGCGCGCGAAGCGATCGGCCAGGTGGGTCCGGACACCCAAGGTGTTAAACGCATGCTCGAGTCCATTGGGTTCCGCTACCGCAACATGATCGATCCCTTCGACGGCGGTCCGCACTACTGGGTGAAGACGGAGCGAGCCGATCCTGTTCGCCGCACCAAGCGCGTCAAACGGAGTGCGCGCAAAGAGCACAAGGACTTTGCGGATACGGAAGGTCTTCTTGTGAGTTTTTCGAAGCGCGGATTGCGGGCGACCCGCACGGCCCTGCGACTGAAAGGCTCCGAGGTGGTTTTGCCTTCCGAGGTGGAAGCGGAGCTGGGCATCGAAGACACTTCCGAAATCTATTTTTTGGAGTTGAAGACATGATTTCCCTCGAATCGGCCCTGAAAAACAAGATCGAGTTCCGCGGCTCTTGGGTGGCGGGTCGCTGGATCAAGCCCGTGCGTGCCAGCGGCAGCTGGGAAGTGGTTTCGCCCGCCAATTTGGATTGGGCCTTGCCGCCAGTGAGTTTCACCTTTGATGCCATTGGGGAAGCGATTTCGGCGGCCCGCGGAGCTTTGCCCGCGTGGTCTCATTTCCCCCAGTCGGCACGCACCGCGGCCGTTCGCAAGTTTGGCGAAGAGCTAGGCCGGCGAGCGGACCTATTGGCCCGCATGATCTCGGTGGAAACCGGCAAACCTTTCGACGAGGCGATTGCGGAAGTGTCTCTGCTTCAGAGCAAGATCAAGCTGACGATCGAAGAAGGGCTTCCACTCGTGGCCGCAACCGAGACCGATCTCGGAAACAATACCCGAGGGCAAGTGCGGTGGGCGCCGAAGGGCGTTCTGGTGGTGGTGGGGCCCTTCAACTTTCCGGTTCATTTGCCGCACGGACACATCGTTCCGGCTCTCCTCACGGGCAACGTTTGTATCTTCAAACCCTCGGAGAAAACTCCGTACGCCGCGCAAATCTACGCGGAGGCTGCCGAGGCTGCCGGATTGCCTGCGGGGGTCTTCCAATTGCTTCAGGGAACGGGCGAAGTGGCCACGCGGTTGATTCGCGATCGAGGAGTCGACGGCGTTCTGGCCACGTGCAGTTATGAAGTGGGCGTAAAGATCCGCAAGGAAATCGTCGACAATCCCGAGAAAATTCTCGCGTTGGAGATGGGAGGGAAGAACGGCGCTCTCGTGACCGCCGGCGCCGACCTCGACGAGGTTGCGGGTCATCTGATCCGTTCGGCATTCCTTTCTACCGGGCAGCGTTGCACCGCTCTCTCGCGAGTGTACGTGCATCGCCCCTTGCTCGAGACGCTCGTCGCCAAGGTTCACGCGGCGGCTAAAGAACTCGTGGTTTCTCATCCCTTCGACGAAGACCCGAAACCCTTTATGGGGCCCATCATTTCCTCCACGGCCAAGGAAAAGTTTCTGCGCTACTCGACCATTGCCGAGGGTGAGAAGGCCGAGGTCGTCATGCGGCCCAAGGCCCTTGAGGGCGTGGCGCGGATGAGTCGCAAGCCGTTGCCCACGGGACATTACGTTTCGCCCTCGATTCACGTGGTGCCTACCTGGAGCGCCAAGTCCTCGTACCAAACGCACGAGATCTTCGGGCCGGATCTCTTTTTCTGCCCGGTGGACGATCCGATGGAGGGGCTCGAGGCCCTCAACGCGAGCACGTACGGACTCGTCGCTTCGGTGTATACGCCGGACGCGGCGCTCTTCGAAGAACTCGCCAGTCGGATTCAATGCGGACTCGTGTATCACAATCGCCCGACGGTCGGAGCCAGTGCGCGACTGCCCTTCGGCGGTTGGAAGCGCTCGGGCAATCACCGTCCGGCGGGAATTTTTGCGATTCTTTCGACGGTTCAGGCGCAGAGCCGCATTCTCTAAGGTGTCTTTGGCTTCATCGGATGTTTGAAGTCCTCGTTTTTGGTTTCGACCGCTTCGGCCTTGAGTGTAACGGCGTCGAAGCCGGTCCGGTTGCAGGCGTCAGCCGATTTTGCGAAGGATGTTTTTTCTTCTTCCCGCCGGCGCTCACGCGTTTCCGGGCGATCCCAGATCGAGGACTTGGTGACAAAGGTTGAGGGCGCGTTTTTAGCCTGAACGTCGCGATAGGTTTGCAGGGTCCATCGACCCGCGTTTGCCCAGGCAAGAGCTTGACTCGAAGTGAGTGGGGCGCCGGATACGGGACTCATTTGTCGCACGAGGGAGCGGGCGTCCTTCATCAGGGAGCCGGTTTCGAAACTCCGTACTCCGATGATGGCGTCCCCATAGCTTTGACTCACGACCGCGAGATCCGCATCGCGTTGCGCGTCGGTGCGTGGATCGCCCCAGCACGCGCGGTGTAGCCGTTCATTGATGCCGACCGGAGCTTGGAACGTGCCCTGTCGGAGCATTTTTTGGACGTAGAGTCGGGACTGATCGCCCACGAAGAGAGCCCAGGGGGCGACGGCCATTTGGGTGGACCGCTCCAGGCAAGCGGAGGTGAGTCCGTCCGTTGGCGGAGCGCCGCCCGTGATCCAGTTGGAGAAGGGGAAGACGGTTGCCAGCGTCGTTTGGGCTACGTTTTGCGCGGTCGAAGCCGGGTTGATGAGGTCGATGGCGTGCGAGGTGGCGAAGGGCGAGGCAAGGGCTCGTGTCGTTAAGTCGGTGAGCGTGGGGATGAGCTTCGGTGCGATTTCGGCAGAGAAATAGCTTCCGATCTGGGAGACGGGCGTACGCGAGAGGCCTGATGCGGCGGCATTGACGAAGGCGTCGAGTTGCGGGCGAAAAGTCGGGCTGTTGATCACGCGTTGGACGTTGGCGGCGGTGACCACAGGGTCCGTAAACTTCTTCAGGACTCCGCGAGCGTCCCAACCGCCGAATTCCACATCCGCAGCCAAGTCGTCGACGGTTTGGCTTAACATGCCCTGGGCGAGGCAGGCCGTGAAGGCATAGTTGTGGGTTTGTTCGTCCTTGAGGATCGTCGTTACGGCTTTCAGCGGTGCCTGCATCAGGCTTTCGCCCGCGTAACTTTCTCGAATTTGCTGGGGTAACTTGCGTAGCGCTTGGTCGACGAGGTCGATGCATTCTTTGCGACCGCTCTTGCAGGCGAAGTTGAGCAATTCAAGGGCGCCCTCGGCGGCGGGCGCGAAAGGGGTGCGGTTGGACGGGTAGCTCGGGGGCGGCTCCATGGCCGGCGCCCCGGTGATCCCATCGCCCCGGGCCTTGGCTTGTTGCCCCCGGCAGAAGTTGCGAGTTTCCTTGCGACGGAGTCGTTCCTGCTCGAGACGCACCCGAACGGCGGCGGTATCACCTTGTTGGAGAGCACTGCAGTCGAGGTATTTCCAAATCTGATCGCGAAGCCCTTCGGCCATGATGCTCACGGCTTCGGCTCCCGCGCCCCCTTGATCGATCCGTTTGTAGTAGCTGGTGACGCTGGCTTCGCCGGGTTTCGGGGTCAAATGAACAACGGCCTTCTCCATGGCGGTTCGGTAGCTCTCAAAAAGGCCACGCTGGTTGTCGCTGAGACCCGGGTCGCGAGGATTCTTTAGCCAACGAGCGTAGGCGTCGGGGTCGTCGGTTACGTAGGGCGGAATGGTTCCGAAATCGGGATGCTTGCGTAAGGAACTCGCCCAGGCCTGAAGGAGAATCTCTTCGGCGCGCGTGCCGCCCCCCTGTTTGGCGGTGCCGAGTCGGGCGAGGTCGTGAAGTTTGTCCGCCGACGAGGCTTCCCGTTGGAGGCGAGTCGCCACGTCGGCGATGAGTTCCTTGCGCATCGCCGAGTCGGCGGACTTTAAGCTTTGGGCGACCTCCGAGGGAACCTTGGCGGAAACTTTGGCGAGGAGCTCGTCCACCATGGAGTTGGCGGCGCTTTGAATCGTGCGGGCGAGAAGTTCTCCTTGAATCTTGGGCGAAGGCACGTCGGCACCGAGCGTCCCGTCTGCTCGGGCTTCCGCGAAAACTTGAGTGGCAGCCTGGTTAAGGTGAGCGGCGATATCCACGGGACTCTCAAGAACGGTTTTGCCGTTGGCGTCGACGAGCTTGTTGCCGAACTTCGCAGTCTTCAGTCCCCACTCGGCCATCTGGCCCTCGAGAAGCCTTTGGGATTGGTTCACGCAACTGAGCATGGCCGGTTCGCTGAGCGCACGATCAAGGCAATCCTGGACGCTGCCCACGTGGGGAGGCTGAGCTCCCGGATAAAAGGCAATCTTTAGGGGTGAGGCGAGTCCCAGTTCGCGGGAGCGTCCGGCAATCATTTTTTGGATCGCGTTGCGGATCTCGGCGTCGGTCAACGGTGACTTGGCGAGCCCCGTGGTTTTGGCGAGCGTTTCGTAGCCTATGGCCACGCAGTCCGTTCCCACGGCGAGGGTGATGTTGGTGCCCAGCTTGGAAGCTAGCTCCATGCGGAAGTTCGTGCTGAGGGCCTCAGATTTGCCGTCTTCGGAGCGCGCGACGTCGTCGAAGGTGGCGAGGGTGATCGACTCGAGTTTTTGGCCGTAGCCCTTTGCGCGCGGCCCGAGAAATTTGCCCAAGCTGGAGAGTAGTTGGGGGATGTCGGCGCGGAGTTTTTCTCGTTGCTCGGGCGTGAGGTTGCTGCCGGACACGGAGAGGGCGGTCCTCAGCAGGCCTTCCCGGTCCGAGGCATGGAGGTCCCCGGGGAGGGCCAAGGCAAGCGACCGAAGCGTCATCGAGACGAAGGACCGTTGATGGGGATCATCCAGGGCCTTGACGAGCTCAGCTCCCATGGCGGAGCCCGGCTCTTCCATGAGATGGCCGACATCACCTACGATTTTGGCCACGGTGCGACGCACTTCACCGCTTCCGAGGAGGGCGGCTCCCCACTGGAGGCGTCCTAAATTCTCGCTCCAGCGACGGGCTTCGAGTTTGTCCTTGGCTTTGAAGGCGCGTGCTCGATCGGGAATCTCGGACTGGCCGCGACGCTGTCCAGCGATCGGACCATCCGCGAAGGAGCCGGGTCCGACTCCGCCTACGTCCGCTGCCATCGCCACGCCAGCCAAAATCAGGAACGAAAGGAAGGAGCGGTGCGGACGCAGTGCCATAGAGCTCTTCGAAGCAATGAATGGACCAAGTTTCGACATCTTAGCTATCGGGAGTTTAGCCCAGGTTGCCTCGCATTTTTCGCCGAGGCTGACCATAAGTTTTACTGTGATTTTTCAGTGAAACGGTCGCCCTAATTCGCCAGTGAATTTGTCGCCCACCGGCTTTGAGGCTTCGTCGGTTTAGGCCGCTCGCTTGAGGCTTGTGGGGGCTTCAAATTTGACGATCTCGATC
>Ga0247843_1008289_pt1 | contig 12216 bp, 9 predicted proteins | sample LaCruzMarch2017__FD_192420 | JGI IMG/M metagenome (GOLD analysis project Ga0247843, IMG submission 192420) | Freshwater microbial communities from meromictic Lake La Cruz, Castile-La Mancha, Spain - LaCruzMarch2017_8m | ecosystem: Environmental > Aquatic > Freshwater > Lake | place: Spain...
CCGTATTAGCCGTAATGATAGCTTTTACTAAGGCCGTTAAAGTGTTGTACTTGTGTAAAAGTTGAATCGCGGCAAGGTCGAAATTTTGTAGTTCAGGTGAATCCACAGGACTTATTTAAAAATCAATAATATGAAAATAATCTATTGTTTATGATTTAGATACCTAACTCCTGTTTAAGTGCCTGTGCATAACCAGCTTCAGCAGTTCTATAAACAGCAATTTGGGCCTCTAATCTTTGGAGCTCTGCTTTTACAAACTGCAAGCTGCTAACCTGAGCTTTGGCATTATCAGATAAAAATTCTGTATCGTATTCGGTACCATCGATTGTAATACTGCTCATGTGTGAAGGGATTTAAAGGCAAACCTACTTTACCATAGTTGGTCACTGGTGCAATACGGTATTCCGAACATCCTCAGCTAAACACAACTATCCCCATTCATTTTTCTTAAAGGAATCCATAGTTATTTATTTTTCTTACCCTTAATCTCCAAATACACTTTGATATGCTCGATCTCACTAATGCTATCAAGCAACTACATGCAGATAAGCCTGAGCTCCTATTCCCGTAGTTTTTTAAACTGCTCATTTTAAGAGTTAGTTTAGTTATGATTCCCTTTGTGTAGTTACTGTGGTGAATACGGTATGCCATCAAAACTTTATTTAGATTGCCAGCCCTTAAAGATGCATCTTGTGAAAATATTTGAAGCCATAAATCTTGATCCTCATGGGGAACTCCTCTGAATTTGTTATTGCTGAGAGTTTCACGCTTAATCAATGTACTCGATAGCGGTATCTTATTTACAGGATACAAGTCCTTCGTTTTAATTGTTTTAGGCGGTTTTCTTAGTTCATTAACTCTCATTGTTTTCGTGTTAAATCTTATGTAACTTGTTGTACATAGATCAAGGTTGTATCTTTGGCAGTATTTTAGTTGTAGCTCTAGCTTTTCAGGATGCCATATATCATCGGAATCTAGAAAAGACACATAACATGATTCAATCTCCCTTAGTGCCTGATTTCGGGCTAGCCATGGCCCTGGGGCATCACTATCTTTTCTGCCAGACATAATCAGTTTAAATCTACTATCTAAAGCAGTATATTTTGTAGCTATTGCAATGGATTTAAAATCCGCATCATCTGCAACTAATACAACTACCCAATTACTAAAGGTTTGATTTATTACACTTAAGCAAGCTTCCTCGAGGAAATTGTAATTTTTTTGAAATGGTATGATTACAGAAACTGTTTCTCTGTATATTGAATTAGCCATATTAAGTTCTGTGGGAATGCGCAAGGGGCAATAGATTGAATTTTCTTTCAACTCTGCCCTCCCAGCCTTGAATTTGCTTTGAATGTAAATAAGATAACTTATTTGGATTGGTTTTAAGTATATTAATTTGTGTAATACATTCAGTTATACTTAAGTTTCGCCAATCCAATTCCTCCACATCAAGCCAAATGGGCCACATGCCAAAAACTGGCACACAACAACCTTGAATTAAAGCCTCTGCTTGTGCAAAACCAAATGATTCATAATCCGATGGCAAAATCATAATAGAAGCCATTGAAAGCATTCTTGTAATCAGTTCAGGTGCCGGATTTATCATAACCTCAATATTAGGAGGAAGGCTATATTCACAACCCCACGGAATAATTGCGAGGCATTGATCTTTTATCCCTCCACAGAGTTCTAAATATTTTAACCATCCTTTTTGCTTCACAGGTCTACCAAGATATACTAAAAGATATTGCTTCTTATCCGTAAGTAAAGGTAAGTTTTTTTCTATTCTAAAAGGGATACTATAAATATTGCAATTTCCATTATTTAATATCCTATGTTCATGGCTTGACAGGGTTCCAATGTTTACACCAAAGTGTTGAACAGTTTTAATATACAGCAAGGCAAGCATAGACTTAATTTTATTCTTTACGTACCTAGGAGAATGAAAACAGGGAATCCAGCATATGTTTTTCCCCTTATTTGATACAATACTAATCATTACTAGGATATAAATTCTTGGATTTGAACATCCTATTACTATATTGTATCTGTTTTTTTTATAGCTTCGCATTCCATTTATTTCAACAGAGTAACCTTTTTCTGCGTAGGCTGCAACTAATAAATGAACGAGTGTTTTTATGCCTCCAATTTTCAATTTTTTATTTTCAGTGCTCACAGTATAGATTATTTCATTTTTTTTCATATTGCCGCCCCCCAACCATTTAGCTCTTCACACTATAGCTCGTAGTTGACTATTTAATAAGGATTGCTAGGATTTATATGTTTGATATTTAACTGTGACAGATCGTAGGGTCATTGTATTTGGGGCCACGGGGCAAGACGGGGTTTTACTGTGTAATTCGTTGCTTAAGCAAAATTTGCAAGTGTATGCATTTACCCGTTCTGATTCCCAGAAGATGTTGTTTCTAAGTAAGTTAAGTTTTAATAGTAACCTTATGATTTCAAGTATTAATCTTAACAGTCAAAGTGCAATTATCGAGGCGATCTCCGAGATTATGCCGGATGAAGTTTATAATATGGCTGCCCAATCTTCAGTAGGGAAATCTTTCGATTCGCCTAGTGAAACCTTTCAAAGTATTGTAACTCTCACCTCAGTTATTCTTGAATCTGCTAAACTTCTTAAATCCAAAGCTAGGTATTTCTTTGCCGGTAGTAGTGAGATGTTTGGTAATACATTATTGCCAGCAACTGTGTCTTCACCTTGCACCCCATTAAGCCCTTACGCTATAGCAAAGGAAGCTGCATTTAAGCTTGTTAAGCTATATAGAGAAACCTATAACTTGAATTGCGTTACTGGAATTCTTTTTAATCACGAATCGCCCTATAGATCGGCAAATTTTGTAACCCATAAAATTATAAATTCAGCTATTGCTTGCTCCAATAATGCCTCTCTAAAGGTACCCATTGGCAACTTGCAAATTTATCGTGATTGGGGATGGGCTGCAGAGTATGTAGAAGCTATCCAATTGATTACCCGGGCTGATCCATTAAATGATCATATTATCTGCACTGGGCGAAGCGTAATGCTTGAGTATTTTGTAAAACAAGCTTTTTCATCATTTAAGCTTAATTGGCAAGATCATATTATATCAGACCCAAATCTTTTTCGCCCCACCGATATAATTATGAGCTCTGGCTCTCCCCTTGAATTAACTGATTTACTAGGCTGGAGTTCATCTGCTGATGTTGATGATGTTATTGAAAGATTGATTGCCAATTATTCTAAATCCTAACCCGTTAATAATGATGCTGGTATTACATGATTTTGATATATTATTGATTCCCTTGCTAAATCTTGCATAGGTTCAGAAAAACTATAATTAGGGTTTTTATCCGTTCCCCATATATACTCAAGTGCTTCTTGATCATAGCTCGAAAAATTATAGCTCAAGTTTGATTTATTGAAATTATATGTCATAACTGTTTCGTTTGGTGTTGGACCACTTGTATATGGATTATCGTTAAGATTGAAACTAGGCCAAAGAGTATTTTCAAATGGGTGATCAAGGCCAAGTGCATGTCCTAGTTCATGTATTGCTGTGTATTTATAGAAGTTCCTAAAATCATTCTCATACCCACCTGAGATTCCTGTTATCGCATCTCTATTTGTTTTGATTATTTGCCAGAAGCCGGTTGAGTTTTTATTTTCATCTATTGGCATAGTTGTACCACCAAGGTTGCTAACCCCTAATTTAGTGTCATTCATTATTACTAGATTAGCAGTTCCTGGATTTATGCTCTCCTTAAATATGATCGGCAGATTGCTTGATTTATTTAGCTCCGTTAATATTGATCTCCATACTTGCTCTTCATTGCTAGTTAATCCATGGGATATATTGTCTTCAACTTTTATAAATGAATAATATTGTATATACCCCATGCTTGTTGTATCCCAGTTTGGCACTGCCTTAAATCTAGTCCATTCTGATTGACTGATCTTTTTGTAGCCACTATCTTTGGTATTCATTGTAATATCGCGCTGATCAATTAAGCTTTTTGCTTTATCCGTAAGCCCGTTAAATGTGGGATTATTTATTTCAACTATTTTCTCGCTAGCTCTTACGGATACTAAAGTCTTATTGAGGTTAAGTTGGGTTTCCTCGAGGCTGTTCAGCTTTACACTAGTTAGAAATGTTTTGCCAGCTAGTAGTTCATCCCCACCATTCCATGGGTTACTTGTAATTGGTCCATATGCTAATTTTAATTCTGGAATGCTTGATACTGTTCCGGTCCAAGTATTTGCCGCATTTAATTTTTTTTCTAATATCAAATAATCTTGCTCTTCTCGCAGCGTTGCTGCATATATTAAGTCTACTCCTAAAGTTGCAATATCAAGATTGCCTTTTAGTATTTCAGCCGTCCAATAGTCGAGGCCCTGATCATCACCATATCTTCCAAACAAATTTAAGTACAGCGAATTTATTTGTTCCCGGAGTGGTTTATTTAATATCGATTCTTGAAATTCAGGCTGCGCAAATATAATTCTGCTGAATTCTTTTTGATCTGTATTTTGTGACAACCAATAGGCAATACCCTCTGGATCCGAGGGCCTACCAAAGTAAGCAATGTAGAGTAGTTGTAGATTATCTGATGTGCTTCTCATTTTAACATATTATACTTATCATCACGATAATAGGCTTTGATCATTCCCTCTAGTTGGTAGCCTACGGAGGAGAAGCTATATTTAGATTTCCATTCATCTAATTTCTCAAGGAAGCTCTTATACTGGTTTAAATCACCATAAAGGTTTCCCAAAGTTTTAACTATACCATCAGCTATTTGTTGATGGGAGAATCCATCTATATTAAAACTTAAATATTGTATTTCCTCAAATATTTCCAACGGTGTAACTAATATCGGAACAGACAATCCCAGCGCAGTTCTCACTGCTGCACTAGAAGACTCGTCTGACTTTTGATAGGGGAAAACTATTAGATCACAAGTTGCAATTTTGTTTGCTATTTCTTCATCAGATTGATAGGATGCGTTTAGGCTTATTTGCTGATCTAGCTGGTTCTTTTTAATTAGCTCTTTTGCTTCTTCTATTAGTTTTGCGGATTCAGGTATTGGATATTGAGAGTTATACATGTTTAGCTTTATATTTAGCCCTGAGTTTACAATTATCTTCATTGCTTGAATTAGTTCTAGCAAACCCTTGTTGGGTAAAAAATATCCAAAGCTACCAATTATATATTGCCTATTTTTTTTAATTTCAGATCTCCTCTCGGCATTTGCGAAAACTACTCCATGGGGAAATAATGTTACATTATCAATAATTTCATGATTTTTTAGTCTATTCATGTCTGCTATTGTATGCACAAGTATTCTATTGCAGCTTTTAAGGCCCGCTGCTAGCATGCATAATTTCTTCGTTTTATCATGTTTAGGTTCCCTTGTTGAATGCATTATTAATACAACCACTATTTGTTGATCCCTGAGCTTGATTATAAACTGATTTAGATCATCTAGATTAAAAAAACCAAAATTAAATTGTATAACAACTGCATTGATGCTTGAGCTTATTAGTTCAGAGCCTAAGTTTTCAAGCTTATCTTTTTCAATTCCCCAGCATCTTCTTACATAGTTATCCTCCTCATTTATTACATGATCTTCACGTGGCGCGAACACTTCTAAGGAAAGGCTTAATTCATTAACGAGATTTTTTGAATAGTTCGCTATTCCGCACTTTGTGTTCCACGTACTAATCCAGCCGATTTTAATTTCTGAATCAATATTCTTTATCTCTAATTCTTCAACAAAATTTTTGTTCTTTTGCGCACATTTTTCCCAAGTGCAGATTTTTGTAACAAGTGATTTTGCATTTTGAGTTTTGTTTGACCTTTCTACTGCGCTAACGCCATAAAGGGTTTGCATTTGCCTTTGAAGATCCTCAACGATTGGCCGTGCCCAGGCAGAGCAATGTTGGTTTAGGTGTGTTTCGGCCTGTTCAAACTTATAATCAACTAGCCAGGCCGTTTCAGCATTACATAAGTCCAATTGTCCGCTCCAATTCGTTGTTATTACAGGTAATTCGGCATTCATTGCTTCAGCAATTGGTAATCCAAAACCTTCGCAGTAACTTGGTAAAACCAACACATCCGAAATTTTGTATAGCCAATTCATTTCAGATTCTTTTAAGTCATAATTTATTATATGAACATGTGGATAGTTTTGATTTTTTTGCTTGAGCGCATTTAGTGTATCTTCAATTTTGTTATGAGGATTGTTAAATGTTTTTATTATTAAACTTACATCATCATTTATTTTGAATAAATTTCCATAGGCCTCGAGGAGCTCATCAATGCCTTTTCTCGGAAAGCATGATGATATATGTAGATACTTAAATCTTTTTGCTTCTATTCCTACCTCTGTTGTTTCAACTGCATTTTGCTCCACTCCTAATCCCGTAACTCCTATTGGTATATGTACACCATTGTCTTGGAGAATTTTTTTAACATGTTTAGACATAACTGTAATTCCTTGCAGATGATCATTAAATTCTCTTACCCATTTATTTGGAAAGCCGGTTTCTTCCCATCCGTAACAATGGAGCAGGTTTATTCTTGATTCCATATCATTTACCCTGGGAGGGTATAAATTGCGGCTGCATATATCTGATAGCTTACCTTTATCTACTCCTTTTATAGATAGAAGGTCGTGAATTTGGGGATGATCTTTTAAGTAATTCATGTTTGGCGTATAGTCGCCTGGGCCTTCTGTATTTTTTATGCTTATGTTTATTCCAATTTGTTGCATGGATTTTACAAGCTCCCTATTTAATTTTGCTAAACTGTAAGACGAGTCAAATGGTCCTTGCATCATCCATTGCTGTATGTGACTATTACCCGTTGGTTTTCTCACCAGCCATTCAGTTTGCCTTTCTATGTGCTCAATGTATGTTGAGATAAGATTTATTTCGTCTTCGTTCGTCTTTGAAGGTATTTTGTTTAATATCGTTTTTATTTCTAATATTAGTTTATCGTAAGCTTCTTTAGATTTCTTTTTTTGTTCCGCCCACTCTGATGTTTTTGTCTTTGTATTTGCAACTTTTCTAATTTCATCCAAAGCAATTTGAGCTGTCTTTTCCCAACTGAAATTTTTTATTTGTTCGAGATTTGATCTCAGCAGCTCTGTACGTTTAGTTTCGCTTATGATGCATTCTTCTATTTTATCTTTAATTGATTTTACATTATTTGGATTAAACAAAGCATTTTCATTTGCGATTACTTCGGGAATACTTGTTGTTTCTGAACCTATTACTACAGCTCCACAACACATCGCTTCGAGGGCAGGCATGCCAAATCCTTCATGTTTTGATGGCAATACAAAAATCTTACAATTCTGATATAACCATATCAGCTCTTTATCTGTTACATAGCCGAGAAATGCAACATTTGTTTGTTTTGTTAGTTGAAGAAGATCGTTTATTTCAGCTTCCATATACTTTCCTGCAATTACAAGCCTATATGTTGATCGTAGATTTCCAGGCAGTTCTTTGTAGGCAAGTATTAGCGACTTAAGATTTTTCCTTGGATCATATGCCCCTGAATATAGTATATAACCATCTTTTTCCAATTGCCATTCTTTATTTTTGCTTGGATTCTCAATTGGTTCTGTATTAAATTGAACCTTATTAATTCCCGTTGAAATAGATACGATATTGTTTTGATGAATATCAAGATTTTTTAATGCTTCTTCTTTTGCGTAGTTTGAAATTGCAAAAATGATATTTGCTTTTTGTATTATGTTTATCCCCCCCATATAAAATTCTTTGTATCTAGGCAATGCTGTTAAATATATATCTGGATTTAGCAATGGTATTAAATCATAGAGTACCACAGCTGTAGGAATGTTTGAGTCGCTATCTGAAATTTCCACTACAGCGTTTTCAGCAAAACCCTCGAAAACACTTGGGATTAGTACTAAATCTGGATTTATCCTATTGATTGCATATTGCCTTAGTAATTTCGCTACTTCTCTTGCCCCATCATTTTTCTCAAGATTGTATGATAAATTATTGCTTCCAATCCATTCGCAATAATATATATTTCTTTCTGTTTGATTATTATTAGAGTTTATTATGTGTGCCATATTTTTGAGTTTACCATTAGCAAGAAGCACTACTTCATCATTTTTGCTTATCTGCATCATATTTTTTATCAGTTCTCTTGTATATCTACCAATACCTCTTGTTCCGTTCCCTTCTGATTGACATCCCTGCAAGTCTATCAAGATTCTCATTTTTCTATTCCTCCTTGGGTGAGATTTTTTTTGATTTCCTTATATCGTTTTGAATTACCACTCCTTTTTAGAAGTAGCACATCGGTTGTTCGCAAAGTAGTATTATTTATACTTTTTTCCTCCTTAGAGTTTGCTTCAGCTTGTTTGTATTCATATATTGCCTGAGATATTGTTTGTGCGATCCACTCACCCCCCAGCAATCTTAATCCATTAACTATCCTTCTTTGTTTTGTTGCAGTTGTCCAGTTGCTAAAGATTTTCGTTCTGTATATTTTAGAGCTTAATTTATGAATTATTAATTTTACGTTGCTTTTTACCTGCTTTGGTATTTTTGCCTTGATTTTGTTAGGTATTCTTTTAGTCTTTCTGAGTATAACTTTTATTGTATAAAAAACTTTTTTTTCAATTCTTAGAATAAAACTTTTCTCTATGGATTGTATTTGTTCTCTTAGTAAATTCTCTGTTAGTTCTATTTTTATAGTCAGCTCAGTAATTTTAGATTGTAGTTGATCTGCTTGTTGATTAATTTTAGATTGTAGTTGATCTGCTTGTTGATTAATTTTAGATTCCAGTTGATCTGCTTGTATTAAAAGCTGCGTTTCTCTATTTGTTGATTCTTCTTCAATCTGTCGCGAAACTTGATTAAGTAATTTAATGCTATTTTCAAGATTTAAGTCTATTTCTGATATTATTTCTCTTTTTTCAGGGTATTTTATTATTGACTCAGTTATTCCTTTTTCACCTCTAAGCTTTGGAAGTGTTATTTTCTTGCAGGCCACAATGGATACGTCCTGTCCTACGTTATAAAATAGTTTTTTCATTAAATGAGTTTGCTCTTCCACTGCCTCACCATTTATGTAATTTAGCTCTGTTGATTTAAAACCATGAATGCCAAGTTTATATATTAGAAGCTTGGGGTGTATTTTATTGATATGTGTTTCGTCAAGATAGAAGGAATCTGTTGATACGTATATGTTGTCTATACTAGGCATTTCAATTATTATGATTCCATTTTTTTTTAATAATCTCTCGGCTTCAATAAGTAGTTTTGTGATTTTATCATTATCGAGATGTTCTATAATGTGAAATGCTGTAATAAGGCTATAGCAATTGCTTTTCAAATGGGGCATTATTTTAAATATGTTGCCCTTGCAAGCGTTCAGCCCTTCTTTTTTGCAATATTTGATCATTGAGCTGCTTGCATCAATTCCTTGAGCGCTAAGTTCGTATTGCTGGCACTTCTGTAGCCATTCACCCCTGCCACAGCCCAAGTCAAGTGCTTTTGCCCGTGGATATTCCTCTTTTATATATGTTAGAACTCCTCTATATTGATCTAATCTCTCTAGTATTGATTCTCTTGAGCCCCTGAATTGGTTTTCAAATTCAATGTAGTTTTCTTTCATTTTTCACCTCAAATACTTTGAATTTTTTTTGTTAAAGGCAAAAATATGCCAACACACATATTCTCGATTGCCAATTGTTCAAATATCAGCGCCTCATTAATCCAATGATGGTTTGTATGGTTATCCCACGTCCCGCTTGATATGGCAACTGTAATTGTGTAGGTACCTGCTGCTAGCCACGGCCAAATAAACTGAAATTGGATATTGAATTCTTCAGTTGCATGTAGTTTTCTATTAACTTTTTTCTTTTCGGCTAGTGTATTTTGAGCAAATACAATTTGTCCCTTGCAATTCATCACTTGATAGCCCCAAAATAGATTTTCTAAATCTGTAATCACTTCACCATTTATCATTAAGCTTATTTCCATGCCTCCCTTTAATCTATTTGTTGATTCAGCTTGTTCTGTAATTAAATAAACTTCTTTTATATTTGCTAGCCCATCACAATGTCCATCTTTATGCATCTGTTTCATTTTTGCTAGTACTTTATTTTCGCCTGCGCTCTTTATTATTTTGTTTGAATAGTTTATTGCTTCTTGTACTTCTACTAATTCTTGATTTTCAAGATTATGCTGTTTTATTCTTTTGGGTTCTATTATTTCGTCTTTCAAGTAATTCTTTTTTATATAACCGCCTTGTTCCTGGCAATATCTATCATATCTTTGAATTGCTTTTTTAGTATTTCCAAGGTATTCAATTCGTCCATTTTTCAGCCATAGGCATTTTTCCGTTATTGCTGCTACGGAAGCCATGTCGTGGCTTACAAAGATTAGTGTTCCAGTTTCTTTGAATTTATTTATAAAGCGCATGCATTTCTGTGTGAATACTGCATCGCCAACTGCTAGGGCCTCATCGCAAATCATAATTTCAGCATCCAGGTGAGCTATAACTGCAAACGCAAGTCTCACTTGCATACCACTAGAGTATGTTTTAACTTTTTGTTGCACAAATTCTCCTATATCAGCAAACGACAATATTGAATCAAGTTTTTGTTCTATGTGTTTTTTACTTATTCCAAATATTGCAGCATTTAGGTAAATGTTTTCAATTCCAGTGAATTCTGGATTGAAGCCGCTGCCAAGCTCTAGGAGTGCTGCTATCTTGCCTTGCTTTTGTATTATTCCTTCAGTTGCTTCAATTGTGCCGCAAATCAACTGTAATAGTGTACTTTTGCCACTGCCATTTCTTCCAATAATGCTTAGTTGCTCCCCCTTCTTAATCACAACGTCTATATCCTTTAGCGCCCAAAACTCTTCATAATACCTTTTTTTCCATGGTAGAACTATTTCTTTGAGCTTGTCTTTTGGCTTTTTATATATTTTGTAGCATTTGCCAACGCTTTTAATCTCTATTGCATTATCTTTAGATAACATCACCAAAGCCTCCCCTTAGTTTTTTGAACATAAGATATGCTATCTCGCAGCCCATTATTCCTCCTATGGTACCATTTATCAAATAGTCTTTGCTCGGCTTCTTATTGGCTACGGTAACTTTTCTTGTTTCTTCAATTACTGCTGCGATGGGGTTAAGCTGTGTAATACTTCTTAATTTTTCTGGAACTGCAGACACAGGGTAGAAAACTGGGCTTAGAAATAACAATACACTCACTAGTATTCCAGCTATCTGGCCAATATCGCGTATGTATACGCCAATTGCAGAGAGGATTAGAGCCATTGCTATGCATCCAAGTATTAGGGGCAACCACACAAATGGAAGAAGTACAAGAGTAGCTGGTAGCTGCCCGTGATTTGCATAGGCCTCGAGCGCCAGCAGCACCCCCACACTTGTTATCGCATGAAATATTGATGCTAGAACTGTTGTTATACTTAAAATTTCAAGAGGAAATATCACCTTTTTAACATAATTTGGGTTTTGTATTATTAGGTTTGGTGCTTTTGTTGCTACTTCTGCTACGAGATTAAATACTATTAATCCCGCAAATAAATTAATTGCAAATTCGAAATCCGTCCCTTGCGCGTTTATTCCCCATTTTGCTTTGTATATCTGCGTGAATACAATTGTGTAAGTTGCCAACATGCCTATGGGGTAAATGAATGTCCAAACCCAGCCAAGTATTGACCCCTTGTACCTACTTAGAATTTCTCTTTCAGTTAAACGCCATGTTAGCTCTCTATTTTTCCATACTTTTGCCCATATGCAACGTATTAGTAATTTTTTTATCAATTGTTTCATTGCTGGTTTGTATATCTTCATCTACTCTACCTTGCTTTCAGTCCATGGTACCGCTAAAAGCACTCCCGTTAATACCTGCAGGAGCGGCCAATATATGATTGAAGCATCAAATAACCCCTGAATAAGCGTGTATGCTGTGCCTGCTATTCCCACCATTGTTAAAAATGATGTTGAATCCTTTCTATATATTTGATTCCATTTGCTAAATATCATTATTAGGCAAAGCAGCAATCCTCCAATCCCAAGTATTCCTGAGTTTGCCCAGAGTTGAATATATAAATTATGGGCGTGGTCTAAAACTCCTGAGATAACTTCTTGTTTGCAAAACAGCCCACCCCTTTCAAAGCCCACTCCA
>Ga0247843_1008290_pt1 | contig 12216 bp, 10 predicted proteins | sample LaCruzMarch2017__FD_192420 | JGI IMG/M metagenome (GOLD analysis project Ga0247843, IMG submission 192420) | Freshwater microbial communities from meromictic Lake La Cruz, Castile-La Mancha, Spain - LaCruzMarch2017_8m | ecosystem: Environmental > Aquatic > Freshwater > Lake | place: Spain...
ATTAATAAATTTCGATTTTTTCAAAAAGGGAATTCCATTCGCTAAAGTCTTTTTTCCCAGTTTCAATTTCTTTGATGCAATCTAGACTAAAGCCATAAAATGAGAAATCATCACTGCTAAAACCATGAATTTCATCAGAAATATTTAATATAAGCTGATTTTGGATATCAAAAGCTTTGTTGGTATGGGCAATGATTTCGGGATCCATTTTTTGCAGATTATTTGCATCCGAGAGCCGAACAATCCATTCGGGCATTAGTGGGAATTGTGCTTTTAGATCCTCAAAATACTTGCTATCACATTCTATTCCATCTACTGGAATTACGTTAAGCCAAGCCTGAATTTTATCAATATTGGCAGAATCATAGATTTCAATAATAACTTTTGGGCCATTGCACCAACCAATAATTTCTTGAATATTTTGAAGCGAAATGGCATGGGGACCATCAATGGCAAAACCTATCCAATCAGCCAAAGCCGCGGAGGCGTATCGTGCATCAGCCAGGTCTTGAACATGATTAAATTTTATCTTCATTAAGTTGTTTAATGTTGTAAGATAAAATAATTAAACCAAAATTTTAATTGGGTCTTCTAAATAGGTCTTTAGGGTCCTTAAGAATTCTGCTCCCATTGTTCCATCTACCACGCGGTGGTCGCAACTAAGGGTAACTTTCATTGATTTGGTGGCTTTTATTTCACCATTAGCAACTCCTACTATATCTTTTACTGTTCCAACGGCCAAAATGCATGCATCAGGAGGGTTTATAATAGCGGTAAACTCATCTATACCATACATGCCCAAATTGCTAATTGTAAAGGTATTTCCAGCCCAATCTTGGGGTTGTAATTTCTTTTCTTTTGCCTTAACTCCAAAAGCTTTAACTTCTTTGCTGATTTGGCTAATGCTTTTATTGTCGGCAAATTTCACAACGGGTACCAACAATCCGTCTTCAACTGCCATGGCTACACCAATGTGTATGTGGTTGTTGTATCGAATTTTTGTATTTAACCAGCTTGAGTTGATATTTGGATGTTTTCTCAATGAACTTGCCACCGCTTTGATGACAATGTCATTCATTGATATTTTAACATCGCTTATTAAATTCATGGATTCTCTGGCAGCAGTAGCCTTATCCATATTGATTTCTACAGAAAGATAAAAATGTGGAGCCGTAAATTTACTCTCACTTAATCTTGCTGCAATTGTTTTTCTCATTTGAGAAACGGCCACTTCAGTGTAACTTTCTTCTCCAATATTTTGGGGGATGTTTGTTGCTGCACTTTCAGATTTTGCTGCAATTGCATCCAAGTTTTCTAGGTCACGCTTTACAATTCTGCCATTTTCTCCAGAACCATTTATAGCATTTAAATCAATGTGTTTTTCAGCGGCTATTTTTTTGGCAAGTGGACTTGCTTTCACACGATCATCGTTAGAAGAAACGGCGATTGTATTGATTGATGCTGCTTCGGTAATAATAGGTTGCTCAACTGGCTGAACAGTAGAATTGGATTCTATTTTAACAGAAGGTTTTGCAGTTAAAAGGGATGAAAAATCTTCTCCAACTGCACCAACTATTGCTACAGGGGAATCTACCGGTACGGCTTGTCCCTCGGCAACAATTAATTGTAAAATTGTCCCTTTGGAATAGACTTCCATATCCATTGTAGCCTTGTCCGTTTCAACTTCTGCGATTATATCTCCGCTTTTAACGGTATCACCCACTTTAACATTCCAACGCACAATAACACCTTCGGTCATTGTGTCGCTCATTTTGGGTAAGGTTATAAGTTCAGCCATAATTTTTAATTTGGTTGCAAAAATAACACATTTTTAAGGTATTAATTGTTTAATGTTGCCATTCTAAACTGTAAATTTGCCAGAATAACTATTTTTTTTATATGTATAACCAATATGAGTCGTTTTTAAAGTATGTTTTGGAAAATGGGACTTTAAAAACGGACCGGACAGGAACAGGCACAATTAGTGTTTTTGGTGGGCAATTGAGGTTTGATTTGGCACAAGGATTTCCTTTGATTACAACAAAAAAAGTACATTTAAAGAGTATCATTCATGAGTTATTGTGGTTTCTAAAAGGTGAAACCAACATAAAATATTTAAAAGAAAATAACGTTTCTATATGGGATGAATGGGCGGATGAAAACGGTGAATTGGGTCCAGTTTATGGAAAACAATGGCGGTCTTGGCAAGCCACCGATGGCAGTGTAATTGATCAAATATCTGAATCCATAGCCTTAATTAAAAATAATCCAGATAGTCGAAGAATTTTGGTAAATGCATGGAATGTTGGAGAATTGAAAGATATGGCCTTAATGCCTTGCCATACTTTGTTTCAATTTTATGTGGCCAACGGAAAATTAAGTTGCCAATTGTATCAAAGGAGTGCTGATTTGTTTTTAGGTGTTCCTTTTAATATAGCAAGTTATGCGTTGCTTACTCAAATGATTGCCCAAACAGTGGGCTTGAAACTGGGTGATTTTGTGCATACTTTTGGAGATGCTCATATTTATAGCAACCACCTTGAACAAGTAAATTTACAGTTAACTAGAGAGCCAAAACCCTATCCCAAATTGAAAATAAAGAACATTAAAAACTCGGTTTTTGATTATAATTACGAAGATTTTATTTTGGAAGGATATGATTCGTGGCCTGCAATTAAAGGAACAGTAGCCATTTAATTCATTGAAATGACAACAAAACGCACTTTGAAATCAGGGTTGTTTTTAACTTTTTTATTCGGATTTATCCATATTGGGTTTGCTCAAAATACACAAAAAAAACACACCATCTCTGGATATATTTACGATAAAAGCAGTGGTGAAATGTTGGGAGATGTTTCTGTTTTGGCATTGCCAAACGAAGTCATTACCTCTAGCAATAAATATGGGTTTTTTTCGCAAACATTAAATGAAGGTCCAAAACTAATTATTGTTAAATTTCCTGGATTTGAGTTAGACAGTATTTTATGGTCAGGTAAGGCGGATACTGCCGTAAATATTTATATTAAATTGATTGAAATGACCCCGGAATTCGACAGAATAGAGGAAGTTGTCATCAAAGGCAAAAAGAATACAATTGCCGACAAGGTCCAAATGAGTCAAATTGACATTCCAATCAATCAGATTAAAGAAATTCCTGCGCTATTAGGCGAAAAAGATGTTTTGAAAGTGATTCAATTGCTTCCTGGAGTTCAAAAAGGAGGTGAAGGACAAAGTGGAATATATGTTCGTGGAGGTGGGCCGGATCAAAACCTATTAATTTTGGACGAAGCCATTGTTTACAATGCCTCACATTTGTTCGGGTTTTTCTCAGTTTTTAACGGAGATGCATTAAAGTCTGTAGAATTGGTAAAAGGAGGATTTCCTGCTAAATATGGGGGTAGGTTATCGAGTGTTATTGACCTTACAATGAAAGAAGGCAACAATCAGCGGTTAACGGGTGAAGTAGGTATTGGTGTAATTAGTTCCAGATTTACATTGGAAGGGCCAATTAAAAAAGGAAAAAGTTCATTTATGATTTCTGGTAGAAGAACCTATTTAGATATTTTAGTACAGCCTTTTATAATGGCGTCCAACGATGGAAGTACGGTTGGATATTATTTTTATGATTTTAATGCTAAGGCCAATTATATTTTATCTAATAAGGCCAAGTTGTTTATCAGCGGATATTTTGGTAAAGATAAATTTTATACAAAAATAAAAGAAGACGACGCAAAATTTGAAAGCGATTTTGGTTGGGGAAATAGAACGCTTACTGCACGTTGGAATCATCAATTTAGTCCAAAATTATTTTCAAATGCTTCGCTAATTTACTCTCATTATAATTTGTTGATTGGCGTGGGTACTACTTCAGATGCAGATACATTTTTGTTGAATTATCAGAGTATTATCAACGATTATGGAATTAAATACGATTTTGACTGGAGACCATTGCCGAATCACACGGTTCGATATGGAATTTCAAGCATTTGGCACCGTTTTCAACCCGGCGCGGTGGTGGTTGAAATTGGTCAAGAGAGTGTATTAGACAGAGCCATAAATACCATTAACACTTACGAAAGTGGTATTTATATTGAAGATCAATTTAAATATGGCGAGTTTAACATTTACCCTGGATTTAGAATAAGTCATTATTCTGTAGAAGGCAAAAATTATATTAAACCTGAACCCAGATTTTCTGCGTCTTATGCAATTCGCAAGGATTTAGCTGTTAAAGCATCATATGCTCAAATGTGTCAGTACATTCATTTACTAAGTAGCTCTGGAATTTCTTTGCCTACAGATTTGTGGGTACCAGCCACCAAAAATATCTCGCCTATGCGCAGTACACAAGTTGCGGCAGGTGTTGCTAAAGATTTTGACGGTGGTTATAGTATTAGTGTTGAGGGATATTATAAAGATATGGCGGACATGATACAATATAAGGATGGTGCATCCTTTTTGTTGCAGGAAGATATTTTCGATCCAACAGCACCAACCGATTCAAAGTCATGGGAAAATCAAGTTACTCGTGGAATTGGCTGGAGTTATGGAACGGAGTTGTTTATTCAAAAGAAAGTTGGAAGATTTTCTGGATGGATTGGTTATACTTTGAGCTGGACAAAACTAAAATTTGATGAACTAAACAATGGCGAGGTGTTTTATGCAAAATATGACCGTAGACATGACTTGTCACTCGTTGGGATTTATAAATTGGCTAAAAACTTTACCGCTTCGGCCACTTGGGTTTATGGTACAGGAAATGCTATAACTGCAGCACAAGGGTATCTTCCAACTTCTGGACACTCAATGAGCAAGTTTCCCATTATATGGAATCCACAGTTACAGTATGGACAGAGTATCGACTATGGCAGTCGGAATAGTTTTAGAATGGAGGCTTATCATCGGTTAGATGTGGGTTTGCAATTTCATAAGAAAAAGAAAAATGGAACGCAAACATGGGAATTTAGTGCCTACAATGCCTACAATCGTGCGAATCCCTTTTTCTACTATGGTAGTTATGAAACTAATGGACAGGGTAAGGCAGTTCAAAAACTCAAAAAAGTGACTTTGTTTCCTATTATCCCTTCTATCAGTTATACCTATAAATTTAATTAAATGAAGAAGCTAAATCTTATACTCATTTTTTGCTTGACTACGCTTTTGTTTATTGGCTGCGAACAGGATGCGAATGTGGATCCACCTGCTTATGTGAAACGACCATTTGTTATGTGTTTGATGACCATGCGCAGTCCAGAAATTAAAGCGAGTGTAGCGTATACGAAACCCTATTACGGAGAAATTAAAGATGATTTCGAATGGGAAGAGAATGCCATAGTAGTTTTGAGGGATATTTCAGCAAATGTGGAAGACACTTTTGTTTCTCTTTCTGGTGGACAATATTCGTTGTATCCGGTTAAAGTAATACTAAAAGAGGAGAATACGTATCGACTTACGGTGTATTTACCTGACGGGACTGTTCATACCGCCGAATCTACCATCCCCCCAAAAGCAAAAATTGATAACTTAAAAGCGACGTTTGTAGAAATTGGCAAGCCGTACGAAGAAGCTGATAATTCAGGCGGAGGATGGGCGTATTATTTGAATCCACTTACCGTAGAACTGACTTATAAAAACATAAAGGACGGTTATTTTGTATCCCCGCAAATGGAAGCCTTACCATACAATGATTCTGGAGATAATATGCAAGTTGAATTGTATTTTACTGAACCTATAAAATTGGCTGAAAACGGAGTGGTTAAGTTTTTACACAGGACAGAATTTTATTCATTCAACCCCAGAGCACCTTTTAAAATAAATGAATTTTTTGGGTCAGTGTATACTATGGATAAGGCTTACAGGAATTTTTATATTTCGCAATTTCAAATGGATGGAAATCCATTCCAAGAGCCAACCATTTTCCTTTCTAATTTTTCTGCTGGAGCACTTGGTGTTTTTGGTTCGTATGATTTCGACCAAGGCACGGTTAAATACCCTTAAATGAATTATATAAGGCGTTGGTAGGCCCTCCACCATCTATCAGGCATTTCTCCGTTACATACCAATTGATAGTCGGTGTATGAGCAGCCAATAAAAAATGTTTTGTTTTCGTATGGATGGGGGATTTCTAACCACCAGCGGTTACTTTTTCTGCTTTTGTAAAATGTAATTTCATGCCCCGTGCTTTCAAGTTTGTTGCGATAAATCAGAAAAGCTGGGTCGTTTTTTACGGGATGGTCATAAAAACGGGTAGTTGCTCCTTCTATAAAATACCACATCATTTGAGCCAATAACAATTCGGTTACAGAATTATCAGTTTGGGTTAAACCATAGAATGAAGCGGAATTTAACGTGTTTGATAGTCCTGCGTACCGTGCAATTTTAACAGCTTCTTCGGCATACAATCCATTAGGTGAAAAGTTATTTATATCTGGGGCATCGGATTGTCGAACGCTTTTTAAATCGAACATGAGTGCATGTGCACTGCGCAATAAGGGTTCCACTTCTTCAATGTTGGCTCTAATGTTACCCAATCTGTGGTTTTCAAAATAGTTTTGCTCTAACAGTTTGCTTGTATTGGAACTAATATTATAAGCTTGGGTCCCTACAAAATCAATGTTGAAGAGATTTGAAGGTTTTTGGGAGATTATTTTGTGCAGTTCAGAACCTGTTTCTAGGTTCATTCCCGAACAAACATTCACAATTTCTATGGAATCGGACAGGTTTCTGTAGGCATTAAATTGACCAAATAAATAGGGGTTTTCTCCACCCATTAAGACTGTAATGATATTGGCTGAAATTAATTCTGCCAACGATTCACTCAATGCAAATTCTTGTTGTTTTGGATCACCGGTTGAAACCAAATTTCCCAAATCTATAATTTCCATATTCTCAAATCTCCAAGATAATTGGTAAAATGCTTTCCTTACATTGTTTGCGGTAGAATCTATGCCAATGATGGCTACTTTTACATTCTTTAAACTTGGAAATGTATGTACATAGGATTTAATTTTACCTCCTATCAATTGTTTTTTTCCTTTTGTGGGATGGCCAATTTCTTCTGGAATGGGTGTAAAAAAAGAATCTAACATGTTCTTGCAATTTGCATCCGATTTTTTCAATTTTAATGCGTAATAATGCACAAAAGAAGCTTTGTATATTTTAAACTACGAAATTTAAAAATTTACTCAAGGCTAATGCGAAAAACAATACAAACTAACATTTGTTAGTTAGATTTTAAATTTGTGTGAAATATCTAAATAAAGCATGTTAATTTTGTAGGCAATGAGTGAAGGTTTTTATCCACTAAAAGTAAGTAAAGCAGTGAAGGAAACTTCTGACGCTACTACTTTTTATTTTGAGGTTCCAAGTGAATTAGAATCTGTTTTTAATTACAGGGCGGGACAGTATTTAACGATTGAAGTAAATATTCAAGGCGAAAAGGTGCGTCGTTCTTATTCTCTGTGCACCTATTCGGGAGTTGATGCTCAACCCGGTGTTACGGTAAAACAAGTAGAAGGTGGTAAAATGAGCACCTATCTAAACCAAAACATATCAGAAGGAGACACTTTATTGGTTATGCCTCCAATGGGTAAGTTTGTAGTCGATTTAAACCCTACAAATAGTAAACACTATGTTTTGTTTGGTGGTGGAAGTGGAATCACACCCGTTATGGGCATTGCAAAAGCGGTTTTAAATCAAGAACCAAATAGTAAAGTTACGCTGGTGTACGCAAATAAAAATCCAGACTCTGTAATTTTTAAGGATTCTTTGGCAAAGTTAGAATCGGGTAATTCTGGCAGATTTAAAGTTCTACATTCATACGATACTGCACCATTCACGTGGTTTGGATTAAAAGGTATATTGACTGAAGAAAAAATTGAATCCATTGTTAAAAACAAAATAGGCGGTTCATTTGACCAATATGAATATTTCATTTGTGGTCCATCTCCAATGATGGATGTGATAAAACGTGGATTAACTACACTCGGTGTAAATAAGGACAACATTAACATTGAGTACTTTAGTGCTCCTGTAAATTCGGAAAAGACTGCCGAGACAGTAGTTGCGGATGCAAGTTTTAGTGGAATGGCAGAAATTACACTTCATGTATACGGCAAAACGCATGTAATTCAATGTGATGAAAATACAACGGTTTTAAACGCAGCAATGAAGCAAGGCATTGATCCACCCTACAGTTGTACGGTAGGTGTTTGCACCACTTGTAGAGCAAAAGTGCACTCAGGTGCCGTTCAAATGCTTGAAAGAGAAGGTTTAAGCGACAGCGAAATTAAGGATGGTTTTGTTTTAACCTGCCAATCGGTGCCCCGTACAAATAAGATTGAGTTAACCTACGAATAAATAGTAGTTAATCGTCTAAGTGCACATTCTTTTCATTAAAAGTAAGCGCATACTTTCTTAGTTTTTCCAAAAGTCCTCCGAAATCTGCTGGGGGTGTTTGGTCAAAAAATAAGTTTTCTTGGGTTTCTGGATGAACAAATCCCAACTCTTTTGCGTGGAGTGCTTGACGGGGCATAATTTCAAAGCAGTTTTGAATAAATTGTTTGAATTTGGGCAAGCTGGAACCTTTTCGTATTTCCTTACCACCATACATTTCGTCTGAGAACAAGGGGTGACCCATGGCAGAAAAATGTGCGCGAATCTGGTGTGTTCTGCCTGTTTCTAAGACGCATTCTACCAATGATAAAAAATAGAATTTTTCTAAAACTTTATAGTGGGTAATGGCAATTTTTCCTTTGTCTTCGTCGGTATAATGTTTTGATTTTCTGCGATCAGCGGGGTCTCTTGACAAATATCCTCGGATGGTACCAACATCTTCTTTGGGTTCGCCCCAAATTATGGCCCAATATTTTCTATGAATGGTGTGATTAAAAAATTGTTTACCCAAAAAGCTAAGTGCAAATTCTGTTTTTCCAACAACCAGTAAACCTGAGGTGTCTTTGTCAATTCTGTGCACTAATCCCGGTCTATGTTCTTGTTGCTTCTGTGGCAAATTGCCAAAATGGAACAATATGGCATTTACCAACGTTCCGTTATAATTGTTATTTCCGGGATGAACTACCATTCCGGCGGCTTTATTGATTACAGCTAAGGAATCGTCTTGGTAAACAATGTCGATAGGCAGATCCTCCGGATACACTTCGGTATCCCTAGGCTCATAAGGCATAATCACCCGGATGTCGTCTTTGGGTTTTACCTTGTAGTTGCTTTTAACTGGTTTGGTATTTACCAGAATACAGTCGGCTTCTATGGCTGATTGTATGCGTGTTCGTGAAATATGAGCGATTTTGTGCATCAACCAACTGTCGATGCGCATGGGTTCTTGTCCGGGATCTACGATGAAAGCATGGTGTTCAAACCAAGCTTCATCTTGTTGAATTTCGTCTTCTTGCAAAATATTAATTCTGCAAAACTACAGCCAAACCCCTAAAAAGATTCATTAAACTTCAAAAACAATTTTCCCTAAAACCAAACCAGACCAGCCCACTTGATTTACGAGGACTGTTTTTCCGCTTTTATTCTTTAAAGCAGTTGGCTTCTCTAAAAACGTATGGGTATGTCCACCCAATATCAAATCGATATTATCCGTTTTTGCAGCTAACTTTAGGTCATCAATTTTTGCGGAATCATAACTGTAACCTAGATGCGACAAAACAACCACTATATCGCAGTTTTCTTTTTGTTTTAAATTGTCTACCGTGGCTTGAAGGGGTTCCACCGGGTCGTTGTAGTATAAACCGGCATAAGCTGTTTCGGCTAATAATCCTTTTAAGTCTATGCCAATGCCAGTGACACCAATTCTTATTTTTCCCTTTTGTATTACCTTATAAGGTTGGATTATTGTTTTTAAAGAATTATTTATGTTGTAGTTACAGTTTAGTGTTGGAGTTTGGTATTGGGTTCTTAGTTTGGTTAAATGTTCGAATCCCAAATCAAAATCATGGTTGCCAATGGTGGTAGCGTCGTATTTCATATTTTGCATCCATTGGAGTTCTGGGTGACCTTTAAATACGTTAAAATAGGGGGTGCCTTGAAATACATCTCCACTGTCGAACAACAAAACGTGTTCGTTTTCTTTTCGGAATTTATTTACCAATCCTGTTAAACGAGTGATTCCCCCTTGATTGGGCCATTTGTTGTGATTTGAAGGGAACGGATGAAAACGGCTGTGAAAATCGTTGGTATGTAGTATGCAAATGGTGTTTTTTTTCTGGGTTTTACTCCATAATTCGGAGGGCAATACAGCGGCACCGGTGAGTGCAATGGTGCTTTTTATTATAAAATCACGGCGTTTTAACATGAATTATGCGTGGATTAGGTTTGGCTTGAATGTGTTTGGTTTCTAAAAATTCGGACTTAAAACCCTCTAAGATGGCATCGCGAATAAGGATGTTTGTATTGTACACCTCTTCGGGAAATTTAAGCATAGTAAAATTATCGCCCCCTTTGTACATGAAATCGTTGGTGGCAACGTAATAATCTCTCCGTGAGTCGAAACGGGTGTTTCCAATTAGCGCTTTATTGTATGAAGTTTCTGTAATTTCAAGTCTCAAGTTGGCCACCGGTGAACCGCCCAATTTTGCTATAAATAAAAATAGCGAATCCATTTGTGAACCAGTCAATTTGAGTATGACAATTTCATTATCGAAGGGCATAACCTCAAAAACGGAACCTATGGTTATGGGGCCTTTTGGTATATTATTTCTAAATCCGTTGTGATTTAGAACAACCATATCGCACCGTCTTTTTAAATTTGATTTTAACCATGCATTTGCAGAATAAAAAACGTAGTCAGAACAAACACGGGCTAAATTTGCATCCGTTTCTTGTTGTTGTGATATTCGAGTTGCGTAGCGAATTTTGTCTAGGGAAGTATCTGTATACGCAATAACACTGTCCATGGTTTTGTTAACGCTATCCGTAAATGTACTTAACCACATTTGAGTAGCAGAATCTGGTGTCAAGGTGTTCTGAATGGAAATATTTTTTTCCGATACCACAGTTGGAGTATGGCAAGAAAATAAGAGTAGTAGCAGCGTAAAACATCCCCCAAAAAAACGAGACCCCTTGTTCATTGTATCAAAATTAGGATACAAAAGTATATTTCCGTGGAATATAATGTGAACATATTGTAAAATAAATGGAATAGATTTGATAGAGTTCAATAATTTAGTGATTTTTGCAACATATTATGAAAAAACTATTTGGACTTTTTGCAAGTTTAACATTTGCTTCGGTTGGTTTTGCTCAGGTTACACCCTGTGGAGAGTTGTTCATTAGCGAGTATGTTGAGGGATCAAATAACAACAAAGCCATTGAATTATACAATCCAACCAATGAAGCCATTGACCTGTCAAAATATCGCTTTACGCGGTGGCAAAATGGTTCTGCAACGTGGGACAAGCAATACAGCGATACATTGTCGGGTAGTATAGCACCAAAAAGTGTGGTAGTTTTGGTATTAGACCGTAGAGATCCAAATGGTGTTGGTGTGGATACTCCGGTGGTAAAAGAACTTGCAGATAAAGCAGATTTATTTTTGAGTAAAGATTACAATCGTTCTTACAGTATGTCTTTCAATGGAGACGATGCATTGTCGTTAGACAAATACAATGCGCAATACAATACATGGATTTTGGTAGATATTTTTGGTAAAATTGGAGAGCGTCCATCAAACCCTGGCAGATCAACGGGCTCTTGGAGTGATTCTTTTCCATACAACAATGGTTTGGGATTATGGTATACGATCGATAAGTCGTTGGTTCGTAAATCTTGGGTTAGAACAGGTGTTGACACTTTGGCTAGGGTTAAAACTGGTGTTCAAGCGTTGGTTGAACAAGCGTGGAATCCAAAGTATTTTAATCCTTCGATAGAATGGGAAATATACCCCAGAAACCATTTTGATTCTCTTGGAAGTCATACCTGCAATTGTGCAACAGCATCGAATGAAACCATTAAATCTGTAAGCACCGTGCGTGTTTTCCCTGTGCCATCGAGTGATATTTTAAATGTAAACAGTGCAACGCCAATTAAGGCAATTCGTATTTTCAATATGAGCGGACAGGAATTCCCAGTTTTGTATATGGATGCTTTGCAATCCAACGAAGCAAAGGGATTGAAGGTGTTGAATATTGAGAATTTAGAAAATGGAATATACCAAATTAGAATTGATTTGGGAGATGGTTCTTCGGTAGACCA
>Ga0247843_1008291_pt1 | contig 12215 bp, 9 predicted proteins | sample LaCruzMarch2017__FD_192420 | JGI IMG/M metagenome (GOLD analysis project Ga0247843, IMG submission 192420) | Freshwater microbial communities from meromictic Lake La Cruz, Castile-La Mancha, Spain - LaCruzMarch2017_8m | ecosystem: Environmental > Aquatic > Freshwater > Lake | place: Spain...
GAAAAAATGGATTAAAGAGAAAACTCCTGAATTTACTACAATAGGAAAAACTATATCAGAGTTCTTTCTTGTACCAAATTTCAACTGATCTTACTATATTTTCAAGAGAATACGTATCATCAGCATTGATAAAAAGTTGAGCAACATTTCCAGTTTGCTTATAATTTATCTGTGTATTGTCTTTAGAAGAAGGTTTTATGTTATAAACTGCCACACAATAACTGATAAACAAATGCAAAAAACCGCTATACTAACCGTAAGTAATGGTGGTTTTGTTTGTTCTAAGTATGATTCTTCTACAGGAGAAAACTTTGACTCACTCTCAACACTTAAATCTTGTAAATATTCTTCTATATCAACGCCTAAATACTTAGAATACGCCCTAATATAACCAATTTTATATACACTAGGTATAGAACTGTCATTACCATCTTCAATATCAATTAGATACCTTGGTCTAATCTTTAACTTAGATGCAACTTCCTTAAGCTTTAATTTCTTCTCCCTCCTAGCGCGTTTTAGAGCATAACCTAAATTTACCACTACAACTCCCAAACTAAAAACCCTATTATAAAATCTAGATCTTAAATCAGCCTTTTGCAATAGAAAATTTATACTTAAACTAGCACTACGATTTTAGTTTATTAGGAATATTAAGGAAATTAAAATATGAATAACTCCTTAAGCCAATTATGGAAAGTTCGGTGCCACGGCTCATCTATAGCAATACTAGAAAGGTTAGTAATCACCCTATGTTCAGCTCGATCTTGTGCAGCCATAGTTTCCTGATGAATGGTACAAAAATAATTACACTTTAAATCTATATTAAAATACCTTTTAATAGGATCAAAAAACTTATCATGCATCTCTATGTTTAAGTAAGTTGTCGGTAAAATAATAGCTCTATTAACAAAAGAAATATTGTTTTCAATAGCATAGTTAAAAGGCATCATCGTACGTTTTATTGCTAAATGAATAATATCACCTTTCTTTTTCTTACTTTTATGTTTAGCTTCTTCCCGAAAATTACTTTCTACCAACCCCCAATTTTTTCTAATTCTCTCCAAAGTATCTTTTAGAATAATATTATTTGAGACTGAACCGATAATAGAATTAGCAATATAAATATTGCTATCACCATCAATTATTGGTTCTATGCCTGCATAAAAATGATATATATGGTGCAACTCATCAAATTTTTTAAACGCCTTATAATCCATGTCCACATAAAGTCCTCCATACTTATATAAAATTTCATAGCGCAAAATATCAGCTTTTTCTTGATAAGAAGAAGCTTGGTTAAATAAATCTTTACTAGCAAAAGCCCACGATACTATATCTTCTTCTTGCCATAACTTATACTCCCAATCTGGATGAAGCGATTGCCAAGTTTTAGCATACTCTTTGTATAGCTTAGGTATTGGCTTTGGACCAAGCCAAATCTGATGAATTTTCCTAGGGATAGTAAGGTCAGATAATGGGCTTAAATGGTTAGGGTTATTACGATCATATAACTGCTCTAATTTCTTATAAAATGAATTTTTCTGAACATTACCACCAATGTGCATAGATTGATCAAAATCTACCACGAACATTGCAGCATTAACCGGCAATATCAGAAAAAATAATTGTAGAATTATAATTACTTTATACACACTAATCTCAATTTAGTAAATTAAACCAACGCAAAATACTACTTATGAGTCAATATCTCAATCTGCTTTGTTACTACAACTAATTTATTAGCATCAAATTCTGCATCATTTTTTATAGAATTAATAAACTGATCAAAAATGCCAACTCTTTTTGCGTTAACCTTAATCCACTCAGCCAAACTTTTACCGATATCGTCAGAAGACTTTATAATCTGCGAGGTTAAACGTCTTTGCTGGTCGTAAATATCGTCTTTAATAGTTTTAATTAACATATTATTCCAATAAGTATTAGCTGGCAGCTGTTCCGCAACATGTTTTAACCAATCTAGACTAAAACGATCACCTATTGAAAAATATACTTCAGAAACTTTTGTAGAAGGTATTGAATGCTTAGCTGTCACTAAAATAATATCCATAGCTGAATATAACATTTCAAGACTAGCTAATTGCTGGGCTAAAGCGACTGGAACATTATTTTCAGAAAAATAATTATACTTCTTAACGAATCTTTCTTTAACTTCCCCAGTTAAAAATTTTTCTGCATTCTTTATTAGTAATTTTGTTTCAGAACCAAATTCTTTAATACTTTTCTCGATATTTAGAATTTGTGGCCTATAACGCAGAAACCAGTAAATTGATGTTTGAACAAAAGATTGAATATTATGGAATAATTCAGTTTTAATAGAACCGCCTAATTTATCAACCTCATCCCATAATTTTTCTAATTCAAAAATCTCCCAAACTATACAAAAGGCTCTTGCTATATCACAGCCATTTGACCCTGTATATTCCTGAGCCGCATGAAAGAAATAACTACCAAGATGATTAACTAATTTGTTTGCAAGCATTGTAGAAATAATTTCTCTTCTTAACTGATGGTTGAGAATTTCATCCAAACACTCATTTTGCATTTTTACTGGAAAATATGAAACAAGATACTTAGTGAAATATTCATCATCTACCAATTTTGACTTGATTAAATCTTTATCAATTACATTTTTACTATAAGCCATTAACACTGATATTTCAGGTCTTGTAAAACCAAGATGCGCACTTACACGGCTGGCAATGACTTCATCACTTGGTAAAAATTCAATTTTCCGATCAAGAAGTTTATCTTGCTCTAACTGATACATTAACCTCACATAAGACTCAAACATCTTAACACTATGCGATGATGAAATAGACAATGATTGGTTCTGAATTTTATTATCGTATAATACTAACCCGGCTACTTCATCTGTCATTTCTACAAGTAATTTATCCCTTGCATTTAAAGTCATTTTTTTGGTAACAATAGCTGGGCTCAAAGCAATTTTTATATTAACCTCATGATCAGAACAATCAACACCAGCCGAGTTATCTATAGCATCGGTATTGATCTTACCACCATTGAATTCATATTCTATTCTAGCTAATTGTGTAAAACCTAAATTGCCACCCTCACCTACCATTCTGCACAATAGGTCTCTACCATTAACTCTTAGATTATCGTTGCTTTTATTACCTATTTGCTCATTAGTTTCAGATTCTGCTTTAACATAAGTACCAATACCTCCATTCCATAAAAGATCTACTTTTGCAGTGAGAATTTTACGAATTAATGCATCAGGATCAATTGTATCAGATTCTATTTCTAGCAATTGCTTAATCTGGAGAGAAAGGTTGATAACTTTTGCGCTGCGCTCAAACACACCTCCGCCCTGAGAAATAATTTTATGGTCATAGTCCGACCAATTAGAACGAGGCAAATCAAATAAGCGCTTTCTTTCTTCAAAACTGCGCATAGGATTTGGGCTTGGATCAATAAAAATATGAAGGTGATTAAATGCGGCAACTAGCTGTATGTTCTTGGAAAGCAACATACCATTACCAAACACATCTCCAGACATATCTCCAATACCAACAACAGTAAATATATCTTTATTTAAGTCAAGCCCAAGAGCCTTAGCATGCTCTTCAATAGAAATCCATGCTCCGCGCGCTGTAATACCCATCTTTTTGTGATCATATCCAACAGAACCACCTGACGCAAAAGCATCACCTAACCAAAAATTATATTCCTGAGACACTTGATTAGCTATATCCGAAAACGTTGCTGTACCCTTATCAGCAGCAACTACCAAGTAAGGATCATCACCATCTAAACATACCACATCTTTAGGATGAACTATATGCCTGTTAATTACATTATCAGTAATGTCTAACATCCCCCTTAATAGGATTTTATAACATTCCATACCTTCAGCTAAATATTCCTCTCTACTAGTAAAATTATTCGCGTTATTTACAAAGAACCCACCCTTAGAACCAACTGGTACAATAATAGCATTTTTGCTCATTTGCGCCTTCATAAGAGCTAATACTTCAGTACGATAATCCTCTCTGCGATCAGACCATCTAATCCCACCACGAGCTACTTTTCCACCTCTTAAATGAATACCCTCCATACGAGAGGAATATACAAAAATTTCTACAAATGGTCTTGGTTGAGGTAAACCCTCTATTTGAGTAGAATTAAGCTTTATAGAAAGATATTGTTTCGGATGATTATCGGCATCTTTTTGAAAATAATTTGTACGTAAGGTGTTATTAATTAAGTCCCATACCTTTCTAATAACCTTATCTTCAGCGCTATCAAGTATTTTGTCTAATTCATTCCTGATTTTGATTTTAAGTCTCTGTATATTTTCTGACAAACGATCTTTATCAAGCATCGCATAAAACAACTCCACTAAATATCTAGCAATAGTTGGATGCTTTACCAAAACTGAGTGAATGTAATCCTGACTATAGGGAAAATTGATTTGCATCATATATTTACAATACGCACTAAGCATGAAAACACGACGTAAATTCAATCCAGCCGCTAAAACCAACCCATTTATTATATCGTTTTTAAGCTTGTCCTTGTAAATACCCACGATAGCATCTTCAATATTATGTTTAATATCAAGTAAGCTAAATGACTTTTGAGATGAAACCAGCAAAGTAAAATCTTGAATAAAAACTGATTGGCCATATTTTGAGATATCAAGAATAAAAATACTTTCTTCTAAGCTTTTAAAACCTAGATTCTCAATAATAGGCATAATTTTAAACAACTCAATTTTTGAACATAAGCTATATATCTTTAAATTGAACTGATTCTTTTTTGCCTTAGGCTTTTGATACAGGTTAAAAATAATATTATTTTTTTCTGTAAAGCTCTCTACATAACCAATATCATTAACTGCATCTTCGACTGTGAAATTGGCATGATAATTTTCAGGAAACGCCTTGTTATAAATACTAAAAAGATAATTAAGGTTAGTTTTACCAAATTTTTGTTCAATATAAAAACCCATCTTTTCATTCCATAAGCTTGTTACATTATCCAACCTCTTCTCTATATCATTTATATCAAAGCTAACCTTATTGTTATCCCTAACACCTATTCTAATATAAACATAGGCTAATGCCATGCTAGAAATCTTTAAAGCCTGATCAATAATTTTTCCAGGAATAAACTCTTTAACAACATTTTGTACTTTATCAACTATGTCTGAAGTAACTCTAGATTTAGGAAAGAAGACTAGTAAATTCAAGAAGTTTTTACAACATGTGGTACGTACAAAAACCAATAGACGAGGATTATTCAGGCACGATAAAATTTTCATTAAGGTTCTAAATAAATCTTCTTCTGTAAATAAGAATAGTTCATCTTTAGGCAGGGTTTCAACAATACTAAATAATTCTTTACCTAAAAAGCTTGATTTATTAAACCCAGCTCTAGTTACTACAGCAATAACTTTGTTTCGAATCAGCGGAATATCTAGCACGCTCTGATAGTCCAACTTACTAGCAAATAAGCCTATAAATACTCTGATTGTTAATTTCTTTGAAAGCTCTCTTTTTAAAACGCAAATACAGTCAAGGCTAGAATATCGATGAACCTTAGACATAGTTTTAATTTTGCCCAACCTAATAATTTCAGTATGATCATAAAAATCATTAGCAGCAAAAATATCATCTACAATATCATTATTTAAATCACGATCATTAAATTTAAAAATCCCAAGATCTTTTTTATGATCATAATCTATTGTTGGATGTTTTATTCCTTCAGCAACTGTATACTCGCGATATCCTGTAAAAGTAAAATTGTGATTGCTAAGCCATTGTAGAAATTCACAATTCTCATCTTTTGAGTTACTACACAAATCAATGGTTTTATTCAGCTCCAAAAGAACCGAGTTCCAGTCATCCACAACTGTTCTGACCTGAAGCAAAATATTTGACAACTCGGCTAATAGCCTGTTAAGCTCAGTGCTATCCTTGATCAAATCCAATTTGATATATACAACTGATTCATTAGGCTTTGAGTATTCATTAATTATGTTTGAAACTTTGCAGCTCTTGTCTCGCTCAACTAAAAGCAATGCATTGATAAATTTCCTGACATGATATTTTTCCCTAGTGAATAATTCGGTGATTGAATCAACTATGAAAGGCATATCATCGTTAACTATCCAGATAAAAGTATTCCCCTCATTACCATCCTCCGATGTAACTTCGCTAGCGGTATAAATTTGATGCTTACCTAAAACACGATGACCAAAACACTCAAAACTTCTAACTGCAATACTAACAAACTCATCTACATCATAATCATCATCATAATCCAATGGCATATATGAGTAAAAAGAAAGTGCAAACTTACCAAGCAGTGGGATGTCTTTGTATCTTTTGTCCAACTCAGCAAAGATCTTCTGCCTTATGCTTTCACTACTCATAAAAACCTCATGATTATTAGATTATAATCATTGAGTATACATTATATTCGAATCAAACTCAAATGTTAGTAAAGGTCTGAAGAAATAAATATATAATTTTTTTTAATACTTGCTATACTGTAATATATGTTCAAAACCAACCCGCTAATCACAGATACTATTTATGCACCGGCATCCGCAACAGCAAAAGCCGGTATTACAGTAATTAGAATCTCTGGACCCAATACAAAATATGCAATAGAATGCCTTGGTAGCAATGTTGGCCAACCAAGATTTGCGAAATTAGCAAAAATCTTTCATCCTCAAACCAAAAATCTGATTGATGAGTGTGTAACGATATATTATCAAGAACCTGCTAGTTTTACAGGCGAAGATATAGTTGAAATGAATATTCATGGAGGAAGAGCAGTATTAGACCTCACCTTAGATGCATTATCAAAAATTCAAGGCTTAAGGGTTGCTGAGCCAGGAGAATTTTCTAAGCGCAGATTTATGAATGGGAAAATGGATTTGACTCAAGCAGAAGGGTTGATGGATTTAATTAATGCAGAAACCGAAGCTCAGCACAAACAAGCGCTAAAACAACTTGCTGGGGAGTTGGGCTCTCTTTATGAAAGTTGGCGCGCACAGTTACTCAAACTAATGAGCCTTATAGAAGCTTATATCGACTTCCCAGACGAAGATCTGCCTGCAGATATTATTAAAAATATTACCAAGCAAGTAAGTTTTTTAAATACAGAAATTACAGATCATTTATCAGATAACCAAAAAGGTGAAAAACTACGTGAAGGATTCTATATTGCAATTATTGGAGAAACAAATGTAGGCAAATCATCATTAATGAATGCTTTGGCAAAGCGCGATGTGGCCATAGTTTCAGATATAGCTGGCACCACTCGAGATGTAATTGAGATTCGCTTAAACATTGCTGGATACCTTGTTACAATCGCTGATACAGCTGGATTGCGTACAAGCAATGACTTTTTAGAAAAGGAAGGCATCAATAGAACATTAGACCGTGCTAAAAATGCTGATCTAAAAATATTAGTACTAGATGCAGAAAAATATCATCATACGCCGCAAGAATTATTAGATTTAATAAACGAAAATACAGTTATTGTAATAAATAAAATAGACCTATTCGATGAGGTAAAACTTTCAAAAATTATTAATAGAGAAGCAATTTTGATTTCTGCTCAAAATGGAACAGGATTAAATAATTTATTGCAAGAAATAAACGAATATGTACTGAATTTTTTTTCAATAACCGACGCTCCTTTAATAACTAGACAAAGACATCGGGAAAATCTTGAGCGCTGTAAAACTTGTCTTGAAATGTTTAACTTAGAGAAAGATATAGAGCTAGCTGCTGAAGACCTAAGATTAGCCTCACGCTATTTAAGTAGCCTTACCGGTAAAATCGATGTAGAATCAGTGTTAGGAGAAATATTTAGTAATTTTTGTATTGGCAAATAACTCATAAAAATATGACTCAATTAAATGAAATAAAAAATTTCATCGAATGTAACATTCATAGCAAACTAAAAGATTTATGTGATAAATGGTTGATATGGTTAGGAAATGAAAAACACTATTCGCCACATACAACATCTTCTTATTGTAATGACTTAGTAAGTTTTTTCAAATTTCTGAACATATATAATAATACTCAACCTAATATTGAAACAATTGATAATATCTCTATAAATGATATTAGGGCGTGGCTAGCTCATTTAAAAAACCAACAATACACCACTAGTTCTGCCGCAAGATATCTATCCTCATTGCGAAATTTTTTTTCGTATCTAAACAAATATGAAAATATCGATAACAAAGCTGCCTTTAATGTTAAAATTCGTAAAATAAATAAACCCTTGCCTAAAACAGTTGATGAAATTAATACCAAAGCTGCCATTGACAAAGCATTAGATTTGAACACTGACCATTGGATTAGACTTCGTGATTACGCAATAATGATGCTAATTTACGGATGTGGTCTTAGAATTTCCGAAGCAATATCTCTTACAAAAAATAACATCAACACAGATTTTATTACTATAGTTGGCAAAGGCAACAAATCACGCTCAGTACCAATTCTTCAAGAAGTAATAAAGGCAATAGAAAATTATGCAGAATACTGCCCACATAATATTGAAAATAACAAAGAAATCTTTAAAGGAAAACAAGGCAGAAAGCTAAATGCCAGCACTATACAAAAACACATCTGCACTATTAGACGAAACCTTAATCTACCAGAATTTATTACACCACATTCATTTCGCCACGGCTTTGCAACCCACCTGCTAACAAATGGAGCTGACCTTAGGTCTATTCAGGAATTGCTTGGTCACAAAAATTTATCAACCACTCAAATCTATACGAAAATAGATCAAAAAAGAGTTTTTGATGTATATAACAAAACTCATCCAAGATCTAATTGACAATAGTAGAATTTATTGATTAATTACAATATTAACTTAAGCGATTGATAAATATGTTAGCAGTAATCTTACCACATATTGACCCTGTTCTGGCAGATTTAGGTCCTATACAAATACGATGGTATTCGTTAGCTTATATTTTTGGTATTTTTTTTGGCACCAGCTATTTTCAATATTTGGCAAAAACTATAAAAATAAAATTATCAAGAGATTTCATAGATAATTTTATCATATCGATTATCCTCGGCATTATAATAGGAGGCAGGCTTGGATTTGTTTTAATATATAATCCATGTTATTATTTATCACACCCAATAGAAATATTAAAAACATGGAATGGGGGAATGTCATTCCATGGAGGACTTTTAGGTTTTTGTGTTGCTACATTATTAGCATGCAGAAATTACAAGATAAAAATTATAACTATTTTAGATTTAGCAGCATGTTGTGCGCCAATTGGCATTTTCTTAGGAAGAATAGCAAATTTTGTTAATAGCGAACTATGTGGTAGAGCCTCTAAATTACCTTGGGCGGTTGTTTTTCCTAATGTTGATTCTATAGCGCGTCACCCTAGTCAAATTTATGAAGCTCTAACAGAAGGATTATTGCTTTTTATTATTCTAAACATCGCATTAAGGAAATATAAATTATACAAGCATCAAGGAATGCTATCAGGACTATTCTGCATATTCTATTCGCTATTTAGATTTTTTGTTGAAAATTTCCGTCAACCAGATGAACATTTAGGTTTCGTTATGTACCATTTAACCATGGGGCAATTATTAAGCGTTATAATGATGATACTTGGAATAATTATTATATTTAAAAGTAAAACTTCAAAAAAATTCTAATAATTACTAATTAATTACTAATATTTAAACTTGTCGTATGCCGATGTGTTCCATAAGAATTTAATATCCAATAGTAATGAGCAGCTGTTTTGATCATTCCCCTACATCAACTCGTTAGTTAAATCTTGTATTTACAAATAAACAGGTTACTTATAAATTGTAGCTTATTATAAAAAAGGTTTCCTAATGCATAAATGCGATATTCTTGATAACGGTTTAACTATAGTTAGTGAAACACTCAGTCATACCCAAACAGTAGCAATTAATCTATTAGTGAAATTTGGCAGTCGATTTGAATCACCAGAATTAAGTGGCATCTCACATTTTCTTGAGCATATGTCATTTAAAGGAACTAAAAATAGAAGTGCTAAGCAAATAGCTGAAGAATTTGAATTACTAGGCGCTCATTTCAATGCCTACACCGGAAGAGAAAGTACAGTATACACCGTGTTTTTACTAAAAGAACATGTAGAAGAAGCCTTAAATATTTTAGCAGATATCATTCAAAACTCAACATTTGATCAAATTGAAGTTGATCGTGAACGCACAGTAATCTTGCAAGAAATTGCCCAATGCTTAGATTCACCAGACGACGTAGTATTTGATAATTTACAAGCAGTTGTGTTTAAAGACCAACCCATGGGATGTCCAATAATAGGCACAGCTGAAATCATTAAAAATATTAATTCTGAAGCTCTAAAAAAATATGTGTCAAACTATTACAATGCTTCACAAATGATTTTAGCAATCGCAGGTAATATTGAACATAGTAAAGTGCTAGAGCTGGCAAATAAATATTTCTCATCATTAAAATCTGGGCTTCCAATAAAAGCATCAGAAGCAAAATATATTGGTGGACATAAATACCACACAAAAGACCTAGAACAAGTTCAGATACAGATGTGTTTTAGTGGCATTTCTATGATAGACGAGGAATATTACATATCACTTTTATTATCAGGAATTCTTGGTGAAGGAATGTCTTCCAGGCTATTCCAAGAAGTAAGAGAAAAAAGAGGGTTAGTATACTCTGTGGGAACATATAACCTAACATACAGTGACATTGGTACATTCAATCTTTATGCAGGAACTGATGAGAAAAAAACTAATGAAGTAATTGAAGTAATGGCTGAGGAATTTATGAAAATGGAGCAAAAAATTTCTGATCAGGAATTGCAAAGAGCAAAAGAAAGAATTAAAACAGGGATAATGGCAAGCAAAGAACTATCATCACACAGAGCCTCTGAACTAGCTTCTGACTATGCTATTTTTGGCAAACATATTATCGCTACAGAAACTCTTGAAAAAATAAACAAGATAAACAAAGAAGACATACAACACTTTTGTAAAAAGCTTTACTCTGGTTCAGTTGTTTCTATTTCTTCAATTGGTAAAGTAGATAAAATTACAGCATATGAAAAAGTGATCGGCTTATTCAGTTAAATTGATAACCACACCTTTTCGAAGAATTTTAACTTTATCTGGATTTGTTAGATCTACGATGGTTGAGCCTTCACTATATTTGGTTTTACCCCCATCAATTACAACATCTATTGATTCAAGTAATTTCTGATTTATGCCATTAACATCAACTGCACTAGGTTCTCCAGAAAAATTAGCGCTAGTGCCAATTATCGGACTATCAAAAAGATCTAGTATCTCTTGAGCAATAGGACAATCAGGAATTCTAATACCTATAGTAGAATCTGTTGAATTAATCAGCTCGGATAATCCTGTGTCTATTTTTTTATTTAACACATAAGTAACTGGACCTGGAGAAAATTTGCTAATAAATTTCTCAATCTTTACATCAATATATGCATATTGTTTTATCTGCATTAAATTTTTAGCCAATAAAGACAAAGGTTGGCCATGATCGCGCTGTTTCATATTATAAAGCCTTGCCAAAGCCTCATCATTATAAGGATCACATGCTAAAGCATAAACTGTTTCTGTTGGGAACGAAACAACACCGCCAGATTTCAACTGATTCACCAAAACTAGAACTGCAGAACTAGAATTTTTTAAAATAGTTACCATTTATAGAAAAATCATCATAGAATAAATATAGTAGTCATATTATATAGGAAAATTATGGATTGCAAAATAATTACTATAGCCCAGCAAAAAGGTGGGGCAGGAAAAACAACAATTGCTGCCCATCTTGCCGTGGCCTTAGGTCAAAGAAAATATAAAGTAGTGCTCATTGACATTGACCCCCAAGGAACCTTAACTCAATGGTATAAATTACGTGAAAATCACTTCGGCAAAAACTATACTGGAATTAATTTTCATAGCACATCAGGCTGGAGAATCACAACAGAACTTGCTAGATTCAAGCCTACCGCCGATTTCATTATAATTGATAGTCTATAATGGTACCCAAAAACTGGACTGCTAAAATTGTAAAATGAGATATAATTTCAAAGCAAAAAAAAGGAAATTATATGTCTAAAAAAGCAAAGCAATATAGTGCAACTGAAAAAAGTAAAA
>Ga0247843_1008293_pt1 | contig 12213 bp, 11 predicted proteins | sample LaCruzMarch2017__FD_192420 | JGI IMG/M metagenome (GOLD analysis project Ga0247843, IMG submission 192420) | Freshwater microbial communities from meromictic Lake La Cruz, Castile-La Mancha, Spain - LaCruzMarch2017_8m | ecosystem: Environmental > Aquatic > Freshwater > Lake | place: Spain...
GAAGCAGCTGTGGACCGAGTAGTAAAAATTTTGACTGAAACACAGGAAGGAGATATTTTAGTATTTTTTAGTGGTAAAGGAGAAGCCCAAGACGGAATTATGAAACTACATCGCCAATTGGAGAAAGTAAATAAAAATCTGGATTCCAAAATATTTGCCGATATTTTACACGCTGGAACACAAAAAGAAGCCCAAAATTTACTAGTAAATAATAAAAAATACAAGGAAAATACAAAATTCACCCGGAAAGTTATTTTTGCGACTGAAGTCGCAGAAAGCAGTATTACTGTTAAAGGATTAGATTATGTAATTGATTCAGGTTTAGCAAATGATAATATCTATTATGGAGCCAAAAATATGGTTAGTTTTGAGAAAAAATATATTGCAAAAGCTAATCATAGGCAGAGAAAAGGACGTGTTGGTAGGCAGAGACCAGGTTTTTGCTATAATTTATTTACAAAAAAAGAATATGAAGAAAAATTCCAAGATTATCCAGATGCACCAATATTATCAGATGATATTTCTAATTTTATCCTATTATTTTTGAGTAATAAGGAATTTGTGACTCATATTAATTATCCATTTACTTACCCACATAATAAAAAATTAGTTGGGGGCACTGCAAATATTGGCGTAGGCACAGATTTAGCCACATTCTTAGCAACAATGATAGAAAAACCACCAATAGATAATGTTAAGAGAATATTAGAACGCATAGAAGCAGTAGGGGGAATAAAAATAAAGAATAATAGGGGTGAAGTCACTGATATGGGACGCGCAATGGCTGTATTTGATAATATACCAGAAATAGGAAAAATGTTAATAAGTGGCTATAATTATCATGTTCGGGATGAAGTTGTAAATATTGCAGCAATATTTGAAGTATCTGAATTGCGAATGGAAAATATTTTTGATAGGTTTTCTAGCAAATCTAAAGATGAAGCGCAAAAAAAGAAGGAAAAACAGCAATATGAAAAAGTGAAGAAGAAATGGGCATCAGCGATGGGTGACCATTTTAGTTTATTGCATATTTATCGTGAATTTTTTGAAAGACGATATGACACAACAAATCGTAGAACAGGCAATGTTTTAAAAGAGAAGAGGGGTAATGCTAGAGAATGGTGCAAAGAGAATTATTTAAATTATAACCGATTGGATAGAGTCCGTGATGCAGCGAAAGAGATAAACCGTAAATTTGGAAAAGTAATTCAAATTTATAGAGAGAAGCACCCTGAAAATAAACCAACTCATATTTTTATTGGATTTGAACCCAAAATTTCGGAGAAGAAGGAAGATAATATATTAATGGCAATTATCCAAGGATACTTTGTTAATTTAATAAGAAAAGTTGAAGATAAAAAATACATAAATTGTTTCCCTCCTGATAAAACAAAAGCTGGTTTGATGATGGATTCATTGTATGCATCCATTAAATCACAAACAAATTATGCAATTTATACTGAACTTAAGTCAATATTTGGTAGAAATGGGTACGCAATTGTTTCAAAAGTGCCGCCGAATCTTATTGAGATTCTGGAAAATTCAGAAATTGGAAAGAAATTTGAGAGTTGTTTTGGGAAAATGAAAGTTATAAAATCGCCCAAAGGCAAGGGCAAAAAAGGAAAAGGCTACTCTCAAAAGAAAAAAGGCTACCGCTACTAATTCTCAATTGGATTGACAGCTTCAGCTGTTTGAGCATCTTGTTGAAAAACTTGTTTAGCGGCTTGTAGGCTGTCGTGCCTTTGCTTTTCTGTGATGTAAATACGTCGCATCTTGAATAGAAGAACCTCAAAACATTTGATATTGTCCAGAGAAGGATTTAACAATTCAATTTTGAGAGCTTCATATTGATTTTTCAACTGAAGCATGCGGTCTTGGACACTTTTTGAAAATCGGTTTATCCGATGGATAACTCTTAGCATTTGAGTGTATCTCATAATTTCGTTTTCCATAGAATTCCTCTTCTGTGTCAATTGTTGAACTTTTGCAGGTTCATGCTTTTTTGGCTTTGAAATACCAACACATGTTCGCATCATCCTGCAAAACCAAGGTTTCTTCCCACATGATAAACAAGTTGTGATCATTGGGCATGTTGGAACATGTAAGCCTGGTTCTTTAAAGTTTTGATGGCAGTCACAAGTTGAAAAATTCATTTAGAAAATATCTGAAAAAAAGACCTTATCTATTATAATTCAAAAATTAATCAATAAAAATTTATCAATTTTTTTAATATTCTACCAATTATTACTCTGAATAGGTTGATGCAAATCTATTCTCAATAACTTGTTTTTCAATTCTATCAATTTTAGTTCGACAACAAGGGCATTTTCGATTATTTGCGTTTTGACTTTCAATCCATTGCATCATGCAATGGTCATGAAAACAATGTTTGCATGCAGATGGTTTCATAACTACTTCAGAATCTGAAAGATTTGAAAGACAAACTGAACATTCATCTGATATATTAAAAATTGCATCAACAATTGGTGGAATTGGTTTTGAGACTGATATACCCAATATTTCATGATATATTCTCTCAATTCTTTCAAAATAATTGTGAAATTCGGGGTCAATCAAATGGTCCCTTAGATATGGATTATTGGGACAATCATGATGGTGAATACCTCTTTGGTCCATACGGCTGCCACAATCAGGGCATAATACAACCAATGGGCATCCTATTCCATGACATGCATATTCTGGTTCAAGTCGCGAACCACATGGTCCTTGTTCAACTTCACCAGTTTGCATATTTATTCTTGAAACAGGATGTTGGCACTTTGGTGTCAAAGGGCATAGATAATTATGGATGTTACCATGATTCCTTGCAAGGTAATCTCCACAAGTACAAACGGGGGCGTCTTGTATAACTTCGTTCATTTTAATGTTTTATTAAAACATTATAAAAAAATTAATCAATTTTTTGAGGGAGCCATCATCTTTATAAGCTTATTCAGAAAAAATTGAAGATTTTTTAGATAAATTTTTATGTAGTTAGTAATCAAGATAAATCGTATATATAAAATGTCTTCAGGTCAAGTAAGTTTGCCTTTTCCTAAGACTCCAACCACAAGACTGTTTAAGAACCCCAATCTAGAGTTGAAAGATGTTACCGAACTTCGAGAATTTGAAGAAAGTCTTCGGCAACATTCTGACAATTATGAATTGTATGCTATTAGAAATACACGTCATTCTGTGGCTCAAATTAGGCAACGCATCATTTCCAAAAAACATGCTATGGAGCAACTTAATCAATCAATACAAGATATTGATGAATATTTAAAGTTGCATAATGAGTTAGAGGATTTGATTGCTCACAAGTTTGTGACAGAAATGTCTGCTTGTATGTCAGTGAGTACTAACGACCGTGCAAACACATTGCATAAAAATGCTGCTTTTTCTAGCAAATACATGCTGAAAGCATCAAATTATTTTCAGGTTTCTCATGATGGCAAAATTAAACGTACAAGAAAAGTATCGTCAATTGCCAAATGGGACCCAATTCCAGAAGATTTCATTGTTTCTGAAGAATCAGATGATTCTGATGATGATTCTGTGTATTCTGTAGATTCTGTGGATTCTGAAGAATCAGATGATTCAGATGATTCAGATGATTCTTTTTTTTCTGTGGATTCCTTTGATTCCATTGATTCTGATAACAAGTAATATTTTTTCTGGACTGTAAAAAATTATAAAATTTTAGATAGCAGTAATGGTGAGATTGATAAAAACTCTTCTATTTTTTTTTATCAATTAAATATAAAACTTGCTTCCACCCACTGTTCCTTCAATTTCCAAAAGAGCATGGGGGGGTTAGGGGGGAAGCACGCTTCCCCCCCTTAGAAGCGTGAAAACAAATTATTAAACAATATCACGAGGAAGATAGCTTCCACAAAACTAATTGTTCTGAATCGCTGCATATCTACTGAATATGAATCCAAAATACGAGGAATCACAATATTATAAGAAATCATAACAAGAAGAACCTTAATTAAGAATAAACATAAGGTAATCAGAAATAGCATAAATCCATTTCCACTAGTTTCAGGCATCACAGAAACACCACCAGACATTTTTTTCATTATTCCCCCACCATTTTGTGAATTAAATATAAAATGTTCTACTAAAGAGCCAAACATGTTTCTTATAAAATATCAAAGAAAAATATTTTATAGTAATATTACATGAATATAAATTCTCCTGGTGGCTGTACTCCTTGGGATAAAAAATATTGGGGTCAATCCCTTCAGAAAAGAGACATTGACCCCGCCCTTTCCAATTGGTTAAATAGTTGCACTCTTTGTAATTTCTATATTCACGAAGAAGAAAACAATTATTTATGCAATCGCTCTTTTTACAATGGCGTAGTAAAACCGCCTTGTAATAATCCTAATTTTTTAGCACTTCCTATAAATAGTGCTGATGAATTATATAAAACCCGTTCTTCCTAAATTTCCATCCAATAACACCTCCAATTCTCATTGTATCTTCATATACTATCCGCTTTAGTGATTCATCTTGCTCACATTTAGGAATCATGTCCGGACCTTTATTTATTTCCAATATAAACGGCTCCCCATTTTCTTCTACAATGACATCTACACCAAATAATTGGAAACATATTTTATTATAATGCATTTTATCATAAAAAACTGGAGCAATTGCCCGAGATAATAATGCCATTTTTTCCTCTATTTTAGCCCAAATTGCATTACTTTTTTCTTTTCCTAAAAACTTCCACAAATCATTTATACTATGAGGCATCCCATCATTTTTATAAATATTAGAGTCCATTTGATAACTTGTAATATGTGTATCAAATGATATTTTACCTCCAGTATTTTTATTTGTATATAATATTTTACCATTTCTGTGTAAATAAAATGTAAGTTTATCACCTTCCTTTTTAATAACATAGTATATGCGAATATTCATTTTTCTGCCTTTAATAGTCAAAGTATTATTCATAAATCGTTGAGCAATTTTAAAATCTTCTTTTACACATTCATCTAATTCTTTTTTATTTCCTGCAAATTTAAGCCCCATTTTTCTCTGTAAATTTTTCTTACAAATCAAATTTACTTTATTAGTAATTTGCTTAAAAGCCATCTCCAATTGTTTGCTATCATTTAAAATAAATGTTTCCGGCATAATTTTACTGGCAAATGGTCGCCCATAAGTAGTTTCTAATATAGACCATATTGAATTTTTACTTACAATACGGTCACAACCCTTTAAACCAAATATATATTTTCCATAAAATATATTTTCAGCCATTTCTCTTTCAACATTATTATATCCACATGGCATATATAAATCAAATCCCACTTTTTGACGACTAATTTTATGTTTTTCAAATATCCCATCCAATAATGGATTATTTGGTTTTTCACTACATTTATAATAAGTTATCCTTCTTGGAATTAAATAAAAACAAATTATTGGAATAATTAAAATAAAAATAATAATAATAATAATAATATATTTTTTCATATATTATTATTTATAAGAAAATATTATAGACTTTCATTATTTTTATTTGGAGCAATCATAGCTTTCTTTGCCGCATTTTCTGCTTTCATTTGTGCAGCCATACTATTTACATATGCAATTATTCTTCTAATAAAATGGTCTAGCCCTATTTCAGTAATAACAACACCGAGACCAACAAAGAACATCCATACTTTCTTACTAGAAATTGCTGATAAAAAGCTAGCTAAAATTATACCAGACATAATAAATAATTGCAACGAAATACTATATTCAGATTTTAATATAATAAGAATTCCTATTGTAACCCAAAAGAAAATACTAGGAATAATAATATTTTTAATACTACCACCTAATGTTATTTGGTCATCTTTTTTCTTTCTTATATTATAAAAAATTACACCAAATCCAATTCCAAATCCAATTCCAATTCCAATAAATAATAATATTAATAAATAACGTTTTATAGGTGTCATTATATATAATGAATAAGATTTAATTTTTTCATAACATTCCCTATTTCTTTTAAACCACAGCTCTCCATATTTGCATATGATACATATATTCTTTTTTGTCCATAATAAATAAAACAAAAAAGCACATAAAGCATATTTAAATTCTTATTATCTTCATCAATATCAAAATCATTTGTTATAAATTTTATAAAACTACCATATATATTTCCATTTGCATAGCAATGATGGCTCATAATGTAATCTCTATTTTTATCAGAAATCATATTCTTTATTGAATTCCATTGATTATTAGAAAAATAAATAATCCCTTTATTTTTAGTTTTTAATAATATTTCCAAATCATCATAATCACATTGAGTATGTTTTATATAAATTTCATTTGCAAATAATTTTGGCACAACAGAATGAATAATGATATGCATTTTTTCAGATAATTCTTGGGCTACCAAATTTTCACCAAAATGTAAATATATTTTTTGGTTTGTATCTGGTGAATTGTATTTCTTTTGAAAAGATGGCACAAAAAGTACGTAATCCAATGTTGAAAATAATTTCTTGTGATTATCAGGATGAAAAAGTTTATTCAAAACTGAAATAAAATTGGGATAAATTAAATTAATCATTGTATTATCTAAAAATAACTTATCATTTGCATTATAAATTTTCTTTACAACAGACATTGCACCAGTTCTATTCTCTTTATTAGTAATAAGAGCATTTGATGCCGATGTTTCAGTTGTTTGTTTTCCATCATAATATCCATCATATAAAAATGAAAATCCACTTAGAAATATTGATTTAACATTTTGTCTTAAAAGAATTAATAAAACTAATAAAAATGAATTTGGCTCAAATTTTAGTGCTAATAGTAATTGTTGAAAGAAATCATTTTCAATACACTCTAGTGGTATTTCAGGTAAATTTTTCAAATTATCAAAATTATTTATTGATTCTTTCGGATATGGGCAAAAAATAAGTTGTGGTAATTTTTCCGGCAAATTGTCTAATAACTCAGTGTTTTTAAAATTATAAATCCATATATCGGTGCGGCTTCCTACTTTTGAAATAAAAGATGGGTCTATTGATATACTTGCATTAAACCGAATAATAATATCATAAGAATCAATTTGAGAGCCTTGCACAATATTTTCAAGATATTGAGCTGGACCAATCATTGCAATTGTTTTATTTGAAACAATAGACATAAGTTTATTAGTAACAAGAAAAGTCTTCATATATTTTGAGAAATCTAACTTTGGTCGAAGGATAAGAGTTTTTGATTTTTCTTTTGTTTTAGGTTTTATTTGTTCAGGTTGATTTTTAAGATGAAGTTCAGGTGTGGATAATTTATTTTGCTGATTTTTAAGATGAAGTTCAGGTGTGGATAATTTATTCTGTTGATTTTTAAGATGAAGTTCAGGTGTGGATAATTTATTTTGCTGATTTTTAAGCTGAAGTTCAGGTGTAGATATATTATTTTGCTGATTTTTAAGCTGAGGTTTTTGTATGGGTTCTTGTCTCCTTAAATTCTTTATATATTTTATTTTGAGACTATATAAATATTGTAAATGGTTGAATAAATATTTTTTCCTAAAATCTTTTGATAAATATTGTAATATTTGTATTTGTTCATAATCTTTTAATAATAAAAAATTCTGAGATACATTTGTATTCATTATGATTAAAAATAAAAAAAAATATATAATTAATCTTATAATATGAATTATATATTTATTTTAAAAGAAGAAAAAACAGATTTTATTAAAAAATTTAATAATTTAAAAAAATGGTTTATTGAAAATCATTATTCCAAAATTAATCCAATATATTTTTATGAAAATTCGATTGATATTTCAGAATCATACTTTTCTAATTTTTATATGTTTTCTCCAAATGTATTCCCTATGTTAAATAGTTTTTCACTTAATAAATTAAATAATAATTGTATTTTCTGTAATAATGAACATTCCATAATTTATTTAGATTTTAAAGAAAAAATAAAATTAGTAAATGATAATAAAATAATTTCTTTTAATAAATTATTTTCAATAATTAAAATATTACCAGAATTTCCCAATAAAATAATTATTGAATATGAATTTAAAAATATTAATAAGCGTGAATGGTTTTATGTAAAAGACAATAAAATTCCAGAGTTTTTTCAACAAATGAAAAATAAATATTTTACATGGGAAAATATGAATGATGTTAAGTTAAAGATTGCACATTTTTATCCAAAAATAATATATTATGATGGTAAAAATAAGTATGAATCAAAAAAAATGGTTGAAAAATGGGGTGTAAAAATCCCAGAAACTTATAAACAATTTTTATCTCTAAAAGATATAACCCAAGAAGAAATTAATAAATTACCAACATGTATAATAAAACCGACTAATTGGGATGGTGGTAAATATATTTTTAAAAATTTTAAAGAAAATCCTGTTTCAAGTTCTATTTTATGTCAAGAATTAAAAAAATTTGCCACTGAAAATAGAAGAAAAGAAATAATGAGTTTAATATTAAAAACCCATAAACCATCTATTATTGCTGAAGAATATATAAAAGATTTATCTTCACAATATTCATCACCATGTGAGCTAAAATTTTACTTATTTAATCGAGAAATTTTATTTATATTGGCGACAAATCGAAAAGTAAGTAAGAAAAAATTTAGTTTTTTTGATGATAATTTTAGTCCAATGCCAATTACTGTTTATAGTTTTTCTAGAAATCATCTTAATTTTATTTGGAAAAAACCAGATTATTTTGAGAAATTAAAACAAGAAGTATTCTTAATTTATGATAATTTTAATAAAGATATGAAAAATACATTTATTGGAAAATTTATTCGAATTGATTATTTCATAAATAAGGAAAATTATTGGTTTGGGGAATTTTCTTTATTTCCAAATGGAGGACGAGGAGATAATCTAAATGACTTTGGTAAAAAAGATTTTATTAGAAATTGGATTCCTGAAGTTTTTGAAATCTTCGACGAGTGAATGCTCCAAGCATACTAACTAGAAATCCAAGAACACCACCCCAAAGTATATCCACAATAGCAGTTGTTGTTGAGTACTTCCCAAATGTAGATAAATTAGTCAAATCATAAACTGCATAGACTACTAAACCAAATACAGCACCATATTTTAGACTATCTTGGACAATTGATTCATCGCGGATTCTTGGCAGAATAAAATAAGTATATCCGAATGCTAGCACAAAGAAGCAAATAATACCTGGCAACATCCTTGTCTTCATGGGTGAGCCATTCTGAATATTTTTAATCATTGAGCCGAAAACTTTACCTGTATATAGGAAAATCATTGCCCCATCTATCAAAATGTAATAGACATAAATGATTAGAAAAAGCAGAAAATTGAAGCCAATTTTATTCATTTGTTATATTATAAGTAGAAATAATTTAACTTAAACATCTGGCAAATTGAGCCAAACTTTGGGAATATCTTGATTGCAAGCATGCTCTTGTTGAATTTCTGCAACAAGATGTCTCGCAATTAAGAGCTGGTTATGTGAAACCACAGTGTTTCCATCATCATAATCATTACTGAGATGACCCATTTCACTTGCAAATTTGCAGATAAATGGGTCATCCCAATAAATTTCAAATTTGTCATCATATTCGTCATGATAACTTGGATAAAAAGATAGAAAATGAGCCAACGCCATCTTTCCAAACCAACTTCCAGAATTTGCACTTGAGCATGCAAGTTCGTAAGCAATTTCATAACAAGGTGTCACGGCACCCCTACATCCATTTCCATAAAAATGCGCAAGCATTCCTTCGCAATCTGGATATCCAAGGATACTGCCTTCCCTCACCAAATCAAATGCTTTTTTGCATTCAGCCTTTGGCAAATTTATATTGAAGCAAAGAAGAGCAAACTCTGCTCTGGCTGGAAAGGAGCCAAAAGAGATTACTTGAAGAAAGTAAATACTTAAGTCACTTTCACGACCGAATTGAATCCATCTTGATAGTAACTCTTTCTTCTGCAATTCTTCAATTTTCCCATTAAAAAGTTTTCGGGGAAAACTTCTGGAAGAAAATGAAGTTCCTATTTCTTTAAGAAATGTAATAAAAATTGGATTTACTTTTTTCATCATTAAAGTATAAAACTAATGCAAAAATATACATCAATTTTTTCGTTCAATCTGCCCCATTATTCTATCATAATAATACAATAATGTCAAAACAACAAACATTATACTTTAATAATAATAAACTTTACTTAATAACAAATGAATTAATAGAAATTCACAGTAGTTTAATAGACTATATACAGAAGAATTCCAATTTTTTCAAAATAGTAAAAACTCTAAAATCCGACCTCCCAATATCAAAATATATTATTCAAACAACAATTGATTTGATATCATATATAAATCCATCTTCAACTCAATCTCAAAAAACTACTGAGCAAATAAATTATTATAGTTTTTATCCGAAACTTGTTACTCAAAATGATTTATCCAATTTATCGCAAATTGAATTAGCAGTTTATGGTGAGGGATATTCCTATTATAATACAACTAAAAACAAACTTTATTTTTTGAAAAAAGATAGCAAACAATATTACTGGGATGAAGGACAAAATTTAGTCGGAATGATGGGAGCCAAGGGTGACAAAGGAGAAAAAGGTGGAAATGGACTACCAGGTGAAAAAGGTGAAAGAGGCGCACAAGGACCAGCATTAAAAGTTGATTATGTATTTGATAGACCGATAGAAGACCTCAAAGTGTCTAAAATAGCTTTACAAAATCTAGGTGCAAATCGATTTGTTTTTTGCTCTACAGATGGAAAAATTTATGCTACAAATAAAGCAGATGATGGTGAGATTTATATTTCAGATAATGGCTGGAATTTTGTTGGATTACAGGGTGAAAAAGGTGACCGTGGCTATCGAGGAGAAAAAGGAGAACATGGCGAGAATGGTGCCGATGCTCAAATCATGAATATAGATAAATATGTATTTGAATTACCAAAAAATATTAACCAATATCCAGAAGGTTATTGTTTATTAAATGTAAGCACGGGGCTAGTTCATATTGTTATAGCTGATGGTAATTCAAAAATTCTTTCAAATGGGATAGCTATATCTGGTCCTCGTGGTTATAAAGGTGAAAAAGGTGACCGTGGAGAAGTTGGTGCAAAAGGTTCTCCTGGAGATATTGGACAAACTGGTCTTCCCGGAGCACAAGGAGCCCAAGGACAAAAAGGAGATAAAGGTGATATTGGACCCGCTTTTCATCCCAATAGAATAGATAAAAAATTGCCACAAAATTTTTCACAAGATGAATTGCGTAAAATGGGGCAAGGATACTCTTATTTTTGTGTGGAAACTGGAAATCTTTATTTCATTCTTAAAGATAATTCATCCAATCATTTCTTTTTTTCGGATGGATTTAAAATAAAAGGGGAGCAAGGTGATAAAGGGGAGCAAGGTGATAAAGGTGAGCAAGGAATAAAAGGTGAGAAAGGTGATAAAGGAGAGCGTGGAGAACCAGGTTTAACAGGAGCACTTGGAGCAAAAGGTGAAAAAGGAGAAAAAGGTGAAAGAGGTGCAATTGGAATACAAGGACCAGCATTTTCTCCCGATTTTAGGCTCCCAATTGATCCAAAAAAACTTACACATGAACAATTAGAAAAATATGGTGATGGAACTGCAATATTATCTACAATTGATGGCAAACTCTATTTTATACATTCTGAAAATAAAAAATATATTGTATCAGATGGTTTTGAAATTGTTGGTATAAAAGGTGACCGTGGCGAGCAAGGAGAAATGGGACCCCGTGGTTTGCAGGGACAACCTGGAAAATCAGGGGATAGTTATTTTACTTATGATGAAAATCGGAATCTTTCATATAATAAAGGAGGTATTGCTATTGGTAAAGGCACAGAAATTATTGGAAATGAATTATTGCATATTGGAGCAAAAGAAAGTGAGCAAACACAGATTATTTTTGAAGGTGATGAGATAGTATTAGAATATATTAATGGGACTCAAAGAATTAAACAAATTATTAAAAATAATACAATATATTGGGAAAATGGTGACATTAATTTTATGAATAGACTGACAATTGGAGATGAAAAAATTTGTATGAATATTCCAGTTATTGTAAATAAAATGAACTGTAATACCCTAGATATTCATGGTGAAATAAATGGATTTAAAATTCATAATTCAACCATAGAAACGAACCAACTAAAATTATCAGA
>Ga0247843_1008294_pt1 | contig 12211 bp, 12 predicted proteins | sample LaCruzMarch2017__FD_192420 | JGI IMG/M metagenome (GOLD analysis project Ga0247843, IMG submission 192420) | Freshwater microbial communities from meromictic Lake La Cruz, Castile-La Mancha, Spain - LaCruzMarch2017_8m | ecosystem: Environmental > Aquatic > Freshwater > Lake | place: Spain...
AGCCAAGCATCCCCGTTGGCAACGGCGTCGGACGCGGAATGAGGGCGATGGATTCGATTTCGAACCCATGCTCGATAAGTAGCTGGCCATATTCGCTTGGCGTTGGGTAGTACCAGGGGCTTTCGAAGTCGGGAAGCCCGTGAAGGCGGGTTGCGGCGATCAGCGCGGTGACGATAGCCGCTACGTTGCCGTGACCTCCCATTTCGGCGACAAAGATGCCGCCGGATTTCAAGGCACGGGCAACCCCTGCGACAGCCAGTTCGGGAGGCTTTACCCAGTGCAACGTGGCGTTCGAGAAGACCGCGTCGAATTCGTTTTCGAAAGTGAGCTCGCGCGCGTCCATAACGGCGACGTTCAGCCCTAGCTCTTTCGCCTTCTCAATCATCGCCGGGCTGGCGTCTACGCCGATGACGTCGGCGCCGCGGTTCTCGAGTTCCTTGGTCAGTGGGCCGTCTCCGCACCCCAGATCTAGCACCCGGAGTCCGCGTATTTCACCTAGGAGGTCGGCAACTTGGTGACCGTAGTCACTGACGAAGCGGGCGTTTTTGTTGTAGTCGTCAGCGTTCCAGGCGATTTTTGACATGGTGCTCTGAGTATGACTTCGGTAGTCTAAGGTCAAGATGGGAGACGCATGGGAAGCCAAGTGCCTGGCGCAGATGGATGACGAGGCGATCTGGCTGCGGATCGGTCGGCCAAAACCGGCGGAATCGGAAAAGCTGCCTCGATGGGTGATTGCCATGATCTTCCGATTCAACTTCGCTATCTTTGCCGGAGTTCTGACGGTGCTTCTGGTGGTCCTGGCGTTTACGATGTCTGAATCGCTCGCCGATTTTCGGAACACCGCGGACATTCTCTCGGTGGTAGGTTTCATCGTCGCCGTTGCAACTGCGATGGCGGCCTACTCGTCAAACATCTACCGCCGTAGCTGGAACCGTCGTGCGGCGCGATTTCAGAACGAAGGGTGAATTACGCACGACGTGCTGGGTCGCCTTTTTGCCTAGGGTTGAAAGCGAGATAGAATCAAGCATGGTCGCTCGGCTGCTTACGCTTTTCATTGCCGTTGTATCGATTGTTGCGGCGGGTTGCGGCGAGAAATCTAGTCCGCTCGTTGGCAAGTATAAAGGCGTATTCAAAGGCAAATCGAACTCTCCAATCAAAAGCCTGACGGATTCTTCATCCATTGAGATTAAAGAAGGCGGCCGGTTCAATATGGTGCTTCTTACGGAGCAATCGGGATTCTGGACCCTTGAGGGGAACATTCTCTCGATCACAGCCGAAAGGATTGGAAAGGTAGACGTTCCCGAAAAGAATCGTTACGCGATGAAGTTTAAGGTCAGCCCCGACAATAGGTAGCGATCAGAAGACTTTCGGCATCGACTACGAGAAAATGTAAAGAGAACTGGCCGAAGGCGGCATTGTCAAAGTCACCGCGGATCAAATGGGTTCAATCGGGCTGACGCGTACCCAGAAGAAGACGTTCGAGCTCAAGGTCAGCTCCGATGGCAAAACCCTCACGCCGACCGCGGGCGGGTCCGCTGAATCCACCGGCATTGTCTTTCCGGAGAGTTCGGGTTGAGCATGGCGGTCTCTGACTATGGAGATGGTTCCAAAGAACGGGCTAGATCTGATAGTTTGGTATCATGCGGCTTCAGAATGTTCACCACGTACAGAGAACCGTCGTCCCAAAACTTAAACGGCTTTACAGTAAGTTCTCTCTTTGCGGGCCTAGGTGGTTTCGCACTCGCATTTCGCGATGCCGGCTTTGTCAATCTTTGGGCCAACGAGCTTGACCGAGCGGCAGCGGATACATACCGATTTAACCATCCCACAAGCGACCTTCATGTCGGCGACGTAAGGAAGTTCAGTCCCGCGAAGTTAGGGCTCGCGTGCCCTGATGTGATCACGGCCGGATTTCCTTGCCAGCCATTTTCTGCCGCAGGTGCTCGACGAGGTGTCCACGACTCCCGAGGTGTACTCTATAAGGAAATCGCACGAATAGCTAACGAATATGGAAAGGACAGACCGAAAGTGCTGTTACTGGAAAACGTACCCAATCTGCTGGCCCTCGAAAAAGGTGCAACATACAACCAAATCGAAAACGCCCTCCGCATGGCTGGCTACTGGATCTTTACCCACAATAGAGCACTACTAAACACGCGTATCCATACAGAGATCCCACAAAACAGGGAGCGGCTTTTCATGGTGGCGTTAAGTACAGACCATTTCGAGGCTGGTACATTTGAATTTCCTGATATCGAACGCAATTCGCTGACTGTAGGTTCTTTAGTAGACCGAGAGGTCCGGCAGGATCCTTATTACTATTTTGATACAACGAATAATCGATTCGGAGCATTGATTGCGGAAAAAGTAGAGCAGGGACAGCAAGAAAGCATTTATCAACTTCGACGCGTTTACGTTCGCGAGTATCCAGATTGGGTGCCGACACTTACTGCAAACATGGGGATGGGTGGACATAATGTTCCAGTCTTAGTTGATCCCTGGGGTATTCGAAAACTGACGCCGATTGAGTGTGCAAGGTTACAGGGATTACATCTGACTACCTTCGGCTTTCCTGACTCTGTAACACGCGCTCAACGATACAAGCAACTTGGAAATTCGGTCTCATATCCATTGATCAGCAAACTAGCATCTGGGGTACGATCGATTTTGGAACAAGCCAGATGATAGCGTTTCAGTTCGGACTAAGTGGTAATGATGCTTTGCGTGGGCCGAATGAGTCTGGTATAGAGACGTTCAGCGGTAACAAGCTGGAAAGTCTTGTTCGAGAACAGGGGCAGAACTCAATTGATGCTCGTTCGCCAGACGCAGGTCATGCTCCGGTCTTTGTGGAGTACCAGCTGCTGGAGTTAGACGCGTCGGATGTGCCTGGATTCCATTCATTGCGTGCGTTTCTAATGCGTTCTGCAAAATTCTGGAAGAAATTTAAGCCTGGCGATACTAAGTTGATCAAATTCTTCGAGTCTGCTCAGGAGGTTTGGAAGCGGTCGAAAGTAGAAATCCTCTTCATCCGGGATTGGAATACCACCGGCCTCCTCGGATCGAAGAAGACTAATGAGGCTACGCCATGGGTTTCTCTGGTGAGAGATGAGGGTGTTTCGGCTAAGCCGGCAGGGAAAGGTGGCTCGTTTGGGATCGGCAAGAATGTGTTTTGGCTCGTTTCAAAGGCTAGAACTGTCTATTTTTCAACATTAGACAGCGAGGGTGTGTTCGCTTTTCGGGGTAAGTCCCTGATTCCCTCCTGGAAGGAGGGTGAGCAAACATTCACAACGCCTGGGTTCTGTGGCCTGGGGCCGAAAGGTGGGACGGTGAATCAGCCAGCGGACTTACACGAACAGTTCGTACCGGTTGCGGTTGGCACGGCAATTGTTGTCCTTGCGCCTGATCTGGGTGCAGATTGGTCCCAGCAAGTACAAACGGCATTCTTAAAAAACTTCCTGGTCGCGATCTACGAGGGAATTTTGGAAGTGCACCTGCCAGATGCAGTAATCACGGCAGAAACGCTCAAGGGAATTGTTGAATCGGCTCGTCATCTTGGCAATAAGGATCTCGCGCCAACATGCTCGTACTGGAGTGTCCTCACGGATAGTCAAACCGAAACATTCACGCAAACATTCCAGCACTTGGGTGCCGTCTCCTTATCTCTGCTAAAACACCCGGAAGGCACAAAGAGAGTAATGATGTGCCGTGGCACTGGGATGCAGATCTTTGAACTGCCCGTCCTTAAAGTGCTCGGTGAGTTCTCTGGCGTATTCCGTTGCAACGATGCGGCTGGGAATGAGTTCTTGCGTGGGCTGGAAAATCCCGCACACAATAAATGGGACGAATATGAACGGCACTCTACTCCAAGAGTTGCAAAGATTGTCGTTAATGAGCTCTACAACTGGATAAAAAAAACTGTGCGGGAGTTCATGGCTTCTCAAGCAAGGGACAGCATTGAGATAGAGAACTTTGCAGAAATGCTTGCGCGAGTGGATGTAGCCGAAACCACTCAATCTCAAGATCAAGATATTCCCGAGCGAGTAGTTACCATCACGGCGCCCAAGGTGCGACCTCAGCCGAAAGTTACGCAAGCAGTTCCTGTGGTCACAGATGTTGGAGCTGGTGAAGACGAAGAAGTAGATGATTCTTCTGATGCTCCTAGAATAAAGCAGCCCGGCCCTCAATCACCCCCTCATCGGAACCGACCACTTGTGCCTGAGGGAACAAATCCAGCTGGCAAAAACTTAGTGGTTCGCGAGCTAACGTCGGCACGCATATTCCGCAACCCCAATTCAAGCAGCGAATACCGCTTGTCGTTACGAGAAGAAGGAGTGCGGGCAATATTTCTTTACTCGCTCGGTGATGATGGGCGAAGGGATGGAATTGATATAGATCGTGCAACGCTAAGTAACGATACTTCTGACATAAGCTTGATTATCGAATCAGGGGATAAGATTGTGATTCCCTCGACTGCAAAGATTCCGGCCCTTATAGATATTCGTCCGCGGGTGTCTTCGACATGTACATTCTTGGTATTTGGTGAAGTAGAAAATGCGTAAGAATTGGCCGCATCCCGTTCTTGACGCATTTGGCTCGGACTATGTTAACTGTGCATACCAAGGTGCAGTAACACACGTTACCGTGGGTTCAGATTTAATAGTCTCGCTGAGCCATTCGTGTTCGAGTCGGGGGATCACGCAGGCCGTCCGCGACGGGGACGCACGTTATGGTGCGAGAATAATCTGTATGGGAACGATGTATCGCTCGGTCACAACATCAGCTGAGCCATTGATGAATGTTTCGATCCCTCTGAAGCATCTAAACGGCGGAGTTGAAGTAACTCCAATAGTTATTGCGAATAGACCATTTGTGCTGCCGAATAGTGAGCTCTCACCAGAGTTTGCTGGTTTTGTTTTCGATCAAAAGTTCGGGGATATTCTCGCAGAAGGAGAAAGCTCGGTTTTCCAAATATATAAGGAGGCTGATGAGCTAGCGAGACTAAGGTCAATTTTTAAGATCGAAAAGAATCAGAATCCTGAAGTTCGAACTTTAGAGTCAAATCTTGGAGGAGATCATATTGTAGTACTTCTTCCGAGTCAGGAATATGACCTCTACTATTCGCTTGTTGGTGATCCAAGCGCAAGCTCGATAGCTAATACATTCCTTTTGATGCCTGTGCTCACAGAAGCACTCTCTGCTCTGATTGGTGAAAGTGAAAGCGACTATGCAGAATCGCTAATGTGGAAAGATGTTATCTTGGCAGCACTTGAAAAGCTTAATTTGAAGCTGGATGAAAACGCAAACGTTCTTCAATTAGCGGATCAACTATCCAGCCAACAAGTTTTCCTCTCTTTAAGAAATTTGCACGATCTAGCGACATCGAGTGAAGTATGAAATTAAAAGTATTAACTCCGCAAACCTACGATTATCTTGCATCGAAGATCGATGATTTTGCGCTGAAGTATGTGGAGGCTACGCCCTTTAAGTTTCAGGAATCTCCATTTGTGAATGCGCTTATCGAGTCTCGAATTACTGTCCATGCTTTGCCCGATCTAGAAACATCGAGAGGTGCGTCTGACGACCTTGTAAATGCAGTTAAAATTCATTCTGCATTGCAAACATTGTCTCGCTCGCAAGCTGCTGAATCAAGACTTTGGACTTCCCTTTGTCATGATCATTACTGGGAGTACTGTTGCAAAAGATGGCCCTGCTGTAATGCGCAAAATCTGAGGTCCTACGTTAAAGAGCATTACTTCGCAGAAGGACCTAGAGCGCTAGTGCGAAATGGTATCGCTCGGCTATGGTGGTTCGGTGAGGCGGCATTCGATCCAGAGCGAGAAAACCCTTACGAGCTGATCTCAGTGTTGCTTGCAACCGCAGAGACTAGACAAACCATCATGGAGCACGAATTCTGGCGGAACCCTATCTTCTTGCGCCGGTTTCTTTCAGCTTTAGCGAAGTTAGAGCAGGATGGCGACGCGATTCATACACGTCGAAATGAGTTCAGAACGTTGGTCAAGAGGCTTAACACTATTGGAGGAGTTCAAGTTCTTGATGTTCTGCCTGAAGACACTATTTTGAGCCTAATGAAAGCTGTAAGCACCAGTTCCATATCTTGAAGTCCTTCATGGTTTGTCGATGTGCCAGCGATAAACTGATGTCTCCCGCCGTTGCAACTCGACTTGTGTTTCTGATGGTAGGGTGTTCGGTGGCTTCTTGGGCGCCTTTGGTGCCGGTGGTGAAGTCTCGTGGGCCGGGGATGGGGGAGGCGGAGTTGGGGCTGATTCTGCTTTGTCTTGGGCTGGGGTCCCTGATTGCAATGCCGCTATCTGGCGGATGGGCGGCGCGGTTTGGTTGTCGGAGGGTGATCTCGGTTGCGGCCACGGTGGTTTGCCTGGTCATGCCGGCACTCGGGACCTTCACATCGCCGATTGGCATCGGAGCGGCGCTGTTGTTCTTTGGAGCTGGGATCGGGACGCTTGATGTGGTGATGAACATTCAGGCGAGCCTTGTTGAGCAAGAAGAAGGTCGGCCGATGATGTCTGGGTTCCATGGCCTGTATAGCGTCGGAGGAATCTTCGGGGCGGGCTTGGCATCGTTGCTTCTCGGCTTCAAGCTCGCTCCATCTGGCCTGATGTTCGGAATGGCGTGCGTGAGTGCGTTGATCATCGCGCTGGCAAGACCGGGGCTGCTGACGCAGGGCGGAAGTTCGGAGGCGCCGGTATTTGCGTTTCCGAAAGGGACCGTACTGCTGATCGGCTTCATGTGCTTCGTGATGTTCCTTTCCGAAGGTTCAACGCTCGATTGGAGTGGTGTGTTGTTGAGCGAGCGGCATCGCTTGAACGAAAGTCAGGCCGGTTACGGCTACGCCGCATTTGCGGCCACCATGAGCATTGGCCGGCTCACCGGGGACCGGATCGTGGCGATGCTTGGGAGCCGGACCATCCTCATTGGCGGAGGGCTGCTGGCGGCGGTGGGATTCATGATTGCGGCGACGGCGCCGAACGGTTGGGTCGCAATTGTCGGGTTTGGTATGGTCGGACTAGGCGCGTCAAACGTGGTTCCGGTGCTCTTTACCGCCGCCGGAAAACAGAAGCAAATGCCACCGAGCCTTGCCATTGCAGCCATCACCACGCTGGGCTACGCTGGCATCTTAGTCGGACCGGCGCTGATCGGATTTTTGGCCAAAGGCATTGGACTGGCTCCGACTCTCGGCGTTGTGGCGCTCTTGATTGCGCTGGTGCCCCTCTTTTCAGGTCGAATTCTTAACGCTGCACCAGAAGCGAGCTAGACGAATCGGTGACGGGGGCCGCATACTAGGCAAGCATTCTCTCGCGATAGAACCCATATGACAACCTTCATTGTTGCAGGTGCCATGATGTCGGCGAACCTTCCGCCGACGCAGTTGCCGTTCCTTAGTGGCGGCGATGTTTCCGAGATTGCCGAGGTCGAGGCAGGCGGCGGTAAGTATTTTTATCAGGGAAAGGCGGAAGACCCGTTCGTCATCATGAAGAAGGCGGGCTGGAACTTTGTCCGGTTTCGAATCTGGAACAAACCGACCGCGGGCTGGTGCGACAAGGACCAGACCCTCAAGCTCGCCAAAAGAGCCCACGCACAGGGACTCAAAATCAGCTTGGACTTTCACTACTCTGACTGGTGGGCTGATCCGGGCAAGCAGACCAAGCCAGCAGACTGGAAGGATTTCAGTTTCGAGCAGCTCGAGAAGGCGGTTTACGACTACACGAAAGACGTGCTGTCGGCGATGAATCAGCAAGGAACCCCTCCCTACATGGTTCAGGTTGGGAATGAGATCGTAGGAGGAATGCTCTGGCCCGATGGTAAGGCCGACTCCAACAATCCCGAGCAGTGGAAGCGGTTGGCGAAGTTGCTTAACTCTGGTATTCGGGCAGTTAAGGACACGGAAGGGGAAGACAAGGTCATCACCATGCTGCACCTGGATCGGGGTGGAGACAACAAGACTGCCGTGTGGTGGCTCGATCACATCACGGCCGAGAAGGTTCCGTTTGACACCATTGGTCTCTCGTTTTATCCCTGGTGGCACGGCACCCTAGCTGCGTTCGAAAGCAATCTAAACGACCTTTCGCGACGATACAAGAAGGACATCTATGTGGTCGAAGTTGCGTATCCGTGGGGGACAGACAAGAAGCCAGGACCGCACGTGTATAACGGTGACAAAACCGAATCGGGCTATCTACAAACTCCCGAGGGGCAAGCCAAGTTCCTCGCAAAAGTAAAGGAGATCATCAAAAAGATGCCAGAAGGTCGCGGCAAGGGCCTTTTGTATTGGGCGCCAACTTGGATTCCGACGCCAAATGAGCATTCTCCTTACGCAAACTTGGCAACGTTTGACGAACAGGGGCACGCCTTGCCTTCGGTTGATGTGTTGGGAGAAAAGTAAACGGCGATGAATTGGACTTCCGTGGGAATCTTTGGCTTAGCCGCCACATTGGTTGTTGGTGCCGTCGTCACAGGCGAGCGCGTGATTTCACGCCAAGACCGTACGGACCGCGTCACGGTTATCTATTGGGAGAAGTGGACGGGTTCGGAAGGTGAGGAAATGCGAAAGGTGGTGAACGCCTTCAACGAGAGTCAAGACCGGATTTTTGTGAAGTACCTCAGTATCTCCGGGATCGATAGCAAAACCCGCCTTGCCATTGCAGGTGGGAACCCGCCGGACGTTGCCGGAATCTGGGGAGATCAGGTTGTTCAGTTTGCCGATGCGAACGCGCTCACCGATCTGACCGAACTGGCAAACAATAAGGGCCTCGACGAGGACTATTACATCCCGGCGTACTGGGACGGCTATGTTTACAAAGACAAGGTTTGGGCTTTGCCCAGCACGCCAGCCGCAATTGCATTGCACGCACGCCCCGACCTCCTTCCGCCCGAAGTTGCAACGCCGGAAACGTTCCCCAAGACCTTCGAAGCGCTGGATGCCTTGGTGGAGAAGATTTCGGTCCAGGGCCCTAACGGCAGTTTGAAACTGGCCGGCTTCCTACCCAGCAATCCCGGCTGGTGGAACTGGGCATGGGGCTATTACTTTGGCGGTCAGTTGATCACCGATGACAAAGTGACCATCGATACGCCCGAGAACCTGCGAGCTTTCCGCTGGATTGCCAAATACACGAAGAAATTTGGTTCGAAGGAAGTCCAAAGCTTCCAAGGTGGCTTCGGCAACTTCGCCTCCCCACAAGACCCTTTCATGAGCGGCAAGGTCGCTGCCGAACAGAACGGGGTGTGGAAAGCCAACTACATCAACGTCTATAAGCCTGGCCTGGAATGGTTTGCGGTCCCGATGCCGTACCCAGCCGATCGGCCCGACCTGAAAGGGCGTTCAAACCTTTCGCAGGATGTGCTTTGTATTCCGAGGGGAGCCAAGCACGTGAAAGAGGCGTTTGAGTTCCTTAGCTTTGTGCAAAAGCAGGATGTGATGGAGGGGCTGTGCTCGGCCCACGGAAAGAATTCGCCGCTCGCCAAGGTAAGTGAGAAGTTCTTCGACACCCATCCCAACAAGTACATTCGGCTCTTCGATCAACTGGCAAGGTCACCTGGTGCCTTCAACATTCCGAAGGTTGGCGTTTTCCCGCAGATCAGCAACGAAATGAACGTGGCATTCCAAGAAGTGAACTCCGAGCAAAAGACCCCAGAGCGAGCGCTTGCCGACGCGCAACAGCGGGCAGAAATCATTTGGTCGACCTACCGTAAGCAGGTGCTTGCCCAGTGAAGAAGGACTTACGCATTGGGTTGCTCTTTGCCTTGCCGTGGATTCTGGGCTTTATCATTTTTCTGGCCTATCCCGTCTTGGCGTCGCTCTACTATTCATTCACAAACTTCTCGATTCTGCGGGAGCCTTCTTACGTGGGTGCCGACAACTATGCCGAGCTGGCTTCGGACACGGTGTTTCACAAAGCGTTGATCAACACTCTGATCTATGCCGTTGGTGCGGTTCCGCTGAGCACCGTGGTCGCGATTGGGTTGGCCATGCTGCTGAATACAAAGGTGAAAGGCATGTCCTATTACCGGACCATCTTCTTTCTGCCTTCGTTGGTGCCGATGGTCGCGCTCGGCACGCTGTTCTTGTGGATATTTAACGGGGACTACGGCTTGCTGAACGAAGGAATTCGGGCCGCAAATCTAGAACCACCAAACTGGCTCGGTGACCCGGCATGGTCAAAGTCGACGCTCATGCTGATTTCCATGTGGGGCTGTGGCCAGGCGATGGTCATTTATCTTGCCGGACTTCAGAACGTGCCGGTCTCTTTGTATGAGGCGGCAGATTTGGATGGCGCAAAGCTCGGCAAGAAGATCTGGAACGTCACGCTGCCGATGCTCTCGCCCGTAATTTTATTCAACGTTGTCATGGGGATCATCGGCGCGTTACAGGTGTTCGCGGTGCCTTACGTGATGTTCCCAGGTGGTGCCCCGGCTCGATCCACGTACTTCATTGCAAGCTACTTGTTCGACAACGCCTTCCAATATCAGCGAATGGGATACGCAAGCGCGGTTGGTTGGGTGATGTTCATCATCACGTTGGTTCTAACGCTGCTTGCCCTCAAGATATCAGATCGGCATGTCCACTACGAAACAGAGTAAGTCATGGGAAAACGAAAGCAGATTCAAACCGCCCTCACCCACGTGGCCCTCATTTTGCTATCGGTGGTCTTCGCTCTTCCCTTGCTCTGGATGCTCTCGACGTCGTTGAAACCGATAAGCGAGACTCTGACAACTCCGCCCAAGTGGATTCCCACTGAGGTGATGTGGAGCAACTACCCAGATGCGATCAACTATAACAGTAAGCAGCTAGGCTACATCCCGTTCCTCGTCTATATGCGGAATACCGTCGTGGTGACGATCTTGTGCATTGTTGGATCGGTGACGTCGAACGCGCTCGTTGCTTATTCCTTCTCTCGTTTGCGCTGGGCCGGTCGGGATGCGTTCTTCGGCCTCACCGTGGCGACCATGATGATTCCGTTCCCGGTGCTCATGGTTCCGACCTTTACGTTGTTCCGCTACCTCGGCTGGGTGGGATCGTTCAAGCCGTTGTGGGTACCGGCATTCTTTGCGAGTGCGTTCTCGATCTTCCTGTTGCGACAGTTCTTCCGAACCATCCCGATGGAGCTGAGCGAAGCGGCGAAGCTGGACGGCTGTAGCGAGTTCCGAATCTTCACCGACGTCATCGTCCCGCTCGCGAAGCCTGCGCTCATGGTCGTGGCGTTGTTCACGTTCATGGGGTCTTGGAACGACTTCCTCGGGCCGTTGATTTACTTGGTCGACCAAAACACCTTCACCCTGGCGCTTGGTCTCTCGGCCTATCAGACCCAGCACGGCGGCACCCCATGGAACCTCCTTATGGCCGCGACCTTGCTCGTGATTCTGCCGATCCTGATCGTGTTCTTCTTTGCCCAGAAGCTGTTCATTCAAGGCATCGCGACCAGCGGATTCAAGTGAGGTCCGGGTTGGAAGGTCTCAAAATCCCGCACTTTTAAACCTGAGTAGGGTTCTGAGACCGGCCGGTTTCACGGGAAAGGAAAACATGAAGGAGATGGTCACTTCGCTTCTCCTCGCTTGTCAATTGGTCGCCCTTCCTTTGGGTCCTTTGATCGATCCTGCCGCGCTACGTGCCGATTTACAGGTCCTTCGTAGGGCCCTAATGACGGTTCATCCGGGCTTGTACCGGTACCAATCGCCAGCCCAAATTGAGGCTGAGTTCACCAGACTTGAGCGGAAATTTTCGAAAGGTGCGACGCAAGCTGAGGTCTTTCTCGCTCTATCAAAGTTCACCGCAAACATTCGGTGCGGGCACACCTTCCCTAGTTTCTGGAACCAGCCGGATGAGACGCAGGCGAATCTTTTCATGACAAAGGACAAGCTTCCGATCGCGTTTCGCTGGATTGGCGGCAAGATGATCGTGACTCGAAACGACTCAAAAACCCCAGACCTTCGTCCGGGCACGATGATCACAAAGATCAACGATGTTCCGAGCGAGGTCGTTCTAAAGACGCTTCTGCAATATGTGAAGGCGGATGGTCGAAACGACGCAAAGCGAATTGCAGAGTTGCAGCTTTGGCTAGTCCCCATTTCTTGACCAGCCTAGAGTGTTAGAGTTTCCGCCTCCGGGTTGGTCGTGAGACCTTCTCTGAAGGCTTTGGGACTCTTAAGTCCGAGGCTTCGGTGGGGTCTGTGGTTGTTG
>Ga0247843_1008295_pt1 | contig 12210 bp, 10 predicted proteins | sample LaCruzMarch2017__FD_192420 | JGI IMG/M metagenome (GOLD analysis project Ga0247843, IMG submission 192420) | Freshwater microbial communities from meromictic Lake La Cruz, Castile-La Mancha, Spain - LaCruzMarch2017_8m | ecosystem: Environmental > Aquatic > Freshwater > Lake | place: Spain...
AGGTCACTACCCCACGGGAATCGTCGCAATTCCTCCGAACTAGTTTCGATCGGCTCTGTCGGAAGTCTCGAGCCTCGAGTGCCTTGAAAAAATCTGCGGCGGGTGTCTCAGTATGAGACGGCCCGTCATGTTTCAAGGCAGCCCCTCCAAAAATTCGCAAATTTCCGCCTTCATACTTTTTAAATACATATATTTTGTGTATTTTATTGGCTCATGAAATATTTCTATCGCAGTTGCTGGCGACTTGTGATCTATCTACCCTTCAATTGTTTTCAGACCTAAAAACTTCTGGTTCACAAATAAATTTGAATTCAGGATTGGCCCCTGCCTTGCTTTTAAAAATTTCAAGAGAACAAAACTTAACAACTCACTATTTTGCCTGTTTGGCCAAAAGGAGAACTTTATGAAGTCGAATAAGATTATTGGTATCAGTGGCATTCTTTTGTCATTATGTCTTGGGTCACTTGCTCACGCAAGAAGCGCAGAGCTTAAGATGGAATTACGCTTCGAAACCGAGCGTACAAAGGGGCCAGTTTACCCGAGTGTCGTTCATTTCAACCATTCTGGCAAAAAAGTTAGCTCTACCCACACTGAAGGCGGTGATGGAGTCGTCACACAACAAGTTTTAGAGCAAGTAATACAAATTGGTATAAATGGCATCGGGCAACCCGCCGATGAACTTCTTGGTAAGAAACCATATCAACTGTGTCCTGACGAAAGTACTTACTATCGTGAGGATCGTTGCCGAAACTTCCTCACCCCAGAAGATAATAAAGTGGAGGGATTTATCCTGAGAGGTTTTGGGCCGGGCTATTTTTGGAATCAAGGTATATGTAGATCCGCATCGATGAATCCTGAAAATTTGAATCCAAATTATGGGGATGACAAACTCCCAATTTGTGAAGAGCTTCTACAGAAATAAATCAGTCGTAGTTGAAATACGAGGGAAGAAGCTCCCCTCATGAAAGCCCGTGCGAGGAACTCGAAAGAAGTCGCAAGGCAATTCGAACCCGTGATAATATGAGACAGCGAATGACCAAAAGTGAGATTGAATGGAATTATCAATTCTATGTGGCATATTTGAAAGAAACACTCGGGGGATGAATGACTGGTTTGCGAGCTTCTTTTATTTTATGCACAATTTTCACTTCAACTTTGGTCTTCGCGAAAGAAGTACCTTACGATTTTGAAGCAAATGACAAAAAAATAAGGACATATATAAAAAGTATTAATGCAACAGCGTCGAAAGCGGATGCCGCTGAAGCTGAGGCTCAGTGGGCGAACAAAGTTGTTCGGAAGACCTGTTCGGATCTCGTGCAAATGCTCGATCGACACAATTCTCAACTTTCCGAACTTGGAAAAAGTTGCGCAGATTTAGATGAACGAATCAAGGAACAGCAAATTCTGCTGACTGAAGATCTAAACAAAAAGAGTGGACTTAGTTCAGAGCTCGAGGGCCAAAAAAAGGCTCTGGTGAAGCTGAAAGCCAACAGAGAGGCTCTCCTTGCTGCTACGGATGCTGAGCTTGTGGGTCAGATTGCCAACCTTCGAAAAGAAGTCTCAAAAAGCCAGGCCGAGAAAGATTCACTCCAAAAAAGAGCGGACTCATTAAAGGAAAAAGGTGACCGTTTGTATCGAGACTGCATGTCTCAGAGAGCTTTTCCTGGAGTCGCTGATATGCAGGCTTGTTTCGAAGACAAAGCTTATCTTGAGCTTAAGAAGCAGTACCAGGAAATTATGGCTTTCGTTGAAAAACATGCTGCAGATATTGCTGGCTTTAAGGTTGAGATTGCCAATTTGCAAACGCTTCGCGTGACCAAAAAGCAGGAGCTTGCGGCAATGCTTGATAAACAAATGATGGAGCTTCGCTCAAAAATTAAAGCACTCACTTCAGATCATGAAGCCTCAGAAAAACGTGTCCTAGTGCTGAAATCAGATATTTTGAAATTGCGTGAAAAGCTTAAAAAGCTCAATAGCACTTTCGATGGGAAGGCTTGCAGTCGGTCAGGTGCAATTGCGCTACCGAAGGCTTGTGTTTTTGAACGCACCGAAGACAAACAGAATTAAAGGATTTTCAACTTGAAATATGAAATAGCAGTTGGTCTTTTTATAGGATTGGTCGTCGGATGGACGGCCCGTCCTTTCTTAAATTCAGAGAAATCTCGGAAAGCTGCTTCGATAGAGATAGCCGAGGAAACTATGATGCCAGCAGCTGGAGTGCTAGCGAAAGCGAGTTCAGAGGTCAATCATTCAGAGGACTACGCAAGCAAGAACGACGTTGAACTTCTTAGACAGGTAACGAGTGCCAAGTGCGAGGATCCCCAACCTCAAAATGGAATGGAGCTTCCAACAGAAGCTGATGATGAAAGGCTTTTGGCTCCAGTGACCAGTCTAAAGCCTGGGGATGTATTCGATACCTTGGCTGTTTCACAAGATGAGCGTTTGTTGATCGAGACTATGCCAGACGAATATTTCCTCGAATCCCTCGAACTCTAAGTCAGGAGCCATCTTGAAAAACAAAAAATTCCAGTTCAGAACAAGGTATCTTATTCTTCCCGGTTTTCAGATTCGAATGATAGGCGCTATTCTTTTGATGAGCGTTTGTCAGATAGCTCTGCTTCAAGTTGGAGTTTATCGTTTTTCTGCAGAAGTTATAGAGAAGTTTGATCTGGCTGGGCTGGGTCTTGATCATCCACTGAGAATTTTTATCGAAAGACAATTGGTCAACCTCCAGAATACAGGCTGGGGAATCGGATTGTTGCTATTTATAATCAACGCATTAGTCCTCTTGTTCCTTTCGCATCGAATTGCTGGACCAATCTATAAAATTAACAAAGTGGTTGAATCTTGGCTGCGTGGAGATTCAACAAAGCTGCAGCTGCGCAAAGGCGACTTCTTTCATGAGTTGGCATATTCAGTTCAGGAGCTTAAGAATATCGAGGGCAAAGATTCTGTAAACGAAAAGAGGAATCAACTGCGGAACCGCTAGTGCAGGCAAAAGAACTCTAGCCCGTTGTCTGCATTGAAGACTGCGAGGTTCTGCCCTTGGGCTCGAAATGGCCATTATTCTTCATTAGCGAGTGTCGGGCATTATGGTGAACGCATGAACCTGAGAACCTGCAGGATTGGAAGTGGCACCTTCCGTAAAGATACCAAAGATCCTACCTTGCGCGTCGGTTTCTTTGCCTCCGGTGACATAGCTCGGCTGGAAGCCTTCGAATTTTTCGGAAACGGCGGCGACCTGCCAGCTCTCGCCCTTGTCTTTTGAGACCAGAGTCGCCAGCCGGTTGTCCGTCGCCAGACCAGTCACATAGATTTCCCCCTTGTTGCCGGAGGTAAAGACCGAAGAATTGTTGCGAAAGATGAGTCCCTCAGCCTTCATCGGTTTCCTAGCTAAAAATTTCTTCTTCGCCTTGTCAAATCGAACCAGCCAAACTTCAGATGCATTTGAATTGGTTAGATTTGTTTCCCTATAAACGAAAAAGTAGATGCCCTGGTGTTCATGAAAATTTGCAAGCCACTGACTCAGATTGCAGCTGCGATTCCTGACAATAGATGGGACTATGCTGTCCGTTTCAATGGGTAGAATCGGTACAATCGAACTTGCACTTACAGGATTGAGCCATCGAATTTGTTTGTCACTGGTAAGCCCACTGCCTCTTAGAAATCTGATGTCAAAATAGCGAGCGGCTCCCTCTGTCTCACAATCTGTATTCACTGCAGTGTAAGCCAGGCTCACCTCGTTTGAAGAGTTTTTGATGAGGAGTGGGTACTGAGGTCCGGTCGCCTTCCCTTTTGTGATCACTTTCTGCTCGAATTGAGACTTTGAAGGATAGGGCTTCCCATTAATTGTGAGGGTAAAAACCCTGTCCTTCCAGAAAAAGTGAACAAGCTGAATGCCATTCACTATTCGATAGACTCCCGAATTTTTACTTGTAAGACCACCGACGGTCACATGGGTCGCCTTTGTCGCTAACTCGTAAGACTTCTTGGTGGAATTGTACTGCAGTCTATAAAAAGTAAATTGAGCTTGATGATTCGTTTCCAGGTGCGGAGCATAATCTACAGCAATCAGAAAAATATTCGCACCTGAAGCGTCGGCCATTACGATGGGTGGAGTCCCGATGTGGCTGCTGCCTTGAAAAATCGTTTTAAAGGTTGTGCCGGCGTCCTGGCTCCACTTGATGGCCCAGAATCCTAATGTGTCGTAGGCCGATTGCCGGGGCTTACGATTGGATTTATAGATGTAGCTCACAAAGACGCCTTTAGGCGTAACGGCAACTTTTTCGTTGTAGCTCGCGAAAGTGGCAACTGCAGAATCAGTCGCACCGATAGTTTGAATTTGGAAGGCTGGGCTGTTCACTTTATCGATTGAAGATTGCAGTTCATTGGACGCGCTATTTGGGGTGCTAGCAGCTTCACCTTGAGCTGTGGTTTCGGATGTTGTTTGTGTTGTATCTTGGGGAGACAGCGGAGCAAACTCATTGTTTTCGATGGGTCCACTTTTAGGTGAACAATTCTGGAAAGCGCTGACTAAAATCAAAAGATAGAGGGTGTAGCTCAGGAATACTTTCATAGACAACGGCTCCTGCTTAGGTTGGACGAACGGATTTCCCCTGCCTTTAGTGTAAACTTCATCCGGATCTGGTGCGAAGGTTTTGGCGCGGTTTCTCAAATCAAAACGACGGCGAACTCCTGCTTTAGTTTCTGTACTCCTTAACTATAATAATGCCACTGGCGCCCGCACCCCCAGAGCGTCCGACTGTTTGTCCCGAAGAGGACCAGCCGCCACTGCCTCCCGCCCCATAGGAACCAGCAGGAGCGGAGACGCCATTTGCATCCGATCCAACATAGCCTCCTCCGATTCCAAAATGCGAGGACATGCCATCAAAGCCGCCAAGGTTTGTCCAAATCCCACTTTGAAATCGAGTCCATTGCTGGGAAGAAGTCCTGATCTGATAGTCGCCTCCCGTGCCGCTGCCCGCATCGCCGGTTCGGCAATACGCGCCTGGTGAAGATTCGGCAACTGTTGTGCCTCCCCCGCCAGCCCCTCCTGTTGCGGAGACTGAAACCGAACCTCCAGCGAAGGAAGAGGTACCACCATTTCCCCCTACACCGCCCGTATTGGATCCGGCGCTGCCTCCTGATCCTATTGTGACCGTGTAGCTTCCAGTTGGCGAGTTAACCGCTTTGACGGCCAAGCCCCCAGCACCACCGCCGCAGCCAGGAGCTTGTTCTAAGGAGACTCCTGAGGCTTTCCCGCCCCCACCTCCTCCTCCACCTCCTTGGACCATGACCTCTATAAAAAGAGTTCCCGTTGAAGGAGTGTAAGTTCCTGAGCTTGTGAAAGTAACAATGTTGACACTTGAGGCCCCAGATGTTGTCGCGGTTGCGCTCAGAGTTCCTGATGCGAGCGAGAGCCCCGATCCGACGACAATCTCTTCCGCATTTCCTGCACCAGCAGTGCTGCGACCGAGCAATCGGTTGTTTGTTGAAATGTCCTGAAGTTTTGCGTAGGTCACAGAGTCATTCGCAAGCTCCGTTGTCCCAACCACTCCTGCTGCCGCAGTGAGGTAGTTGCCGGCGGCCTGAGGAGTGAACCCCAGGGAAGTGTTGACCATGGCTCCAGTTATTGTGGTGAGCTTACTATTGAATGCTGTCCAGTCAGCCGAACTCAAGAATCCTGATGTAGACGAGTTTGCCTGGTTGATGCCGATGTCGATTTCATTGTTCGAAGCATCGTTGGTCACCGTGATCGGTGAGCCCGCCGTATTGATGTTTTTGAGCTCAATGTCTGCACCATTCATGTGTTTAAAGATCCCAACACCGGCGACTCCAATATTACTGACTGATGTGGACTCGGATCCCCCCAGAACTGTCCAGCTTGCAAGGCCCTCGGCATCCGATTGAAGGACTTTCCCCGCTCCTGGGGAACCACCCGTAATCTTGATCTGACCAGCAATCTCGAGTTTTGCGCCTGGAGTCGTGGTTCCGATGCCGACGTTTCCATCCTGTGTTATTCGCATATGCTCAACAAGTCCGGTTCCAGCCGATGGCTCTGTCAACAACTTAAGGTGCATTCCCGAAGTCTGGCCAATCGGTCGATAGGCCGAGATTTGAGCGCTGCCTCCCCCGGAATGGACAAAATTGAGGTTTGATGATCGATCCGCTGAAGTATTGCCTGTAGTTTTTTTTTGCTATATTCGAAGTAGAGGAGCTTTCGACCTGAAACAAATAGGATGGACTCGTAGTCCCTATCCCGACGTTCCCACCACTCATTACAAATTGATTGGTACCAACGGAAAGACCATTTGAAGGAAGACTGAGAGCTCCTGTCATAGCGTCTCCAGTTTTATTTACCGGCATGTAGCCAAGAGCAGAGCTGACATCTGCGGCTACTACCCCAGACAATGGAGTAAACCCAAGAGCAGTTGTGACCTGCGAGGTGGTGAGGGTGAACCCACCGCACTCCATGCGATCAGTGACTGAATTGTAGCCGATATTTTGTCCGGAAGGGCAGGCACCGCTGACATTGAACCAAGCGGGATTTGCGCCTTGGGTGGATTTGATATCTAAAATACCCACAGTCGTCAGATAATTTCCGGCGGGCTGCTTGTTATTAAACAAAGCCCAATCACTAGCAGAGATGTATCCCGCTGCACTGGATGAGGCTTGTGCGATGGAAACCACGGGCGATGCTGTAGAGCCTCCGACCGATAGCGGAAGCCCTCCCACACCGACGGAAACAACAGATCCCGAACCACCGCCGCCGCCACCAGAAGCTGAAATTTCAATTCCACCCGCCGAATGAGTGATCGTCACATTTGATCCTGCTGTGATGGATTTATACTCAAGACTCGAGCCTCCGGAATTCATTCCAAGGACTTGGTTCGAAGTGCCAAGAACTGAAGGTGAAGCCTCCGCAAAATTTTTAAGTCTTGAAAGTTCATCCGGAGATAAAACAATTGACGAGCTTCCAGCTCCAGAAACTTTCACAATATTGTTGACGCCATAGCCGCCGATCTCTCGTGCTTGCATGGCAAAGGGCACAGATTTAATGGGAATAAATTCAGCTGTGACAACAGTTTCGCCATCAATAAACGTGGCCTTCATGAGGCGGTCATCGCTGACCGTGGGAGTGTAGCTTGTGCCAGACTGGCAAGTAGCTGAGGAGATCGTAGCGCTCGGGTTATTAAGGAATACATCCCGAAAAGAGCTTGCGGCTCCTTGAGATGCCCCAGTTTTTCGATTTTCTGGATAACCGAGCTCTAACGAAAATGCGCCATTCTGCGCAGTTAAGTTTTGGGTTTCAGTCCAAAGAAGGCACACCGACGGCTCTGGAGAGAAGATTTCAATTTGAACTGAAAGTGCTCCAGTCACCACTTTGCCATCGGGGCGTAAAATTTTTCCGTGGTACACAAGAGCGTCCGAGGATCTGATATTCGCAGGCCGCTCGCTAAGGGGGATGGTTTGGGCCAATGCAGTGGACATCAGAATCCCCGGTAAAGAGATCAAGATCCCAAGAAAGAAACATTTGCAAAAACCTGTTTTGATTTGCAGCTTTGTCATCACTGGACCTATCGGTCGATAGTGATGGAAAGTTGAGGATCTTTTACGTCTTAGTTTATTTTCTGGGTAAATCACCTGGTTTAATCTAAGATCGAAATTCTCAATTCGAAATGGATCAGTTTGGGAAAATCTAAGAAAGAAAGCTGGTGAGGTTCCGCCAGCATGCCCTGCAGCAGCTCGCTTCAAAAGCAGAGTGTTTTTGATGAAGACGCGCATTCTTTGGCACATTCTCGGGCGACTTGATCAGAGGCTTTTGCCAACAGCATGATCCGTATAAACGTGGTTCTTATAAGTACTTAGTCGTCTTCCTAAAAAATTAAGCATAACTTCGAAGTGGGTGTCTATCTGAAGATCAATCTCTTGTTCGGTTGCTGGTAGCAATTGCACGTCGATGACTTGGACTGGAAAGAACTTTGAATGTTCTGAAACGAAAAACGCACTTTTCTCGGCGCCAGGGCTTGGAGAAAAGTGCGTTGCATGAAAATCAAAGAAGAAGTGAGCTTTATTTTAGTGATTTTTTGGATTCAGCACGCTGCAAACGAATGCAGCTTTTAACAAGATATCAAACTCTTCGCCGCTTGCTCCTGCTTCCTCCACCAATGTGAAACAAGCATCGAAATCAATCGTGGAGCAGGCGGCCACTGAAGCAGGATCTGAGGTGGTAGGATCCTTGTCAAAATCAATTGGGAAAAGCGCAACTTTCCTTACTGTGTCTAAGCTGCAAACTTTGGTGGAGCTGACAGGTAAATCTTCACCCTTCCTTTCGAATCCTTTGCTTCCGCTGGCTAAAACATTCGAAGCAGTCAGAATCAAAGCCGCAAACAATCCTAAATTTGAATTTAAATTCATAAATTTTCTCCTTATGTTGTTCTAGAGTTATGCAGATACAATGCCACCTGGATATTTTTCTTTTCTTCTTCACTTCCATTCTTGCGGCGCGAACTTTGCTTAGGTTGTTACCAAGAACAATCATCAACTCTTCAACTATTACAAGGAGAACTTAAATATGAAAATTCAACTTTCACGAGCATTGATTTTATGTGCAGTTCAGTTCGGCGCTATCTCTATCAGTCTTGGTTCGGAATCCTCTGTGACCTGTCGGTGCAAATGCGCGATTCATGTATTTACAACAAACCTTTTGGTGGATTCCAGCAGAGCCGGCCTTACTGAGCCACCGACCAAAGAAGCCCTATCGAGTAAATCTGGCTATGCTTGCCGGAACTACTGCGAGGAACAAGAAACCCTTCGCCATGGTCAACCCATGTACTTTGGATATTCATCTGGATCCTGCTGGTAGGGTTTTTCAGTCAGCAATTCAAATCCGCTCTCTTTTCATATTCGGACAAGACTAAGAAGGGAATAAAAGTCGTTCAAAGAGTCTAAATGATTTCAGGGGGGAGTTCCGGAAAAGTTCGGTAACTCCATTCTCAAAGATCAGAGCTGTGTGCCAAATCGTTTGTTAGTTCTGAGAAGGGAATTTTTAGATCCTGTGGACGAGCAGAGTCCAGCGACAATATAGGAATTGATAGCCTGCCTTAGCAGCTTGCGATCAATCTTCCAGACATTTTTTTGTGCAGCCTTTCCCAATTGAGTAGCCCTTTTTTTTCTTGCTTCAATGTTATGAGCAACACATTGAAAACAATAAAAGATTGAGCCACTCAACCTCAAATTTTTAATCAGACCGTGGATAAGGCCAATGCGGGTTCAAGCAGTTACGTATTTATTTTCTGTCCTTACCGAAGATTCAGAGTCCTGCAACTTAGTGACAGACTCTTCTTAAATCTTTTATGTATTTTCTCACGGCCGTGGAGTCCTCTACGCATGTATGGCCACGACTTACTCCACCGTCTGCACCCCGAATGCTGCAATTGCAAAAGGGACGTTGCTCGCCGCTATCAAATGAGCAGCTATACTGATCTCCTTCGTTGGTCTTGCAAACAAAAGCACTTCGTTCTGCTGAAGCAAGATTTCCTGCGACGAGGATAATGACGGCCAAAAGTGTCGACTTGATATTCATAAAATTTCCTTCCGTTTTATTGTTGTTCGCTCCATTCGTGTTGGGATTTATTTCCCATTGATTCACTGAAGCAAGTAACAAGATCCAAATGCATATTCTGTTCCGTTCGCGACCTGAATCCCACTCATCCCACTCAGATCTTGCTTTCATGTATGTTTTTACTCGAACTTTTCAAAATCACTTCGAACACTTTGCGCAACTTGATGTCAGTCCAAGCGCTGGCAGGACCGACTGCAGAATTTCGAATATTCAAATATTCAGTGCAATATCCAGTCACATCTTCATGTATTTATTATACTTTATAGGCTTACTAAATATTTATTATCTCCATACAAAGTCGCTTGACTGTGAGGCTAAGGTAGATGGGGTCGTTTGATTCGCCCTCGTGTTCGCATACAAGAAGGCCAATCAAGCACAGATATTCTGTGCGAAGTGAATCCAAAACAATGTGTTAATTGCCCGCACGAAAGCCATTTAAAATTTATCAATTAGTACTATAAAATTAATATCTATCTATTTTAATTGTTTTTTATCAGATTGCTAAATATCTACGACAGACCGCTCGATCCATCACATCCTAGTATCAATTCATTTGAACTCTTCGCGAGAGTAATCTCATCGGTCGCTAAACTTGAGTTCACAGTTGGCCCATGACTTGCTCCTTAGACAGATAACAAACCAAGTGCGGTCTGGAAATTTCGAAAACCTCATTTCGAAATCGATGGGCCGAACTTGGCAAAACAAAACTGAACACAAAGGAGAAATTTATGAAACGAATCGTTTTACTTATCGGACTGGTTTGTTCGCAAATGGCAATGGCTGACTTCTACTGCAGCGAAGCAGATCATAAGTGCTTAATAGAGGACGGAACGTCTTTCGAAATTGGGCGTCTTTGCACGGGGAAGCTAGGGCACAAGTTTGGGCCTCAAATGACTGACATCGGAGACGAATTGAGACGTGCGACGAAACCTGAGTTTCAGGACGGTCTTGCTACCAAAAGCATTTTTGAAGCACTTGAAAGAAATATTGCTTTCGTAAATCAAGAATACGCTGCGCTGCCAGCTAATGACCAAGAAAGCTATTTGCCATCCGAAAGGATTCTGGAACTCATTTGGAGTCAAGCTAGGCAAGTTAGTATCCAGGCAACATCTGAAGCCGAAGAAAATTCTCTTCATAACTACCATCAAATACTTTCAGAACTCATTCGAGTTGTGAAAGCACCGCTGGGCCTTCGTCAATGCCAAAGTCAAGGCGGCAAAGTCGTGAGAACTGGTTCAATTCAAAAATAAATAGAATTTAATTTCTCACCAATGAGGAGCATTCACATGCAGGACTCAATCATAGCGAATCTTAAAAAAGGATTTCAAAAATGAAACACGATCTCTCAACTTTCCGCACCGTCATTTTCACGCTGTGTTTTCTACTCGGCTCTATGGTGGCGCATGGCGGGAAGACTCGGCCCCCATCGGCAGAGGACCGGGCTCTCAGCCTCACCATTGAAAATCATAGAAAGCAGCTAGCCCAACAAGGCGTTGTGCGCGCGGGAAGTCTATTTGGAAATTATACTCTACTGCTCTGTCTGGAAGGTTTGGATCAGAATTCCGAACCCTCGCGAGCAAGACTGAGATCCTTCTTAATCTACGAGCATGACGTGATCATGGGCTAGCTTCCTCGGCCGATTGAATTTGTGGACTGTGATCTTTCGAGCAACAAGGACCGTTGCAGGAAAGCGGAACAAACAATCTACACGGTCCTGATGAAAAGCGAGAATACTAAAAGCGAATCCGAACTCGTCGCCAAGCTGAAGGATCCAGATCTGTCAGTGCTGAGCTTCTACGGTGAACAACTGCCGGCGTTCTTCGAAAAATGGACGAGCTTTTGGCCTTTAGAAAACATTGAATAAAAAAGCTAACTCTGCGAAACAGAGTTTAGAAAATCCGATTACAATCTTTTAAGTCCAGATGGCCGGCGCAATGCCTTTGGTCTGCTGGCACACTTACCGACAAGACAGGCGAACATTCGCTAACACACCCTGCTGTGCGAGAATCTTACGCGATTGGGAGCAAAGACTAGGTTTTTGAAATCGCATAAACCAGAAGATGCTTGAAAAAAACCACCATTCATCCTACTGATTTCAACTCAACGACGGACAAGCCCATGCTGTTCTCGAAATGTCATTTGAGTAAACCCACACAAACTAAAAAAAACTGCGATCTAGGCATTTCCTTTTTTAATATATTTCAATCTTAAAAAATACAATTATATTATATATATAGTCCATTTGATTTAAAAAAATCCATAAATGCTCCTGACTGTGTTCTGAACTTCGCTCCTCAATTTTTGACCTCCTTGCCCAGCTTCACAGCGAAATAGCAGCTCTTCCTTCCGTGAGCTTGAGCTCAAGGAATAAAGCCGAAGTGGCACAGCCTCTGCAATGCTCAATAGACACAAACAAACCAAAGCGAAAGGAGCAGGAAATAATGCCGCTTTCGCTTCAACTGTCGAATTTCCCGCATATTGTGCCACCCAATTTCCTGAATACTGTGCCACTCGATTTCCATGATTGTGTGCCAGTCGATTTCCTCGATGTTGTGCCACGTTATTTAGAATCCTGAGCAGTTCAA
>Ga0247843_1008297_pt1 | contig 12206 bp, 10 predicted proteins | sample LaCruzMarch2017__FD_192420 | JGI IMG/M metagenome (GOLD analysis project Ga0247843, IMG submission 192420) | Freshwater microbial communities from meromictic Lake La Cruz, Castile-La Mancha, Spain - LaCruzMarch2017_8m | ecosystem: Environmental > Aquatic > Freshwater > Lake | place: Spain...
CTGATACAACTCTGTGTGATCTGCACACATTTTTTCTAGCGAGAAATAACGGGTAGCCCTCTCACGCCCAGCGCCACCCATGATTCCTCGCAAAACAGGGTCAATCGCTAGCTTCTGCAGCGCATCTGCAAGTGCTGCAGGCTCGCTATCTACGAGGTATCCATTTAAATCATTTACTAGGACATCTGAGACCGATCCAACATTTGTGGATACCAATGGCACTCCAGCCATTGAAGCCTCAATCAAAGTCAGCGGCACTGCTTCATTATCACTTGTGAGAATGGCAATATCAGATGCAGCAATTAGCTTCGGAATATCACTTCTCCAACCGAGAAATGTTATTGGAAGACCTGCACCTGCAGCCCGATCGCGGAGACCAGCAAGTAGTTCTCCATCGCCAGCCGCAAGTACTTGAATATCAACTTTTCTCATTACTAACTCTTCGATTGCGTCAAGAAGTCTGTCGGGACGTTTAATTGCAGTCATTCGTCCGACGTAGAGTATGTAAGTCTCGTTCTCCGATAAGCCAAGTTCTCTACGGGCATTTTTTTTCGGTTCAAACACCCTGCTTGGTAACCCTGGGAAAAAGACTCGGAAGTTCGCTCTCTTTCCCAATCCGATCGACTCTAAATCTTTTCGGACCTGGCTGCCCATAGCCACGAATGCATCTGTGAAAAGTTCTAAGAATTTCTCAACCGAATAAACAAGTTTCGTTTTCCAAGATGAGAAGTAACCAGTAAGTAGGTGCCCATGGAAAGTATGGACCCTCACTGGCTTTGGCTTAACCGTTGAAGCGGCCAACCTTCCAATGAGTCCAGCTTTTGATGTGTGGGTATGAACCACATCAATATTAAGACTTCTGATTGTTCGTCTGATCTCAAAAAAAGCTTGTAAATCTCTCTGCAGGTTAAACTTTTTCTGAAGTTGGGCGACCCTTATAAGCCGATAGCTTGGCTTGTGGATTGATAGGTAATCTTCCTCTGATTCATCACAAGATCCAGTGATGAGTGTGGCCTCCACGAGATGAGGGTCAAAAGATGACATCAAATCTTCAAGAAGAACCGCTACGCCTCCCGTATTCATGCGGGTAACCACATGCAGAACTTTGATCGGGCGACCTTGTTTTTCTGCCATGTGGCTATCTTCTCGCAAAAGCAGGGATAATTGCGGACATGAGCACCGGCCAATTCATATCGCGCTGCACAGCAGATGCGATGACAACTGCCGCCGCCTCAATCGCCGAAGGAAATCTCGTTGCCTTTCCGACAGAAACTGTCTATGGATTAGGTGCCGATGCCTCGCAAGAAAGTGCCGTTGCCAAGATCTATGCCGCAAAGGGACGCCCGGCTGATCACCCACTGATCGTTCATATCTCTTCAATGGATGGAATCGGATACTGGGCCGATGAGATTTCAGAGTACGCAATCGCTTTAGCTCGCGCTTTCTGGCCCGGCCCTATGACACTCATTTGTAAGCGATCAGACGCTGCAAAAGATTTCATCACCGGGGGACAAGAGACCGTGGGATTACGAGTGCCTGACCATGTTGTTGCTTTGGCGCTTCTTGATTCTGCAAAGAAAATAGGTGTGCAAGGAATCGCCGCCCCGAGCGCAAATAGATTCGGCCACGTATCACCGACCACGGCGCAAGCAGTCCGCGAAGAGTTAGATCAATACTTAAGCTCAGAGGATGCAATTCTCGATGGTGGCCCATCACAAGTCGGTGTCGAATCAACCATCATCGATTGCACCGGTAGCAACCCACACATTCTTCGCCCTGGTGCGATTACCCAAGCAATGATTGAAGAAGTCACAGGACTCAAAGTCACTGATGCGCAATCAGAAATTCGCGTCAGCGGTTCACTTGAAAATCACTACTCACCGCAAGCTACGGTTGTTCTTGATACAGAACCAAATCCTGGTGATGGATACATCGCGATGAGTGATCAACCAACACCGGCAGGAGTTATTCGATTAGCAACGCCTGAATCAATTGAAGATTACGCGCGAATTCTTTACGCATCACTTCGTGATGGTGATTCACAAAAGTTGGGCCGCATCTGCATCGACCAACCACAAGGAGATGGACTAGCCATCGCTATCTGTGATCGCCTCAAGCGAGCGAAAATTGGTCGAAAACTGTGAAAAGAGAACTATTTAGAAGAGACATTCAAGTCCTTCGAGGAATCGCCGTTCTAGCCGTAGTGGCCTATCACTTTTTCCCGGAAATCTTCCCACAAGGCTATCTCGGCGTTGATAGTTTTTTTGTGATTTCCGGATTCGTGATTACGCCGATGATCTACAGGATTGTTTGCTCACAAGATAAGCATCATCTATTTCAGGAACTCAAGAGCTTTTATCAACGTCGTTTCTATAGGCTTACTCCTGCTCTCATAGTTGCACTTCTTGGATCCCTGGTCGTCCTAATTTTTTTCGCGTCATCAGCTGACCTCGAGAAATCTGGATTACAAGCGTTATACACAATTGCCTTTGCGGGAAACATCGGCGCTTTCAGACTCGCCGGTGATTACTTTCACAACAATGGAAACCCACTTATTCATACGTGGTCTCTCTCAATTGAAGAGCAGATCTACTTTTTATTGCCAGCGTTCTTCGTCCTGCTCTATTTTATTTGGAAAAAGACAAGCAAAATATTTTTTACTGTCATGTTCATTTTTTCACTCATGAGTTTCTTGGCCTGGATTGATCTAATTGATACAGGATCTATCTACTCTGAACTCGGAATTAGAGATGTTGAAAGCTTCAGTTTTTACTCGCCAATTGAACGTTTTTGGCAATTTGGCATTGGTGGTGTCAGTTATGGAATTTTGCTGAAATATTCAGAATCTGTGTTTGATAGGATTCAGATAATCTACTTGTTTCTATTGGCTCCACTTGTAGCTTTCGTGACTCAGCTAACTTGGGGAAACGATCACGCCGATACCGCAACTGTTGTTCTTCTCATTTGTCTACTTTTGGTGTGCACTCCAAAAGTGCATTTCAAATCGGCGATTCCGAGAGTAATGGTTGGAATCGGAAATCGCTCATACTCAATTTACTTGGTGCATATGCCAATAGTGTACTTATCCATCAACTCTCCTTACTTTGATTCGAATACCCCAATAGTGCATTTCTCTATTTTGTTCGCAGGGCTTGCGATAACCTTCTTCCTTGCTGAAATTATGTTTCGAAAAGTTGAGAATGTATTTCGATTGAAAAGTCAATTAGAGCCAAAGTCGTTGAGGAATAGAACTCTCATACTCTTGGGTACTTCAGGAGTACTAGTCCTTGTTGCCTCGTTCATGGTTCTAGGAGAGAAAAACTCCTACTTTGGATTACAGGAGGATCTACCGCAAGTCGCCGCCGCTTGGGATGCAGACCCAAATTGTGCGCGAATGGCCGAATGGGATGGAGTTCCCTGCAATTATCCGATTTCTGATGCGAAGAAAACATTAATTCTTATTGGCGACTCGCACGCAGCTCAACTTTCAGAGGTAATACTGAGTGCTGGTCATGCTGAAAACTGGAACGTCGTCATTTGGACTATGGCTGGTTGCGCAGTCGTTTTCGAGAAAACCACATCTCAGATTTCTAACGATTGTCTGCTTCATAACAAAAGAACGCTGGATTGGATCAAACGTGAAAAGCCAAATCTGGTAGTCATTAGTCAATACAACGGAACATTTCTGCCGCAGAGAGAAATAAGAAGCGCTGTTTTGACCATTAAGGAATGGGTTCAGGATGTGCATTTGGTGGGGAATACCCCTGTCTTTTCTGACAGAAGATACATGACTCACCCTGCGCTTTTTCAACCGCCGTATCAATTCAAATCAAAAATACCAGCAAGTGAAATGGATCGTTCTAACATTGAAATCTCGGAAAAGTTCTTAGCATGGGGAATTGAGAACGGGGTGACATCGAGCGATCTAAGCCCCCTTTATTGCACGCCTTCCCATTGCGTGAGAAGTAATGAAGGCACGTTATTGTTTTCTGATCGAGATCATTTATCGGTGGCTGGCGCAAACCTTGCTTTCAATAAATTCAGATTAGTTCTGAATAATTCTCACGCCCAGTAGGTCTCATCGATAACTTCTGTTTTTAAAGTAAGCGTCACTCAATACTTTCTGCCAGGTAAAATATGTGTTTTACTTTGTCTATGAAAAAGTTTTTTGTGAAATGGATGATGAAGATCATTCGAATCTCAGTTGTCGTGATTGAAAAAGTATTAAAGATTACTATTAGTAGATACCCTCTAGAAAAGTTTTATGGAAACTTTATAGACCAAGCTAACCTAGATTTAGTCTCTCAATCACGTGGAGTTCTCCACATTGGCGCTCATTTGGGAATTGAATCTCGTGAATATGGTGTTTTGGGAAAACCTGTTTTATGGGTGGAAGCAGACCCAGATACCTTCAAAGAGTTAGAGAAAAATTTAAAACCATATGATAATCAAGTTGCCTACAACCTCTTACTCGGTGACCAGGAAAAGACTGTCGACTTTTTTCGTGCTAGTAACGGATCACAGAGCTCGTCAATATTTCAGTTTTCAAATATTAATTCATTTAAACATGTTTCTACAACTGAAGTTCTTACACTTTCGATGTCCAGGCTGGATTCAAAATTCACTCATGAAGTAATTGGAAGTTTCGACCACTGGGTCATTGACGTTCAAGGAGCCGAGTTATTAGTTCTAAAGGGTGCCGGCCAACTTCTCAACCTTTGCCGCACGCTTTTCATCGAATGTAGCAAGAGTGAATACTATTTGGGCGGTACTCAATGGGAAGAATTAGCAAGTTATCTCAGAAGTGAGGGTTTTAGGTATTTCACACTACCAAAAAACATTACTCACATGAACGTTATCTTCTTCAGATAAATCAGGGCTTCCGACCATAACCATTCCTTATCTAAACTGGGAAATGCTATAATTTGGGCGTGCTATTTTTGAGGATAATTAAAAAAATTAGAACTTCGTTTCTTTGGCTGTTAGAAACTTTGAAAGAAGCGGCTACCGGAAAAATAACACTAAAATATGCGGGAATTAAGATTTGGAGTCAACTTACTTTTGTGGGCAGGCGTTTTGTCGATGGCGTTAATTGGAATTCTTACAACGGTCACTACCTACAAGAGCTCAAGATCACCGAGAAGACAAACACTCTACTTGTGAAGCAAGATGAAATTGATTTCAGCGGTGGAGTAATTCGTTATTCCAGCGCAGAAGTTAAACCACTTCTTGTAAGCCACGAATTGCTTTATGAAACAATCCTAAGGCTGCATCCGGAATCTGTTCTAGAAATCGGATGTGGAGCGGGTGACCATCTAGCAAATTTGCAAAGTCTGAGCCCATCCTTGAATTGCAAAGGGGTGGAACTGCTGGCCGAACAATTGGAGTCATTGAATTCAAGACACCGGAACAACAACTTTCAATTGCTTCTCGCTGACGTCACCAGTAAAAATTGCCCACTTCCCAAAGCTGAGATTGTCTTTACACATGCAGTTTTAATGCACATCTCAGAGAAGGAATCAAGATTTCAGAATGCTTTAGAGAATGTGTTCAATTCTGCAGAAAAACACATTGTCTTAATGGAGAACTGGACGCAGCATGATTTTTTTAGTGCCGCCAAACGATGCATAGAATCAAGTCCAGGTTGGCAAATTTATATTGATGAATTGGGTCGCGATAATCAAACAAGAATTATGATTATTTCTAGAATTGATTTACCAAGCTTGAAAGTCCTTAAAGATTATGCCGATTTAACTTTAGGGAATAAAGTTGTTTTTCACTAATTGATGATTTGAGAATTTTCCATCGCATAAGTGAAGACGTAACTCCAAGCACTTAGGACTCTTTAGCAGCAAGACTTAGCTGGGTTGGGACCGAGTGGGACAATTCGTTACTTCTAATATCTCCAAATTTCTTCGAAAGTCTCGGAAATATACCTCAATACTCTCAGATGACACTTTTCTGAGCAACTCAAAACGGAATCCTTGAAACCTCGTGTGAGTGCGTGATACTTTTCACCTCGGTAACCCGTTTGTTCTATCTTTGATTGCTTTTACTCTGAGAGTTTTAGGGGACTTTTATGCGTGGCAAGAATGAGTGTCGAGGATGTGGATCGACTGGAATTTTTCAGGCGCTTGATCTTGGATATTCACCTCTTGCCAACCGCGTAATTCCGGAGGATATGCTAGAAAGTGCTGAACCTTGGTTCCCTCTAGTCCTCCGAATCTGCCGAAAATGCCATCTTGGGCAAGTGGGTGAGTTTGCAACCGATGGCGCGATTTTCCGTGACTATCCTTATTTGTCGTCCACAAGCTCTACCTGGCTCGAAGAAAATAAGAAATTTGCGGATGAAATGATTGAATTACTTAAAATGGGTTCTGAAGATCTAGTGATGGAGCTCGCGAGTAATGATGGTTACCTACTCCAGTACTTTATGGATGAAAAACTCCAAGTTTTAGGTGTAGAACCAGCCTTGAATGTAGCGACTATTGCAGCTGTAAAAGGTATTCCAACATCACCAGAATTCTTCTCAGAAGCACTCGCAGAAGAATTACTGCATAAAGGTGTTCACCCTAAATTAATTGTTGCAAAGAATGTTTTAGCACATGTTCCAGACATGCGTGACTTTCTCAAAGGCATTTCGGTTTTGACAGGCAAATCAACGCTGGTTGTCGTAGAAGCGCCAAGCATTTTGAATATTATTCAGAAAATGCAGTTCGATACGATTTACCACGAGCACTTCTCGTATCTTTCAGCAACTTTCCTGAATACGGTTCTATCTGAATTTGGTTTAAAGCTTGTTGGGGTAGAAAATGTAAAAACGCATGGTGGGTCTTTGAGGTGCTTTATCACGAAAGACGAATCATTAATCCAACCTTTGGACTCATGGGTGACTCAGTTAGAGAGTACTTTGAATTTAGAAAAAAAGGCCAACTTTGGCAACCCGGGGGTCTGGGAAGACGTAGAGAGACAAATAAACGTTGAATTTAAGAAAATTAGAGAGTGGTTCTCAAACCCAGAAGGAAGAATTATTGGATATGGTGCAGCCGCCAAGGTGGTCACACTCTTGTCTGCAGCGCAGATTCCGCGTGGGTTGATTAGTCTTTGTATAGATAATTCTGAAGAAAAAATGAATCGCTACATTCCTGGAAGTCACATTAAAATAGTGTCTGAATCCGACTACATTGAGCGCGATCGCCAACCCCAAGATATTTACGTGATTTTCCCATGGAATATTCAGGTAGAGATTTCGAATCGGATTAGAGCATTTAATGCAAGCGCTCGAATATTCGTACTTTTACCAACGGTAAAGGAACTATGACTTTAGACGGAGAACCTCGACTAATTCCATATCTCCGACATAGTGATGATAGGGGAGATTTCTCAACGCCCTTCTCCCCTGCAATTCTCTCATTATTGAATATTGACGAAGCCTACATCTCGGTTTCACAATCAAAATTTGAACATACTGTCCGGGGCATGCACTATCAGATGGCTCCTTATTCCGAGGCAAAGCTTCTCTCTGTAATCCACGGTTCAATATTTGATGTCGTAATTGACTTGGGGGAGCTGGAGAATGGAAAAACGAAAATTCACACCTTCAAATTAAGCGCAGATCGCCCAGAAGCTCTATTCATCCCAAGGGGTTTTGCTCATGGTTACCAAACACTCGCAGAAGACACTCAAATCTTGTATGCACTAGATTCAAAATATGATTTAGATTCATGTGCAGGCTATTCTCCGTTGAGTGATGGGATTAAAGAGTTGTGGCCATTCAAGCCCTCAATTATTAAGGAAGAGGATCTGAAATGGCCGATGCTCCCATAATTGCGATTTCAGGTGCATCAGGTCTTTTTGGGTCCGCATTCCTGGCCAAGTATTCCGAGAACCTGCAAGTCACAAAATCGTTAAAGCTTAAGACTCTAGCGGACGCGGATATTTACAAGGAGATTGAGTCCATATCGGCTTCAGGAACGCAAACTTTTCTACACCTAGCTTGGCCGGCCAGCTCGGCCAAGGAGAATTATAGATTCTCTGAAGAAAATTTCGACGCACTTCGAAAGACTGTTCTTCTCAAAGAGGCATGTTTCCGGACGGGAATAAATTTTGTTGGGATTGGAACTGTGGTTGATAAAGTTGGCATGGCCGACAGTCATTATCAGTTAGCGAAATTCTCTTGTAGGCAAATGTTCAGGCGTGAAATTGAGGAAGAAAGGATTACGTGGGTTCGACCACACTACGTATTCGACGATGATTCGTGGCCGAATTTTCTTCATAGAAATGAATCCTTACCAGTCACAATACTTAATAATTCTCCACGCGACTTCATTCATTTAGATGATGTAATTTCAGGCCTATTTTTTATTCTGCAGAAACAAATGTACGGCGAAATTGACCTTGGCAGCGGATGGTTAACAAAACCTTCAGAGCTCTGTGAGGTATTTGGAAAAGAATTTATCATTGAACATAGCGGGCCAGACGGAGTTCAGTTAGAAGCATCACCTACTGCCAGTCCGCATCCACGTTTGTCGCAACACTGGGCACCAACCAAAACACATGCACTACTAAAGGAGAAACAATGATGACCGAAAACTCTTGGCATGATTCTGTACCAAATGCCCAGGAATTTGAGTTAGAGAAGAGGGCCAATTTGGAGAAAATGGCCAAAAACTCTGACTTCAGAACCTCAGGTTTGAGTCTCCTAAAGGTAGTTAGCGATCTTGGATTTGGCCATAAGAACACCTGGATGGGTACACCCATCATCAGGTTGCCAGAAGATCTCATACTGCAGCAGGAAATTGTTTGGAGAGAAAAACCCGATTTAATCTTAGAGATTGGGGTAGCACGTGGTGGAGGACTGTTGTACAACGCATGTTTACAAGAAATGTTCGGCATAGTCCCAAACGTTGTTGGTGTTGATAACAAAATCTATGAGCACACCCTTGCCGCAATCAGAGAGAACCGGTTTAATCACAGCATTGAATTAATTGAAGGTGATTCTGTTTCAAGTGAAGTTCTTTCAAAAGTCGGAGCTATTGCAGCAAAGAGTCTGAAGACTTTACTAATTTTGGACAGTGACCACTCGGCAAAACACGTACTCAACGAATTGAGAGGGTATGTACCCCTCTTGCCGCTGAACTCAATCATCATGGTGTGCGATACCCTCATCGATGAATACCCAGCAGGAACTTATCCAGATCGTACTTGGAGTGATGGAAAAGGCCCTCTCGAAGCAATAAAAGTCTTTTCTGCCGAGAATCAGACAGTTGAGCCATTTATGCAGAACGAGACAAGAGCTCTAGTTCTATCGGAGATCCGAGACGGATTACTTAGAAAAGTTGCCAATTGAATCCAATCATTTCAATTCTGGTCCCAACCAGGAATAGGCCCCTGCAGCTAGCTTCATTGATCTCAATAATTCGAAAGTGTACTGATGTTCGTATTGAGTTCTTGATTTCTGATAATTCCGATTTGCCTTCACACCAAATCTCATCTTTTGAAAATGTTACTTTCTTCAGACCCGAGCAAGTCTTGAACATGACGGACCATTGGAATTTTCTATTCCATAAGGCTAAGGGTAAATACATTACTTTCGTTGGGGATGACGATGCATTCCTTCCAACAGCGCTGGTAAAACTTTGTGACTCTTTGGAGCAAATAGATCCAGATCTTGTCTGGACTCAAACGGCAGGATATGGGTGGCCAAGCGGAGATTCTTTCGGCAATTTTTTTCAATCAATTCGAAGAAAAAATGAAAGAATTGATTTGTCGAAGGCTCGGCTTCGGCTATTGAAATTAGATTCATTAGATTTACCAATTCCATACAATTATGCACTAGTCAAGAAAGATGTCATTGTTGAATTTTTGCAAAAGAATCCGAATGAGAACTTCTTTTCTTCTAGAGTCCCTGATGTTAACTCAGGAGTAAAGATTCTCTTTTTGGCAAAAACACAATTTGAATTTAAAAGACTCACCTTCATCTCTGGCGCAAGCCCTTTGAGTAATGGGTTGCTGACGAGGACAAAACAAGATCATCCAGTGACACTAGAGTTTAATAACCCCGAGTTCAATCCAATTACCTTACGCCCTGACTCAAGAATTAAAGAAATCAGCCCATTTGGATTTGTTACCTTTTTTGAAGCGATAGAAGAGTCACTTTTACAACTTGGCGAGAGGCTGCAATGTAGCGACCGAGTTGTGGCATTTAGATCAGTGTTTCTCTCAAGTTTCCCCAAGCAGCAGTTAGAGATTAGTTTAAGAGATTGGCATCAGCATAAGAAGACACTAAGAACGGCATATCGGCTCAATGCTTTACGAAATTTGCGTGTTTCCATTTATTTGGAAAGTCTTCTGAAACGCTCTCTACTAGCTTTGGAAATTGTTTTGCGAAGCCAAAGAGTTCTAATCCTTAACGGCCCAGGAATTGAAAATACCGCTAGTTTAGTTAGCTACCTTGAAAGAAATGAAGCCACTCTTAGAAGTAAGATGTTTAATAGAATCTATATTGAATGATATGTCAGTCATAGAGTGTTGCTTAAATCGCTACTTAAGTAACAAAGAACTAAGCGAGTGTATCCTTTATTCATGAGTCCCTGGATTAAGTCGGTCAAATGGTTGACTCAGCTTATTGATAAATTTCGGGGGAAAGGTATTCGACTATTTGGATTAAACTCAGTCAAACTTTTGGGTTTGATCCTAATTTCTCCAATTGCCGTTATTCTGCGAATCCTAGGCATCAGATTTTCTTCAGGTAATCATAATCAACGGATAGGCCACTTGATTTGCGAACCGCTATACATGGAGTTACAGTCACGAGGGAACCGAAGACTTTTTAAATTTTTTGTAGTACTAATACCGGGCAAAGAGATTGCAAATCTCGCTGTTCTAGATGCTTTTCCTAGCAATGTTGTTACCATCAGGAACCAATGGTGTTGCAAAATTCTATTCGTTTTCAAGTTTCATCCGTTAACTAGCGTTGACATGAATCGCGGAGTCGTGGCTATTTCCGGAGCGGCTGAGGTGTTCAAATATTCACATTTAACTTCGCTAGATAAGCCTTTTTTGAATATTGCACGACGCGGGGATCCTGAAGTTGATCAGCTACTCGCGAACTTAGGAGTTTCGAGAAACGGGTGGTACGTCTGTCTGCATAATAGAGAAAATGGTTACTCGCCCAGCGATGATCAGACGCATAGTTATCGAAATGCTTCTATCTCAAACTTTACTCTTGCAGTTCGTTATATTCATGATCTAGGTGGAATAGTTATCCGGATGGGTGATTCTTCAATGCAAAAAATTGAAGGTAACTCACTCATCATTGATTATGCCAATAGTGAATTCTGTTCACCCGAAAATGATTTGATTTTAGCTTCTAATTGTCGCTTTTTTCTGGGCAATTCATCGGGTCTGTTAGTAGTTGCGGAGGCACAGGGAATACCCTGCGTAGGGGTAAATTTAGCTCCCGCTGGAGCAGCAAAATTTTGGGGTCCCAATGACATATCAGTACCGAAGGTTTATCGGAGATCAGCTGACAACTCAATTGTTTCATTTCAGGAAGTCTTCAATTCGAGCCTTGCAGACCATCGGTTTACCTCAGAATTTGAGAAAAGTGGAGTCTATCTTCAAGAGAGTTCTCCTGATGAAATTCTTGAAGCTTGCCGTGAAATGATGGCTCGCTTTCAAGGCAAGCAAAATCGAAATACCGATAATTCTTTACAAAACCGTTTTAATCAGTTGTTCACAGAAAAGAATTACAGTTATTATTCACAAACAAAGTTTTCAGCATATTTCTTGGATAAATATAAAGATTATTTCTAGTTAATTCTGAATTAAGAAAGCACGAAAAATATTTTGCACTTACTGCCACTGTTTCGGCGATAATTCAAATGGCTTACTGAAACTTCTTCTATCGATAACGCAATCCAGCTAAATCTTGCCGACTATCACAATATCAACGTCCAGAATTTTTGAAGGATGTTCATACCTAACAAGGAAAATTATCATCTGCTGAAATATCCGCACATCAAGTGTTCAGTAAGTTGAGGCACCTACCCATAAAGCATCACTTCGCGAAGGCGATTCACAAAAGTTGAGCCGTATCTGCATCGACCAACCGCAAGGAGATGGCCTTGCCATTGCTATCCGCGACCGCCTATTACGCGCATCCCTTGGGCGCTAGAACAGGTAAATCTCCGCTAGAATTCGCG
>Ga0247843_1008298_pt1 | contig 12205 bp, 10 predicted proteins | sample LaCruzMarch2017__FD_192420 | JGI IMG/M metagenome (GOLD analysis project Ga0247843, IMG submission 192420) | Freshwater microbial communities from meromictic Lake La Cruz, Castile-La Mancha, Spain - LaCruzMarch2017_8m | ecosystem: Environmental > Aquatic > Freshwater > Lake | place: Spain...
GCCGGTCCACGATATTTGGGTGCGTCTTGTCATCGATGAGTGGTTTGAAATCAAAGATGTGGCGGCGAGCTCTGATTCGACACCTTTTGTGATCTGTACCCACGCGCCACCCTCACTCCAAGCGCTGATTGGCGCAAAAATTGGTGCAGGCTGGGCCAAGCTCGTCAGAGAAAAACTCAAAGGTGCGGCTTGCTGCACGCATATGATGGAGTTGCTCGGACCGATGGCGACAACAGCCTATCAGGCTTTGTGGCCGGTTACCAGCCTGCGACCGCAAGCGTTGGACGCCAATGGACGCCCAACCAAAATTGACAGTTGTTTTGCCTACGGCAGCGACAAGGAAATCGTGGCGAAATTGTGGCCCGAGCATTACACCGGACCCAAGGTCACAGCGCTTTGATACGTACCTGTTGGTAGAGCCGATGCAGGTCTGCAGGCTTGCACACATTTGAGTCGACGTTCATCACGGCTGCAGCTGCGCTCGCCATGCCGAAGCCAAAGGCTTGCTCTAATGTGTGCTGATTGCATAGCCCCCACAACATTCCAGCGACGAAATTGTCACCTGCGCCAACCGTGCTAACGACGTTAACCGGAACGGCGGGTGCTCGAAAACTTTGTTGGGCTGTCACGAGTAGCGCGCCCTCTTCACCGAGCGAGAGCGCCACAATTTCGGCCTGACCTCGCCCGACAATCTCCTGTGCGGCTTCGCGCCACTGTGCTTCAGTCGTCAACGTTTGTGCAAGGAGTTCTTCGAGTTCATGCAGGCTGGGTTTAAATAAGTAGACGCCGATCTCTAATGCCGCACGCAAGGCTGAACCAGAGGTATCGAGTACGAAACGTTGGTTGCGTTCTTTTGCGCGTCTGGCAAGTCGGGCATAAAAGCTTTCTGATACGCCTGGAGGGAGGCTACCGCTGGCCACCATATAGCGAGCTGCAGAACTTTGCTGATCAAATGCGTCGGCGCAGGCTTGTTGCTCTGCGAGACTGAGGGTAGGGCCAGGCAATAAAAAACGAAAGTCTTGGCCGCTCGACGTTTCATGCACGGTAAAGCACTCGCGCGTTTCCTGCGTAATGGCGATACCTTGACTTTGAACCCCTTCTTTTTCAAGGAGTTCGGTCAAAAGCTCACCGGTAAACCCCCCTGAGGGATAGATCGCCGTCGCTGGGGTCCCCAAGCTTCTGACAACACGTGAAATGTTAATCCCACCTCCGCCAGGTTGTATTTTTTCTTCGCTGCAGCGCAACTTGTGCGTCGGCACGACCTTGTTGACGGAAGTCGAGATATCAAGGGCGGGATTCATGGTGAGGGTCAAGATTTGCGTCACGAGAGCTCGCTTTTTAGCTATATCACTGACCAATTATCCTCTAATCATGTCACGCTATACTCGAAACAGAAAATTATAGGCATGTACGGTGCCCAGAGTCTATAACGGAGATGACTGATGCGTTCTTTGCTGTTTGTGCCCGCCGATAGTCCACGCAAGCTGGAAAAATCCTTGCAGAGCGGGTCGGATGTGTTGATTTTTGATCTTGAGGATGCAGTTTCACCATCCCGTAAAGAAGAAGGTCGTAAAGAGTTGGTCAAATTTTTGACCGCCATTAAACACGCTGGACACAAGACTCCCGAGCTTTATGTGCGCGTCAATGCATTGACGACAGGCATGACACTGGCGGATTTGGCTGCGGTGATGCCTTGTCGCCCGGATGGCGTGGTCTTGCCCAAAGCGACGGGCGCGCGCGATCTCAGTCTTTTGTCCGCTTATCTAGAGGCGTTTGAACACTTATATCCGCTTGAGTCTCCTAATACTCGGACATCGATTATTGCGATCGTGACGGAGACGGCTGATTCGCTTGCCGGGTTGAATGAGTATCGAGGAGCGACCCCGCGACTTGCCGGCATGATGTGGGGCGCGGAAGACCTCTCGGGTGATATTGGCGCTTTGACCAACAAAGAAGAAGGCTCCTCTGAATGGACCTCGCCCTTTAGTCTGGTGCGTTCGCTTTGTCTGTTTGCCGCCTCTGCCGCGGGCGTGCCGGCCATCGATACCGTCCCCACGGATATTCACAACATGGAGGCTTTGAAACGCGAAACACGCATGGCGTATCGCGATGGTTTTTCTGCCAAGGCGGCGATTCATCCTGGCCAGGTGCCGGTGATCAACGAGGCGATGACGCCCGATGCAGCAACACAAGAGTGGGCGGCGCGCGTGATTGCGGCATTCGCGGCCAGTGCAAGCGTCGGTGTCGCGACGATGGATGGAAAGATGTTGGATACACCGCATTTGCGCCTTGCTAAAAAAATTATCGCCGCAGCGCAGCTGGCCTAAAGGATAGATCGACATGACGAAAATAGTTGGTCCTTTGGATGGTATTCGTGTCATCGACATGACCTCGATTTTGATGGGGCCTTATGCAGCTCAATTGATGGGCGACATGGGGGCGGACGTGATCAAAGTCGAGTCTCCACAAGGCGATATGGTGCGCGATGTCGGACCGATGTTGCATCCGCGGATGGGTTCTCTCTATCTGCATGTCAATCGCAGCAAGCGCGGCATGGTGCTCGATGTTAAAAAGCCCGAAGGTCTGGAGGCGATCAAAAAGCTCATCGCCACGGCTGATATCTTGCTCTATAACGTACGACCCCAGGCAATGGCTCGGCTCGGCTTGAGTTATGAGGTCGTGAGCGCCATCAATCCCCGAATTATGTATGCAGGTACTTTTGGTTTTGGTCAGGACGGACCTTATGCGCATAAGCCGGCTTTTGATGATTTGATTCAGGGTGCGATCGGCTTGCCCTCATTAATCATGCAAGCGGGTTCAGATGTGCCGCGCTATGTGCCTTCAAACCTGGTAGACCGAACAGTAGGTCTGTACGCCACTTCCTCATTGTGTGCTGCGTTATATCATCGTGAAAAAACAGGTCGCGGCCAGCGCATCGATATTCCTATGTTTGAAACGATGATTAGTCATCTGTTGAGCGATCACATTGGTGGCAAGACTTTTGATCCGCAGCTTGGTCCGCCGGGCTATCCCCGTTTGCTCGCTTCAGAACGCCGTCCCTATAAAACATCGGATGGTTATGTCTGTGCGGTGATTTACAACGATAAGCAATGGGCCTCTTTTTTTAGTGCCATTGGACGATCGAATATTTTTGAAAGCGATCCTCGTTTTCAAAGCTTGAGCATTCGCACACAACATATCAATGATTTACAGGGTTTAGTCGCGAAGATTTTTCTGGAGCGCACGACGCAGGACTGGTTGGAGCTCTTGGAAAAAGCCGATATCCCAAGCATGCCCTTGCATGATTTAGAGACAATTTTTGAGGATCCACATTTAGAAGCGATTGATTTTTTTCAGTGGGAAGATCACCCTTCGGAAGGGCGAATTCGTCGTGTGGATGTGCCCACGACATGGTCTGAGAGTCAGCCGCAAGCAGGTCGTCCCGCACCGATGTTGGGACAGCACAGCGAAGAAATTTTACGTGAGTTGGGTTATAGCGAAGAGAGCATTGCTAGCTTGATTCGTGAGGGCGTCACACAGACTGCAGTGAGGCCCTAAGAAGCGCAATGATGATGGACCAGGATTCAAAGTTAGCTGGTCAGTACATCGTTTGTAATATGACTATGATAGGATAAATTGCAAATTAATTACAAAACTACCAGCCATGGCGCGGTCTATATATTACTTAGCATTAATATCCTTTGGTTTATTAGTGTCAAATTTCTTTCCTCCATCTGCGAATGCTCAAGATGCGGGAGCCCTTCAGCGAGAGCTTCAGTTACAGCTTGAGCGTTCTGAGCCTCTGCCAAGGTGCCAACTGTAAAACCTGTCGAAATTAAACAGATAAATCCAAATGATCAAAAGGTCGCGATCAAGGGCTTTAGGTTCCAAGGTAATACCTTGTTATCTGATGCGCAGTTGCAAGCGGTAGTCAAGCCTTGGACAAATACCTCAATCACCTTCGGTGATCTAAAGGATGTGACGGCGGCAATCCAAAATCTATACGCAAAGAATAATCGTATTGCTCAAGCCATTGCTCCCCCTCAGGATATCAGTCAGGGCATTATTTTGATTCAGATTACTGAGGGTAAATTAGGTGCTGTAGTCGTTGAGCCGCTCACAAAAAATTCAGAGCTTCGCGTCAATGCAGAAAATGCGAAAAAATATATTCTTATCAAAAATGAAAGCGGTCAATTTATTGATGTTGAACCGATACTGCGTGGCGTTTCTTTATTAAATGAATTACCTGGCGTACAAGCTTCGGGTGAGTTCTTTGCGGGACAAGCATTTGGAGAAAGTAACTTTCGCATCAAATTAAACGATGGACCACTCTTTTCTGGACAAGCTTCTCTCAGTAATTTTGGCTCCACGAGCACAGGTAACGGTCAAGTCATTGCAAATCTGAGTGTAAATAACCCCTCAGGATTGGGTGATCAAGCAACGCTAGATGCTATTCAATCATTGGGGTCAACTTATGCTCAGGCAGGATATTCAATTCCAGTTGGTCATCAAGGTTGGCGTATTGGTGCGCAGGCCAACTACCTTATCTTTGAAACATTGTCGAGTGTGAGCACTCCACAAGTTCAAGGTAATGCTAGTACGGTTGGTGCAAATCTGACCTACGCTCTTGTGAGAGGTCCAAAAAATAATACAAATTTACGCTTTAGCATTGATGATCGAAACTACAGCAATAGTCAGTTAGGTGAGAACATCAGTCAGTATCAAATTATTTCTATGACTGCTGGAGTGAATGGTAATTATTTTGATACACCATCTTCTGTGTTGAGCTACAGCGCAACTTTGACTTCGGGTAATTTGAGAATTAACAACCTGACACAAGCCGGTCAAGATGAGACAGGTCCTGGCACAGCCGGAAGCTACCAAAAGCTAGCATTCACGTTGAGTCGGACACAAGAGCTCACAATGTTGCCTAGAACATCATGGTTGGTCTCAGTATATGGTCAGTTTGCTAATAAAAATCTTAACAGTGCTGAACAGATATATTTAGGTGGCCCTTTCGGGGTGCGCGCTTATCCCGTAGGGCAGGGCGGGGGATCACAAGGTGCCATTTTTTCCACTGAGCTCCAACACCGCTTTGATCAAAATTGGCAATTTGGTGCCTTTGTTGACTTTGGAGTGATACAGCAATATGTGACACCCTATGAGGGCTGGCAAGGTTTAACCAAGGCCAATAATGATTACCAGTTGGGATCAGCGGGTCCAACTGTGAAGTTTGTCTATGGGAGATGGATGGTGAATGCAGTGGCTGCATTTCCAATTGGAAAAAATCCACTTTTGACTTCTACGGGTGAGCGTTTAAATGCAGACTCTGCTAATCGTGCAGTTCAATGGTGGGTGAGAGCGCAGTATGCATTTTAGAGCTATCAATTTTTGAAGTGATTACGGATTACTCGGAAACGGAAAATAACTCAGTGAGCACTCAAGCCGGCACTAATTTTTTGCTGATGAGCTTTACGTTACTCTCTCTGCTCATTTCAACAATTGTACTCTCCAAAGGAATTGCAAAGAATCGAGTGTTTTACACCTGGATGATTGGCCTTGTACTTGGGTGTTCAGGAACTTTACAAATCGGTATGAGCCTATTGCTCGAAAATAATTCGACTTTACTTGATCTGACTAATGATCCGTTTTCTCGCAGTCCTTATGTATTATCTGGGTTGATTTTTTATTTAATTGCCTTAGCCAGTCAGCCTCTCATGTTCTGTGGATTGAGAGTGTCAGAAAAAGGTTTTCGTTATTGCGTGTTCGGTCTTTTGACTGCAGTTATATTATTTGTGGCAGTCATTAAACTCATTACAATAGATGATGACTATCTTATTCGGTTATTCGTACTTCATTCTTTCACGATGGGAATGTCCATATGGCTGGTGATTGAACTGAAATTATTAAAAAGAATAGCTCCGACATCTACACTGCAAATCATATTTGCTGCGGCAATTGTCACGACGTGTTTAAATTCGATCTGGATCTCCATTGTTTTGATGAATATACCAATTATTGGTATTTTTTCGCTTGGACATGATCAAATTAATGAATTAGATCTGAATTTTAGATTTCTTAGAGGTAGTCTATTTATTATTTCAGAAATTATTATTTTTGTTTATTGGCTGCAAACTCACTCAGCTATTGCTCTAGCAGAAGCCAAGAATAAAGAATCAATACTTAATTTATTGGTTGAAAAAGATAAGTTGATTTCACATCTTGTAAATACGCGTGCACTTGTGGAGACCGGAGCTTTATCTGCGGGCGTTGCACATGAAGTCAATCAATTTTTAGCACGTATCCAGATTAATGCAGAAGAAGCTGAGTCTTTGATTGTTCAAAGTGCAGCGACTAGTCAAGTCAAAGAATCTCTTCATAGAATCCAAGATTCAGTGCGCTCTGCATCAAATATTATTACGAGTATCAAGCAACTATTCACTAAATCAGATCCTGATTTTTCAACCACAAAGATCGATCTGTTGCTATCTAGCATGATGAATATTTATAGTGAACGTGCATCTCGGTCGAAAATAAGTCTTGAAGTTGCTGTTGAACCTGGACAGCAGTGGTTTGTTTCGGAGATATTATTACGCCAAGTGATAGCAAATCTTATTGTCAACTCCATCGAGTCCTTAGAAACCGTCACAAGAGATAAAAAGAAAATTTTAATTCGTTCTTTTGTTAAAGATGAGCGCTTGTGCATTGAGGTTATTGATAATGGAGATGGTGTACCTTCAAACAAAGTACATAATTTATTTTCTTTATTTTCGACGAATAAACGAGATGGGACTGGGGTAGGTCTTTGGTTGAGTGCGTGTATTGTTGAACAGCACTCAGGAAACATACGCTATGCAAAGAGTGTAGAGGGTGGAGCAATGTTCTTAATCGAAATTCCTGATGTTCAACAAAGATTTAACAATTTCAATGAAGTTTTTTCATAACAATATTTTTAAGTGTAAATAGATGGGTAGTCAAATGTTGAGTGCTCAGAAAGGACAGGTGGCTCCAATGGCGCTATTGATCTTTGCCTTTTCTCTTGTGCGCGTTCAAGGGGATCACCGAAACGTTGAGGATTTAGTCACAAAGGAAGCTGCACTTGTATTAAAACTAGACAGTGCTTTAGAGTCCTTTGGAGATGACTTGTCTGAAAATTTGCGTGAAGATCTTAAAAATTATGTCTACTCTATTTCGGCGGACGAGTGGCCCCTCATGCAGAAAAGTCAGAGCAGTGAAGACACAGCTAATTTATTAACAGACTTGACTCAAGGTATCCGATTGTTGACACCAGAAAATGCTACTCAGCAAATGATGCGTGTCGAGATTAACGTGACTTTGAATCAATTGACTGATGTCAGGCAAGCCCGGCTTGCCGCCACAAAAGTTAAGTTCCCATCATACCTTTACCAAGCCCTAGCGGCCTCGATGGCGACACTTGTCGTACTGGGTTGGTTTCAGACCCCCTTGTCACGGATGATCATATATGTAGGTGGCGTCACGGTGGGATTTTCGCTTTTATTTGTCTTACTTGTGCAATCCAGCGGGATATTCATTGGGGATAACCGAGTAACTTCTACGGAATTCGTTAAAACAACACAACAAAGACTATTGTATTAAAAATTGACCTCATGCATGAATGATTGCTTGATATTGTTCAGAACGACATTCATGTATCAAAATGCTTGAGGCCATCTTTACTGATGGCAAATCCCGTAAGGGTACGATCCGCTTTAGAAAGTCGCCAATCTAGCATCCGTTGAGCCATTTTCAGCGCTGCTACCTGATATTGTGGATCATTGACAACATTGTGTATCCAATGCGGGTCATTTTTTAGGTCGAATAACAAGGGTGGAAGTGCTGCGCAGTGAACATAGGCGTAATCCTCAGCTCTAAGTACGGCGAGGCTGCAGTCGTCTCTGCTAATTCCCAGTATCTCGTGTGCAGTCCCGCTAGCTAAATCCCGAAAATCATATTCCCAATGTGCCTCTGTTCGCCAATTGGAAGGACTCTCGCCTCGAACGAGCGGCAAAAGAGAGCTGCCGTTACAGGCTCTCGGAGCAGGTTGTCCAAGCCAATCTAGAATCGTAGGGAGTACATCAACGTTTTCTGTGAACGTATTGGACTGAGAGCCGCGCGTGCTAACAGCGCTTGCACGAGGATCTACGATGATGCACGGGATATGATAACTTTGTGGAAAGTAGCCGCGCTTTGCAATTAAATGATGATCTCCGAGTTGCTCGCCATGATCTGAGGTCAGGATGATTAAGGTCCGCTCCATTTGTTTGCTTGATTCAAGAAAATCTAAGACGCGGCCTAAGTGATGATCGACCTCGGCGATGAGCCCAAAATAAGCTGCGCGCATACGCGCGATATCAGAGAGGGATAAGTCACACCCAAGACCTGGCATCCATGACATCGCGCTTTTTACTTTCATGGTGTCCAAGATCAGCTTTGTTAGCGGATGTGAGGCCGCTTCAAGATCAAGACTCGCGGCTCGTACCGGGGGTAGTGTTGACGCAGGATCGATGAGCTGATCAAAGGGGGATGAAGGCATGAAAGGGGGGTGAGGTCGAAAAAATCCTAAGTGAAGAAACCAAGGCCGTTGAGTACGAATCCGTAAATAATCAAGAGCACCCTCGGCGCACCACGCTGTATCGGTATGTTCAGCCGAAATGGGTGAAGTCGGAAACCACTTAGACTCCGACTCAGTGGCACTCGGTTTGAACAGGTCTTCATAGCGCTTTGGAATCGAATAGCCTTTTCCAGACAACCAAGCGAGATAGTGTTCACGTGGCTCTTCAAAGTCACGGATGACATTCCAACCATTCGCGATAGAGTTTGATGTAAATCGTGGATCAGCGGATGAGGTTGTACGTGGATCCGGCACAGTGGTTGTGTAGCCAACCAGGGCAGGCTCATAACCCAACTCTCGTGCATAAAAGGGCATTGTTTTTAAATGTGCTGCAGTCGGCGTGTCATTGGTAATGACGCGATGATTCATCATATACATGCCAGTATGCAAGGAGGCTCGACTTGGGCCACAGGGTGAGCCTTGTGCATAGTGTTGACGAAAAAGAACCCCACGCGCAGCGAGACGATCGATATTTGGAGTAATCGCATTTTGATGCCCCGCACAACGCAAGGCATCTGCGCGAAGTTGGTCAATGACGATCAGCAATACGTTTGGGCGATTTTGTTCAGTGGATGTAGTCATACATTGACTCCCTAAGTTATTTGGGAATTTCCGAAAGACGAAAGCAGGCCGCTTGACGGTTTGCACCTGCGTCGACAAGGTGTGGCGTTGTATTCTCGCAAAGAGCAACTGCATATGGGCAGCGCGAGTGAAAGGCACAACCTTTTGGTTTATTCAATCCGCTTGGAGGCTCAAAGTTTGGCAAGTCCCAGTTTGAGCGTTCGAGAGGATTTGGGATGGGTACACTAGCCAAAAGTAAGCGTGTATAGGGGTGTGCGGGACTTTTAAATACTAAGTCGGTGGGTCCAGTTTCAACGATTTTCCCAAGATACATGACGCATACTCGATTTGCGATCATTTTTACAACGTTCAAGTTGTGCGTAATGAAGAGCATTGTGAGGCCAAGCGCTTGACGTAAATCTGCCAGTAAACGAAGAATCTGTGCTTGAGCGGATACGTCCAAAGAGGACACGGCCTCATCCGCCACAATGAAACGCGGTCGTAATGCGAGTGCTCTCGCGATCCCGACGCGTTGTCGCTGCCCTCCCGACAGTGCGTGAGGGTATCGCTTACTTAGGGATGCATCCAAGCCCACAAGCTGAAGCATTTCAAAAACTCTTGTTTCTCTTTCTGATAATGTACCAAGGCGATGGATGGATAAGCCTTCATCAATAATTTGCTTTACCGTCATACGTGGATCAAGGGAGGCGAAAGGATCTTGAAAAATCAATTGCATATCGCGACGTAAAAGACGCAAATCTTGTTTACTCATGCCAATTAACTCGCGTCCGTCAAACTCAACACTTCCCGCACTTGGCTCAACTAAACGAAGAATAGAGCGTCCAAGGGTTGTCTTGCCAGACCCAGATTCACCAACAAGCGCCAGTACTTCGCCCTCGCGAATTTCTAAATCGACATGATCTACAGCATGTAACAACTTGCGTCGCCAACCTTGACCGCTCACTTCAAAGGAGGTCGTTAATCCACGAGCAACCACAAGGTTTTTCATGCTTATCGCTCACACTTTGAAGGTTCTAACCGAACACACCGAACCCAATGATGTTCCGATAGCTCACTCAGTGGAATATTGGTGGTAGTACATCGTGGGCTCAAGGCTAGATCACAGCGTGGGTGAAATGAGCAGCCTTTTGGAAGGTCGTGCATAGCAGGCATCGCACCTCGTATCGGCTCCAACAACGTACCGGCACTGTCATACGTCAAATTGGGCATTGATCGTAAAAGTGCGCTTGTATATGGATGGAGAGGCTGAGAAAAAATACGTTGAACATTTGTGTGTTCAACAATAGAGCCTGCATACATGACTGCAACTGTGTCAGCCATCTGTGCAACAACGCCGAGGTCATGCGTAATGAAAAGCATGCCAATGCCAAATTCACCCTGAAGCTGTTTGATTAAATTCAGGACCTGCGCTTGTACCGTTACGTCTAGGGCAGTGGTCGGTTCATCGGCAATCAGTAAGCTGGGTCGACACGCTAGGGCCATCGCAACCATAATGCGTTGACGCATGCCACCCGAAAGCTCATGAGGAAAGGCGCGCATTCTTGCCAAAGGATCCGGTATACCGACGAGTTTTAACATGTCGAGTGCGCGCGCTTCTGCGGCTGCCCAGCTTAGCTTTTCGTGCGTGACGATCGCCTCGGCAATTTGCCAACCCACGCGAAACACGGGATTTAAGGAGGTCATCGGTTCCTGAAAAACCATTGATAGCGCTTTACCCCGAAGCATCTGAATCGTTGAAAGAGGGGCTTGAATCAAATCAATGATTCCTTGGTCTGTTCCTAGCAAGATTTCGCCAGAAACATGTGCGCCCTCTTCGTTTCCTCCTCGTCCGACTAACCGCATAATCGCGAGTGACGTGATGGACTTCCCCGCGCCGGACTCGCCTACTAACGCAAGTGTCTGGCCAGGATGGATATCAAAACTGACATTTTTTACGATGGCGACGTCATCGGAGTCGGTCTTTAAATTGATATTTAAATGACGAACGGATAATACCGGTCTGAGCCGCGGGTTGTTTTTTTCTGATATTGAGGGGAGGGCAGTATCAGTCATCGATGCGAACATCCAGTGCATCTCGCAGGAAGTCTCCCATTGTTTGCACCACTAAAGTGATGGAAATAATGAAGACAGCAGGCGCGACCGCAACCCACCAAGAGAAGATTAAATAGTCTCGTCCGTCTCCCACCATACGGCCTAGCGAGGCGGTGGGTGGTTGTACCCCGATACCTAGAAACGATAGAGAGGATTCGAGTAATAAGATTGCGGGGAAGTTGAGTGTGATTAATACAATTAATGGTGAAGCAATATTGGGTAATACGTGTCGCCAAGCGATTGAAGCGGTCGAGGCGCCCAAAGAGCGACTCGCTTCGATAAAGGGCATTTCTCGTAGCTGCAATACTTGCCCACGTACGATTCGAGCGTAACTTTCCCAACGCGCGAGTCCGACCAATAAGATCAACACAATAATATCTGACCCGAAAACGGCGATACCGACCAAGACTAGCAATAAAAAGGGCACCGAGATAAACACGTCCACCACAAGCATGATGCACCGATCAAGCCAGCCACCCACCATGCCTGCGGCTAATCCTGCAATGGTCCCAACCACTGCGCTCACCATCAGGCCCAATAGAGCGATGCCGACACTGACGCGTATGCCATACAAGCAACGCGCAAGTAAATCGCGGCCGAGTTGATCTGTGCCGAGCCAGTGCACTCCATCAAATCCCTCTAAAAAAAATGGGGGTTTAAGTTTTTCGAGAATGTTGGTAGCTGTTGGATCAAAAGGCACGATCCAAGGCGCGAATAATGCTGCAAGTGCTAGTACGGTACTAAAAATGCAACAGAACTTAATCTCAGCCGGCATTCTTGCCCAAGTAATACGCTTCACGATCGCACCCGAATGCGCGGATCAGCCACCGCATATAAGATATCTACGAGCAGGTTCACTCCGACGACTACACCCGCATACATGATGACGCCGAATTGTAA
>Ga0247843_1008299_pt1 | contig 12204 bp, 10 predicted proteins | sample LaCruzMarch2017__FD_192420 | JGI IMG/M metagenome (GOLD analysis project Ga0247843, IMG submission 192420) | Freshwater microbial communities from meromictic Lake La Cruz, Castile-La Mancha, Spain - LaCruzMarch2017_8m | ecosystem: Environmental > Aquatic > Freshwater > Lake | place: Spain...
TCATTTCGGCCAATATCTTTCCCATTTCGGCTGTGCTCATAGCACCGGCAAGGGTTATCATCATTTTACCACCTTCTTCCAAATGGGTAATATAGCCATTGGCCGCATCGATTAACGAAGCGGCATTAAAATGCAAAAAATACTTTTCAATAAACTCGGTGATTGGTTTTCCGCTCATGGCGCAAAGATAATTTTATTTGCGATTCCAGTTGGTGGATTTTAGAACTATCAAGTTTCATTTGTATTTTGCCAGCCCATTGAAAAAAATCATTTCCTATATCAGGGAGTATATAACCCAGGAGTTAAAGCCGGTCTATCTTCTTTCTATCCTATTATTTCTGGCAGGATATACCTTCTGGGAATATAAGTATCAGTATTCCGATCATCTTTATATGATTTACGGATATAGTCCGTTTTATGCCTTCACTCAATTTCTTACCTTTCTTTTTCCATTTATTGTCGGTTACCTTTTATATAGTATCTTTTATAAGGATTGGAGCATTTGGCGCAAACCTGTTTTCTGGGTACTAATCTTCCTTGCGCCCATCGTTTTCAGTTTGCGAAGCCTTGTTAATTGTTTCAGTAACGACATTTATTCTCTATTGCCCACAGGTCGCACGGCATACTTTTATTACCGCTGCACGGCAGTAATTATAAGGGATGTGGCTATTGCCCTGCCTCTTTTTATCTATTGGCTGATCATGGATAAAAACAAAATGCCTTTTTATGGATTTACCTTAAAAAACTACAATGCCAAGCCTTACCTCGTCTTATTAGCCCTTATGGTGCCTTTGGTAATAATTGCTTCCTATCAGGCCGATTTTCTCAACCATTACCCCAAAGGATTTTCCTTAGAACCATTGAGCATGGACATCAAGGCCGACCGCAAATATTTCTTCATCTATGAATTGTTCTATGGGTTCGATTTCATTTTTATTGAATTCTTTTTCCGTGGCTTCCTTCTTTTGGCATTCTACAGGCATTTCGGTTGGGCCTGCCTGATGCCTATGGCTTGTTTTTATCTAACCATCCATTTTGGCAAACCTTTGGGAGAAACTATTAGTTCTTTTTTTGGTGGAACCCTGTTAGGAATACTAGCCATACGAACAGGCTCTATTGCAGGGGGCATCATCGTGCATCTAGGTATTGCCTGGCTCATGGAATTTACAGCCTTATTGCATAAAATATGGTTATAAGCCAGCCGCTTTATACTGCCTAACTCTTAGCGCAATGCCTTGGCCACATTGCCCGCAATTATAAGTCGACCGGTGTAATTGTAGTGTTCGGTAGTCCAATTCTGGTCGGTGTAATCTTTGCCTTTCACCGCTTCCAAATTATCAATAACCATAACACCTCTTTTTCTGTAGCGATTTATAACAAAATCCCTGTTGTACCGAATCAATTGACTCAATGGAGTACCAACCAAACTATCAGCATACTCTGTATTCTCGGCCAGGATATTATAAACCGGTTGAATGCCTTTGGCTTTGCACACGTTTACTATGGCATCAAAATCCCTTATCCGCGGATTGTTTTCATTCATTACAAAGGCGTAGGCTTTAATATAATGATCGGCCAGGGTGCGCTTTGCCATGTCTTCGGTACCATCGGCCAAAGGAAATTTTGCGGCCTCGCACCAGGTTTTGATGGTTGGAAAAGGGAATATAATTCCGGGGACAATAAGGGTATCGTAAGTCCATTGCTTCCACATTCGATAATCGCGTTGGTAGGCAGATACATTGTCGTAATGGTTTAAAGCGGCTCTTAAATGTATCCAGAGGGGTGGAAGATTTTGGTAATAAAGGGCTTGTTTTTGCAAAGCCGTTTCAAGCTCTGAATGAATACAGGCCTGATCGAAGGTGCGAAGATTGAGTGTTACAATAATCGTTTTCACCTTGCTGTATTCCTTAATTCGTTCTATTAAGGGTAAATAAATGCCTCCGTGATAGGCTTGATGGGTAATATCACCTATAACCTTGTTTGGAACCAATTCGGCTATCAAACCGCTAATGCTGGTGGTAATGGTATCGTTTACAGGATCGTAACTCACATTGCTCGATTCACCAAAATATAACACATCGCACGAATCGTTTATTCGCAACAATTTTTGAAGTTCAGGCCCTTCTTGTGCCAGCTCAGTTGGCCAAATAAAGCGCGTATAAATTTGGTTGAATACCCAAACCAGTGCTGCCAAGGCTATTATTCTAATCGCTATTCTTAAAGTCTCTTTCATCTTAAAACTGAAAATAAACGAAGGGATGTTTCACTGTTCCGGAAAACATCAAAATACAACCTAATAAAAGCCCATACACCACCCATCGAACCCACCATTTTTTCTTTTCCAATACATGATCGATGCGTTGATTAAAAAGGCAAATATCGATGAGAACAAATAAGGCTATGAGTCCCCAAACCCATGAAGTGACCGATAGGGCGTTGGTTCCTATAGATTTTATACCCGACTGAACCATGGTTATGGCGCTTTTAAAATCGTTGGCCCTAAAAAAGATCCAGGCAAAGGTTACGATGGCAAACGTTTTAACCCCTCCTAAAAAGCGAACTCCCCAAAACCGGGAGCCCGATAAATTAATAAATGGTTTGGTGAAATGTTCGGCCAAATAAACCAGCCCATGAATTCCGCCCCAAATAATAAAGGTGTAGTTGGGGCCATGCCAGAAACCACTAACTAAAAATACAATCATGATGTTGAGTGTCCACCTTGGGATACCAACCTTGTTGCCACCCAAAGGGATATAGAGGTAATCGCGAAACCAACCGGATAACGACATATGCCAGCGCTTCCAAAACTCAATAATGGAACCCGACAAATAAGGGGTTCGAAAATTGTCGACCAAATGAATCCCCAAAAGAACAGAAGCCCCCTGGGCGATAAGGGAATAACCGGAGAAATCGGCATAAATCTGTATGCCAAACATAATTATGCCCATCAATACCGAAGACGCTTCAAAAGTGGTTGGGGAATTAAAAACCTGGTCGGCATAGTTCCCCACATTATCGGCAATACACATTTTCATAAAAAATCCCAAAAGCATAAGCCTGAAACCATGGGCAAAATTTTTGTATAGTGGCTTGTGATGGGTGAATATTTGTGAAGATAAGTGATGAAACCTCTCGATGGGACCGGCCACAAGAGGCGGAAAGTAGGCTACAAAGGTGGCGTACTTTGGCAGACTGGTCTCGGCTTTTTGCCTGCCATAGAATACATCAAACGTATAACTTAAAGACTGGAATGTATAAAAGGAAATGCCCACCGGTATGGAGAAATAAATGGCATCCAACAAGATACCTTTTTCAGGATGAGCGGCCTTATATATATTGGCCATCATCGGATCCATATCTTTAAGAAAGAGAGAGAGGTACTTAAAAACAAAGAGCAATCCAATATTGAAAAATAAACTGGCGGCTAAGTACCATTTTTTTTCTGCCTGTGATTTTCCTTCGGAGATTTTTAAAGCAAAGAAAAAATCGACGCATGTTGAAAGCAGCAATAAGATTAAAAATTCGGGATGAATAAATCCATAAAACACATAACCCGCCCCCAGGAGAAATATCCATCGCACCCGAAAGGGCAGCAGATAATACATACCAACCACAAGCGGCAAAAAGATGAAGAATGGGAATGAATTAAAAAGCAAAGTTGGTAATGCTAAGTTGAACGTGTGACAATTGATTTTGGTTGCATTCGGTAGACATGTTTAAATTAATTTTCAAAAATCCATTTCCACGTCGCATCCCTTTAAATCAACATTGCCCTGTGCAATATTGCAAATAAACCCAAAATATGCATTAGAAAATGCATATTCGCTTAAGAAGTTGTAGATCACTTTTTTTTGCAAAAAATTGATAATACCTTCTTAAACGGGATTAAATAGAAAAGCCCCGGTTTCTCCATACCAGGGCTTCCTAATTTAATTAAAATATATGACAAACAATCTTACATGAGCGTGAAACTAAACGGGATATTATACCTTACCCGGGCAGGACTTCCATACTGTTTACCAGGTTTCCATTTTGGCATAGCCTTTAATACCCGTATGGCTTCCTTGTCAAATCCATAACCGGGTTCTGTGTTTGTTAGTACAGCTATATTCGATACGGATCCGTCCTTCTCAATAACAAAACCGAGTACAACCTTACCACCAATGCCTTCGGCAATAGCATCGCCAGGAAATTTCAGGTTATTTCTCAGAAAAGCAGACAAAGCCTCATCCCCTCCATAGTATTCGGGCATTTCAGTCGCCCCCCCCAAGATGGTATTGTCGTTGTCTTTTCCCTTTATCACTTTTGATCCTATGTCACCGTCAATATCCGGATATATCCATTCATCATCCTTCGCTTTTCCATCGGAATTATTTACAGAACCAATGGCTAATCGATCTTGGTCATCCACGGTAAGGGTATCGCTCTTATCCAATTCGTCTGTTATTTCCCTCCAGGGATTGGTCGTTTTGGTATTACTCGACTTAGATTTACTCAACCTTTCTTCAGGTTTTTTTACTTTTTTTACTTCATAAATAGGTGGAGGAGTCATAACCACGGGAATATCCAGAATTTCAGAATAGGGTGTAGGGTTGGCAAATAGTAGACTTAATTTGGGAATTAAAAACAAACCAACAAAGGTGAAGCTGGTAAAAACCAATGCCCTTATTAAAGTGGCATCATAGTTTCGACGAATTTGATAGGCTCCGTATGCTTTGTTTTTGGATTCAAATACCAAAGCATTTCGTTTCTCATCGGTGGGGTTGGTCCATTGGCTGAATTGGAAGATTTTCATACGAGTCTTAATTTGATATACAAAGTTAGAGACCGAATACCGAAGGATACGCAACCCAGCACTACGGTAGTAAACCGGAAGAATGCAATGGTTAACCGAAATGGAACATTAATTTTTCCTCTCCTAAAAGGAGGATTTTATTAGAATAATCTTTGAATGAATTAAAGAAAATTATTGCGAATTAGAGAAATACCGGAGTAACAATTAAAACTCCTTCACTTCCAATATCTTTTCTTTATCCATATTGGGTTTGTATTCCCCTTCCCATTTGGCAATTACAATGGTTGCTAAACAGTTGCCAATAACATTAACCGCTGTGCGGGCCATATCCATTAACACATCCACGGCCATAATTAAATATACCGGCCACATGGGTAATTTAAACTGACTTACCGTAGCCGCCAAGATAACTATACTCGCGCTTTTTACGCCCGCCACACCTTTGCTGGTAAGCATCAAGGTGAAACAAATTATGATCTGTTGCCCGGTGGTGAGCGGGATACCAGCCACTTGTGCCACAAACACGGAGGCCAAAGACAAGTATAAGGTGGTGCCGTCCAAATTAAAACTATAACCGGTGGGTAATACAAACCCTACAATTTTGGGTGGCACACCAATGCGTTCCATTTCCTCAATGGCTCTAGGCAATGCCGATTCGGAACTGGCGGTGGCAAAAGCAATGCTTACCGGCCCGGATATAGCATTAATAAATTTTTTGATCGGTACGCCGACAAAAAAAGCAATAGGTAGCAATACCAGCAATACAAACAAAATGAGACCCAAGTAAAGAGACCCCACGAGCTTTGCCAAAGGAAGAAAAATATCCATTCCCATGGCACTTACCGTATACGCAATGGCACCGCCTACAGCGAAGGGTGCAAAAAGCATAACGATATTGGTAAACTTAAACATAACCTCTCCCAGACTATCACAAAAGCTTATCATCGGTTTTCGCTTGGTTTCTGAAACCATAGCCAACCCAATTCCAAAAAGAATACTAAAAATAACCACCTGCAAAATCAATCCATCGGCCACGGACTTGGCAATGTTTTCAGGGAAAATTTCGATGATATGATCTTGCCAGGTTTTTATACTCGACGGAATTTCCTTCTCTTCAATCAGCACAGGTCTGTTAAAGTTCGCTCCTGGTTTCGTTATATTCACCACCACCAACCCGATGAATAAAGCCACTGTGGTAACCAATTCGAAATAAATAAGGGCTTTCAAACCCATACGACCCACCTGCTTCAGATCGGAATGGCCGGCAATACCAACTACCAGTGTGGCGAAGAGCAATGGGGCAATAATCGTTTTGATACATCGCAAAAAGATAGTACCGAGAATTTTACCATTGGCGGCAATGCCTGGTAAATATAATCCTACTTCGGCCCCTATAAACATACTGGTGAAAATCCATAGGCTTAAACTCTTCCTGCGCACTGCACATATTATCAAGCATATCTCCCCAATCCAACGGATAATCTCTAGGTATAAACCGCCTGGAAACACTCCGGCTATGGATGAGAGGAGCCATAAGGCGAAGTATAAGGTGAGAATACCGACAGCAACAGGAAATAGAATGCGTAAAAATTTGTTCATGCAGGAATATTTACCGAAGGGCAAATTAAGGTTAAACCCTTTAAATTTGAATAGTACTTTATTTTATTTCAAACCTACGCGCTGAAGAGGACAACCAACCATCGGAAGAATATACCGGCAGCAAGATATTTAATCATCCAAAGTGAGCGTTAATTAACCCGTATCAGTTTCAATGCTTCTTTCTTTTTCAATTTGCGTTTGCAAAACTTCTCCATTTTAGCATCGTTCATCTCGTAAAGATTCTCAAAGCCGTCCACCTTCTTAAAATACTTACTATACGCTTTTTTGTTCCTGTCTTCCGCCAAAGCGTGAATATAAAGTTTGTTATCTTTATATTTCGTTGGGTAAATATCCCATACCTTTCTATCTTTTTCATGTCCCAACTGACATATAAAATAGTAGTTGCCAATTTGAGCTAATTTCAAACTGTCGCTCAAACCTCCGCCTTCCATAATATTCTGGTCGGATATTCTTAGGGTATTAGTGGTGATGGTTACGTAGGTGCTGTCTGTGTTTTGGCGACTCGTGAAAAGATACTTTCCTTGCATCTCCTTGGGAAACTCGGAAAGGACATTTTTAGGTACCCGATCGAAACGAATCGTACAGGAACTTAGAACAATAAATAGAAAAGTATAAAGGCTAATGATTTTCATATCAGGGTTTGATTTATAATGTTATGGTCTGTGATTTAAGAGGAGATTTTTGGCTATACTTAAACTTATAAGATTACCAAATGAAAACATGGAAAGATGAGTGAATACAATGAATGCGGTTAATTTTAAAGTTTTCATAATTCTGTTTTATTGCGTTGAAATTAAATAGTCGCTTTCTGCTGCTAAGGCATTACAACAGGAATCTCCATCACCGCCTTTTCTATTCTTTGCTTCACCTCTTCTTTTCCCAGCACTTCAAGGATGTCGAAAACCGGTGGACCGCCCAACTCTCCGGTTACTGCCACTCGAAGGGGTTGCATTAACTGTCCGGGGTTTTGTCCTAGTTCCTGGCATAGGGTCTTGAAACAAATTTCTATCGATGCGGCATCGTACCCCCCTAATTTATATATGGTCTGCTCAAAGGAGGTTAAAAACTGGGGCACTCCTTGTTTCCATTTAGTGCGGGTTACGCCTTCATCATATTTTTGAGGGGCTTCAAAAAAGAACTTCCCTTTTTCGATGATTTCCTTACCGAAATTAACTTTTTCTTTCATCAAACCAACCACCTTTTCCAAATACATCACCTCGGTAGAATATCCTTTACTCTCCATTATAGGTGTTATGTCTTTTGCAATCTCCTTAACACTGCGCATTTGTAAATACTGGTGATTGAACCAACGTGCTTTATCCACGTCGAACTTTGCGCCATTCTTGCTCACTCTTTCCAGGGTGAATTCCTTTAAAAGGTCGTTTAAATCAAACAATTCGCGGTTATCACTTGGATGCCATCCCAAAAAAGCCAACATATTTATAACGGCCTCCGGCAAATATCCGCTTTCGCGATAGCCACTAGATACCTCGCCCGTTGCCGGGTCTTTCCATTCCAATGGAAAAACAGGAAAACCCAATTTATCGCCATCGCGTTTGCTCAGTTTTCCGTTACCTTCGGGTTTCAGTAACAAAGGCAAATGTGCAAATTGAGGCATCACCTCTTCCCATCCCAGATATCTGTATAACATTACATGCAGGGGAGCTGATGGCAACCACTCTTCCCCACGTATAACGTGAGTAATTTTCATTAAATAATCATCAACCACATTGGCCAAATGGTAAGTAGGCATCCCATCGCTCTTAAACAGCACCTTATCATCCATCTGGGCGGTTTGCACCACAACCCATCCCCTTATTATATCGTGAAACCTCACCTCCTCCTTGCGGGGAAGTTTTAAGCGTATCACGTACGGTTCATTATTATCCAGGCGTTGCTTTACATCATCCTCGCTAAGGGTCAAGCTGTTCTTCATGGTCATTCGGCTGGCGGCATCGTATTTGGAGGGCATTTTACTCGCCTCCAGTTTGGCCCGCATGGCATCCAATTCCTCTGTTGTATCAAAAGCGTAATAGGCATAATCATCCTTTATTAACTGATCGGCATATTGCTTATACATAAATTGTCTCTCACTTTGACGGTAAGGGGCATGGGGGCCACCAACATGCACACCTTCATCAAAGGCAATGCCAAGCCAGTTGAAGGTTTGTACAATATATTCTTCGGCACCCGGCACAAAGCGTCCTTGATCGGTATCTTCGATACGCAATAGCAAATCACCCCCGTTTTTTTTGGCAAACAGGTAGTTATAAAGGGCCGTACGAACCCCTCCAATGTGCAGTGGGCCGGTAGGACTAGGCGCAAATCTTACTCTAACACGTCTTTCCATAGTTTGTGGGCAAAGATATGGTTTTTAAGCGCCGGTTAAATTGTCCCATCCTCAAATAGTTATGCTAATTGTCCTAGTCAAATCCCCCTGAATGGTTTTCAAAAAGGCAATTCTTCCAGAAATTGAATTTCTCGTGTTTCAAAATTAATGTGGCTCAAAATATGGTCATTCCCATTGCTTACCATAAGGAGTTCTGCCTTTAAATGCAGGTTGTAAGTAGAAAGTTGTTGCCATGTAGATTGTTGCAACTTAACGGAAGGTGCTTTGCACTCAATGGCTAGGTAAGGGTGGCCGGAGGAATTATATATAACCATATCAAATCGCTTGATCAGGCGATTGATTTTCATCACGCGTTCTACAGCAATCCATCCCGGGGGAATGTTCTTTTGATGCACAAAATACCAAATCAACTTTTGACGAACTTCCTCTTCGGGTGTAAGCAGAATATTTTTTTTCCGCAAGGGATCAAAAACAAATAGTCCATCTGTAGTTTGTATCCGTTGTAAGGGAATAGTATCGAATTGAAAGTCTTTCAGGGAGAATAAATTGTTGCAAAATAACCTAAAAACGTCAGCTTAAATATGCAATTTCGCAGGACATGGCAAAACAAGTAAGTGGCTTATCTTTCAAGGAAATGATGAAAGAACTGGATCAAAAAAAGTATAGCCCGGTTTATACCTTATGCGGCGATGAGCCTTATTTTACAGACAAAATATGCGACCGAATTGAATCCGAAGTCCTCACCGAAGCAGAAAAAGGATTCAATCAAGCCATCTATTATGGCAAAGATATCGACACGTTATCTATAATAAGTGCTGCCAAACGATTCCCCATGATGGCCGAAAGGCAAGTCGTTATTATTAAAGAAGCTCAAAACCTTAAAAACCTCGATATCTTAAATCCGTATCTGGAATCGCCCATGAAAAGTACCGTTCTCGTCTTTCTTTTTCGTGGCAATAACCAACTAAAAAAAACGAATACCTATAAATTATTAACCCGGTATGCGGTATTTGAAAGCGAGAAAATTCAGGAGCATAAAGTAACGGAGTGGATTGAAGACTATTTAAAGCATAAAGGCTACAAAACCGATCATGCCGGACTTCAATTAATTGCCGAATCCTGTGGTACCGATCTAGGCACCATTGAAAACGAGCTAAGTAAAATATTCCTGAATATGGGCGATCGCAAATCCATCACGTTGGCGGATATTGAACGGTTTATTGGAATAAGCAAGGAATACAGTGTGTTTGAACTTCAAAACGTCATAGCCCGTCACGATGTTAAAAAGATTGCCAAAATCATTGGCTTCTTTGCTGCCGATACCAAAAACAATTCCATTATTATGGTTGTATCCGTCTTGAATACATTTTTTACCAAAGTGTATATGGCTATCCCTCATTTGGGCAAACAGGATAATGAATTGGCCTCTATAATTGGCGGTAGCCCCTTTTTTATGAAAGACTTCCGACAGGCAGCCAAACATTATTCACCGGCCAAACTTGAATATGTTCTGCATTCGCTCAATACCATCGATTTAAGAAGCAAGGGCATTATGACCAACACCGGCGATGAAAACCTTTACAAGGAATTATTATTTTCCATTGTCTAAATCGGGGAGGTTACCGTTGTTGCCACTCCCGAAATAAGCAAGCATGTGTTCCAACGCCCTTTTGCGGTGGCTCATTGAGTTTTTTAGTTCGGGGGACATCTCAGCAAATGTTTGATTGTATCCTTCGGGAATGAATAACGGATCGTAGCCAAACCCCTGGGTTCCCCCTAATACCTCTGTAATATGTCCGTCCACTCTGCCTTCAAAATAATGGATAACGCCATCTATCATTAAGGCAATCACCGTTTTAAAACAGGCCTTTCGATTCTCTTTTCCCTCTAATGCTTTCAATAATTTGGCATTGTTTGCCTCGTGTGTAGCCAGTATCCCCGCATATCGGGCCGAATACACACCGGGGGCGTTGTTAAGAACCTCTACTTCCAGGCCGCTATCGTCGGCAAAGGCATTGAACCCTGTTTTAGTGTAAATCGCCTGCACTTTTAGGGCGGCGTTTTCCTGGAAGGTAGCGCCGGTTTCTTCTATGTCTTCCGCAAAACTTATATCCTTTAGGCTTTTAATGCGAATACCTGTCGGGGCTAGAATGGCTCTCACCTCGTCGGTTTTATGCGTATTATGGCTTGCAAAAATCAACGTCATGTCCTTCATAATTTTTTATGGTTCAAATATAAAACCTAATGGAATAGAATTTTGCCGCCAAAGAATGGTATTAGTTGCTCAAGGAAACCTCCTTGGTCTACGTGCAAAGAACTAAAAATAACCCTGGTCAATATCTCAAATCGCAAGAAAAAGCAATATTTTGCGAATCCAATCGCAAAAAACAGCAATATTTTGCGATTTCATGACTAGAATACTTCATTTTTGTTTGAGACCATACTTAATCCATGATTAGTAGACACCTATTAGAAGGTATTATAAAGCGACTATCAGATTCTAAAGTTATCATACTTTATGGTTCGTGTCAGGTAGGCAAAAGTTTCATTCTAAAACATACCAAAGGCCAATTCATAACGCCGGATAATTTCGAAGAATTTATAATCCCTCCTTAAAACAAAGGTGTTCCGGTCATTTCCACCGGCTTTTCTATCCCCATTATCTTCAAAAGAGTGGGTGCCACATCGGCTAATATCCCCGGATGCATGGTGGCATCTTTTTTACCAACCAAAAAACAAGGAACCGGATTCATGGTATGGGCCGTGTTGGGGGTTCCATCTTCATTCACCGCATAATCGGCATTACCATGATCGGCAATAATAAGGAAGGTATAGTGATGCGTCAACCCGGTATCCACTATTTTTCTTACACAATCGTCTACCGTTTCCACCGCCTTTATTATAGCAGGAAACACACCGGTATGCCCCACCATATCGGCGTTGGCAAAGTTAAGGCATATAAAATCGGGGGATTCTTTCTCCATAACATCTATCACGGCATTCATTAAGGGTATGGCGCTCATTTCCGGTTGTAAATCGTAAGTGGACACCTTGGGGGATGGCATGAGAATTCTTTTTTCGTGCAGGAAAGCATCTTCGCGGCCTCCGGAAAAGAAAAAAGTAACATGGGGATACTTTTCGGTTTCGGCGGCCCTTACCTGAGTGAGGTTATGCGCGGAAAGGACTTCACCCATGGTATTGGAAAGATCGTCCACATCAAATAAAACCCCCACGTTTTCATACGTTTTGTCATATTCGGTAAGGGTAGTATAATCTAAATGGAGTTTTCGCATCTCAAATTCGGGAAAATCGATTTGGGTAAGCGCCATGGTTATTTCCCTTCCCCTATCGGTTCTAAAGTTAAAATTAATGACAATATCGCCTTCCTGTATGGTGGCCACTGCCTTATTATCAGCACCCAACATCACAATCGGTTCTA
>Ga0247843_1008300_pt1 | contig 12203 bp, 13 predicted proteins | sample LaCruzMarch2017__FD_192420 | JGI IMG/M metagenome (GOLD analysis project Ga0247843, IMG submission 192420) | Freshwater microbial communities from meromictic Lake La Cruz, Castile-La Mancha, Spain - LaCruzMarch2017_8m | ecosystem: Environmental > Aquatic > Freshwater > Lake | place: Spain...
AGTGGTTTATTTATACTTAATTGTCCTTGGTCTATAGAAAATGATATAAAAAAGAGTTTAGAGACTATTTTTGATTGCTTAAAAAAAAATAATAATGTTTCTAAATTTACGTTTAAAAATAATATTAATTAGACGAATAAACTTGCAATTCCAAGAAAGGCAAAAAAACCAACAACGTCAGTAACAGTTGTTACAAAAACTGTTGCAGAAACCGCCGGATCTATCTTCATTTTATTTAAGGTGACTGGAATAGCAATTCCTGCAAGACCGGCAACGGTTAAATTAACGATCATGGCGGCACCAATAAGAATTGCAATTTTTAAATCAAAAAACCAAAAGTAAACAAAAACTCCAGTAATAACTGCAAATATTATTCCATTTAATAGTCCGGTTACAATTTCTCTATTTATAATTTTCATTACATTTTTTACGTTCAACTGCTGTGAAGCAATTAACTGAATTGTAACTGTCAATGTTTGAGTTGCTGCATTTCCACCCATAGAGGCTACGATTGGCATTAAGACTGCAAGCGCTACAACTTTTTGAATTGTACTTTCAAAAATCCCAATAACAAACGAAGCAAGGACTGCTGTAATTAAATTTAAAAATAACCATACAAATCTATTTTTAGTCGTTTCAATTGGATTATCACTAATATCTTCTGCAGCACCAATTCCTCCTAATCTTAAAGCATCCTCAACTGCTTCTTCCTTAACAATTGTTACAACATCATCTCCAGTGATAACACCAATTAATTTTTGCTCTTTATCAACTACTCCAGCTGAGACTAAATTATATTGTGTAAAAATATTTCCAACTTTTTCTTTATCAAGATCTGCTGGAATGAAAGTTTTATTTTCCGCAACTAAATCTTTGACTTTTATATTTGGATTTGATCTTAAAATATTTGAGATAGATGCACTGCCAACTGGTTTTCGATCTTTATCTACTACAAAAATTTCTAAAAATTGCTCAGGTAAATCTGTTGAATCTCTAAAAAAATCCATAGTCTGACCTACGGTCCAGTCTAAATCGATAGTTACAAATTCTCTCTGCATAATTCTAGCTGCAGAGTCTTTTGGATATTTTAATCCTAATCTAAAAAAATTTTGATCTTTTTGTGGAAGGTTATCTAATATTTGATTCTGAAATTCCTCAGGAACATTTTCAATAATTTGAAAAGCATCGTCTGACTCTAATTCTTTTACAATTGAAGAAATAGTATCTGGAGAAAGCTGCTCTAATATTTCTTTTTGTAAAATATCAGACAATCCTAGTACTACTTCTGGATTTAAATCTGCTGATTTGTGACTAAATAATTTTATCTGTACTTCGTTCGGTAATATTTTAATTAAATCTGCAACATCTGCTGGATGATATTTGTTTAATAACTCATGAACAGAGACAAAATTATTCTGTTTAACATTCTCAATTAATAAATTAATTTGATCTTCAGTAAAAATATGCCCTGTTCTAACTTTAGAAGTTTGATGAGCTTCTTGGGGCATTAAATTTCTCACATATAGGTTTAGGTACTACCTATAATGAATTAAACTAAAAAAAAAGCCTAATAATGAGCTACTAATATTGTTTTCTAGATTTAGATTCTTTTGGTCCAGTGCTCTTAGGTTTTTTCTTTTCTTTTTTTGTATCGCGACTTTTTCCCATAATAAAAATAAACTATATTAAATTTAGATTAATTCTATTGAATTTATTATTTAGCCAGATAATAGCCCTAAAACTTAAATAAATGCTTTTTCACAATAAAAATAAAGAGTTTTTAGGGATTACATACATGATTCTTTGTATGTTTTTTTTTGCAATAAATGATGCCTTAATAAAACATGTCCTTTTAATCTATAAAGACATCACCATACTTGGAGAGGTAATTTTTATTCGAGGAGTAATTTCAACATTAATTTTAGGCCTTTATCTATTTTTTAAAAAAAAATTAACTTTAGATGTAATGATTTCAAAACCTCTTCATGGAAGAGGAGCCGTAGAGTCTATAGCAGCTGTTTTCTTTTTTTTGGGCTTAATGTACTTGCCGTTTGGTGAACTTTATTCACTTTTAAATTTAGCTCCTATTTTAATAACCGCTTCGGGGGCCTTTATTTTAGGGGAAAAGGTAGGCTGGCGCAGATGGACAGCTGTAATTTTGGGATTTGTTGGCGTACTAATTGTTGTTAATCCAAATGATTTAAAATTTGGTTTTGCTTTTCTTTATCCTTTAGTTTCTGCAGTTTTTATAACTCAAAGAGATACCATAACTAAAAAATATTTAAAAAATTTTGACAGTTTGCAAGTTGTTTTTATTACATCTTTATCAGTTACAATTTTTTTTAGCTTTGGTATGATTTTAAATTATCAGCCTATAAATTTAGAAATTTTTATTTACATCTTTCTTTCAGCTATTTTTGTAACTATAGGTTATTATTTTTCTGTTCTAACAATTAAAACAGCTAATATTTCTACTACTTCTCCATTTAGGTATACAATTATTATTTTTGGTATTGTTCTTGGTTATTTTATCTTTAAAGAAACTCCATCAATCAATATGATTATTGGATCGTTACTAATTATAGGAAGTGGTATATTTATAATTTTTAGGCAAAAAAAAATTGGAATAACAGATTGAAAAAAGATTTAAATATTCTTATCGATTTATTAATATCAAAGTCGAAAAAAACAACAGAAGATGATGACTTGATTGAATTTGAAAAAGGAAAATATTTTTTTGGTGTTGTAAAAAATAAAAATAGCTATGAAGGAATTACAATCAGTAGAAAATTTGAGTCAAAATATTCCAAAAGAGTTGGATTTAAAATTATTGATACCGTCGATGAATATTCTGAGAAAAATTATGCAAGGATAAAGCGATATTTAGAGGATTAAAAAAAAATGTTAACTTATTTCTAAAATTAATTACAAATATGATAAAATTAACTAAAATTTAATAATATGCCCTCCTTTGACGTCGTAAGTAGAATTAATTATCAAGAATTTGATAATGCTCTTGCTAATTGCTTAAGAGAAATTGGAACACGCTATGACTTTAAAGGTCTTGCAATCTCAATTGAAAGAAAAGACAAAACTATTACTACTCTTGCTCCTGACAACTTAAAACTTAAACAAGTGAATGATTTGCTGCAAACCCATCTTATAAGACGAAAAGTTGATCCAAGAGTAATTAAAATTAAGAATTCTGAGACAGCAACAGGTGGAACTGTCAGACAAATTAGTGAATTAAAAGAGGGAATCGACCAAGAGAGTGCAAAAAAAATTATTGCCCAGGTTAAAAGTTTGAAACTTAAAATTCAAGTAAAAATCCAAGGAGAAGAACTACGGGCGGATGGAAAAAAACGAGATGACTTACAAGAGGCGATTACTGCAATCAGGACTATTGATATTGGTCAGCCTATGGAATTTGTAAATTTTAGAGATTAGTTTTATTTTTTTTTATTAAAGATCTAATTTTTTTACTAAATTTCGCTTTTTTTTTAAAATTTCTATCTTTTGATGATTTACCACTATATCTTTTTGTCATTTTGCTAAAAAGTACTATGATAATTTAAATAATAAAATTTAATTATGAAATCAATTAATACTTTTTTTTTATTAATACTAATATTTTTAACCTTACAAGTATCGGCGCAGCAAAAAGATGATAAGAAAATATCTTATCAAAGCGTTGAGGCTAAAAATCCATTCCCTTCAGTGGACATAAAAGTTATTAAAGACGCACAGTCTGGATATAATGTTCAATTGGTGACGAAAAATTTTAAGTTTGCTCCTGAAAAAGTTAATAAAGATAATTTTATGAACGAAGGACATGCATACATTTATATTAATGGGATTAAAAATAGAGTTTATTCTGAGTGGTATCATATTGAGGATGAAAAACTTACTCAACCAATAAATCAGATTAGAGTGACCCTTAATGCAAATAATCGCGCTGAATACGTAGTGAACTCAAGACCCATTGAGGCAATTGGAGTTATTAAAAATGAAAATTTAGGTAATTGGTATAATAATAAAAAATAGTTATTTACAAGGTAATCTAGACTTTTTCCAACCCTCTCCCGTTGTAGGATTTCCCTCGAAGCCATCTGAAATATTTATTAAATTTGTATAACCTTGCTGTTGAAGAAGTTTTGCAGCAGCCATAGACCTAACTCCTGATCTACAAATAATTAAAATATTATTTTTTTTTGAAATTTTTTTTTCATTAAAGTCTTTTGTAAAATTTTCATTTCTCTGCCTATCTGGTCCTATTAAAAGAGAAATAAAAAGTGTTTTTACATTTAAAGCTTCGCCATCAGGCTTTCCAACCATATTCCATTCTTCCTCTGTTCGAACGTCTAGAATAACGCTATCATTATTATTGTTTATAAAATCTTTAACTTTTTCTGATGGAATACTGAATATCTCGCTCATAAAACTACTTAATGTTGCCAAATGATAATGTTTTTAATTCTAAATATTCCTCCATACCCCATTTAGCTCCTTCTCTGCCAATCCCAGATTGTTTAATTCCTCCAAATGGCATGTAGGCACTTGCAAATATCCCAGTGTTTATTCCAACCATTCCTGTTTCAAGAGCCTCCGCTACCCTCCAAATTCTTGCAATATCTTTTGAGAAAAAATATGCAGCAAGTCCAAATTCTGTATTGTTTGCAAGATCAATAACCTCCTGCTCTGTTTTAAATTTAAAAAATGGAGCAACAGGTCCAAATGTTTCCTCATTTGCAAGTTTCATATTGTTATTAACATTTGCAAGTACAGTAGGTTCATAAAATCTTCCACCTAACGAATGACGTTTTCCACCAAGCTCAACTTTTGCACCTTTTTGAATGGCATCACTTATATGTTCTTCCACTTTTAAAATTGCAGCATCATCAATTAAAGGACCAAGTTGTGTTTCTCCTTTTAAACCATCGCCAATTTTTAATTTTTTTGCAGCCTCAACAACTTTTTTAACAAAAACATCGTAAATTTTTTCTTGAACATAGGCTCTGTTTGGAGAGACACATACTTGACCTGTATTTCTAAACTTACCAAGCATTAACCCCTCAACTGCAGCATCTATATCGCAATCATCAAATACAATAAATGGGGCGTTGCCACCAAGTTCGAGAGAGAGTTTTTTTACTGTATTTGCGCTTTGTTGCATCAATAATCTTCCAACTGCTGTACTTCCCGTAAATGAAATTTTTCTAACTTTAGGATTTGCAGTAATTTCTTTTCCAATTTCTTCAGGCTCACCTGTAATTATATTTATGACTCCCTTTGGAAAACCTGCTTGTTCTGCAAGCACAACAAATGCAATTGCAGTCAGCGGTGTTTGCTCTGCAGGTTTAATTACAAATGTACATCCCGCAGCAAGTCCTGGTGCACATTTTCTTGTAATCATTGCTGCTGGAAAATTCCAAGGTGTAATTGCTGCACAAACACCCACGGGTTGTTTAAGAGTTATCATTCGCTTATCTTTAACGGGATCAGCAAGAACATCTCCGTAAACTCTTTTTGCCTCTTCTGCAAACCACTCTATAAAATTTGCAGCATAAACAATTTCACCTTTTGCCTCGCTTAAAGGTTTGCCCTGTTCAGCGGTCATGATAATTGCAAGATCATCTTGGTTTTCAATAACAAGGTCATACCATTTTTTTAAAATCTTAGATCTTTCGTGAGCAGTAAATTTAGACCATGATTTAAATGCAAATTCAGCAGCATCAATTGCTTCAATAGTTTGTTTTTTTCCAAAATTTGGAACTTCTGAGATTAAATTTCCTGTTGCTGGATTTATTACTTTAAATTTTTTTTCAGAACCTACCCAAGACCCGTTCACATAGCACTTATTAATAAGTAGATTTTTATTTTTTAAATTCATTTATTATTAGGTTTATGGCTCAAATTAAGGTTTTTATAATAATATATAGAAATTAATTTAAACTTAAACTCTTGATTATTTAAGACTTGTCAATTTTATTGGCCTAGATAGATTAAGATACTTTAAAATTAACTTAATAAAGGAAAATAACTAAATGTTTAAAAAAATAACAAGCTTATTTACTGCAATAACTTTTTTTGCAGTAACTTCATTTGGTTTTTCTGCATCTGCCCAAACTCCAATTGTAATAAAATTGAGCCACGTAGTTGCCGAAAATACACCAAAAGGTCTCGCTTCTTTAAAATTTAAAGAACTTGCTGAAAAGAAACTTCCAGGAAAAGTACAAGTACAAGTGTTTCCAAATTCACAATTATTTGGTGATGCAAAAGAATTGGAAGCTCTTTTATTAAATGATGTTCAAATTATAAATCCTTCGCTTTCAAAGTTTGATCGTTATACAAAAAAAATACAAGTTTTTGATCTACCGTTCATTTTTAAAGATGCAAAAGCTGCTGCAGATTTTCAAAAATCTAAGGATGGGCAAGATCTTCTTAAATCAATGGAAGACAAAGGTCTAATTGGTCTTGCGTATTGGCATAATGGTATGAAACATTTTTCTGCTAATAAAGAATTTAGAGTTCCTAATGATATCAAAGGTTTAAAATTCAGAATTCAAGCTTCTGATGTTTATGAGTCATTTATGAAAGCACTAGGTGCAAATGGACAGAAAATGGCTTTTGCTGAAGTGTATCAAGCACTACAAACTGGAGTGGTAGACGCACAAGAAAATACTTACTCTAATATGTACTCTCAAAAGTTCCATGAAGTTCAAAAAACAATCGTTGAAACAAATCATGGTATTTTAGATTACATGGTAGTTGTAAACGCTAAATGGTGGAATAGCTTACCAGCAGATATAAAAAAAGGTTTATCTGAAGCTCTTGCAGAAGCGACTATTTACAACAATAAAATTGGACAAGAAAAAAATGATGAAGCAAAAAAATTAATCATGGATTCTGGAAAAGCCAAAGTTGTAAAATTAACTGATGCTCAATTAACTGAATGGAAAAAATCTGTTGCTCCAGTTTATGCGCAATTTGAAAAAGACATTGGTGCTGATTTAATAAAATCTGCCCAAAAGCATAGTCAAGCAGCTCAACCAAAAGCTGAAAAGCCCGCAACTAAAAAATAATAAGTTCCAATTTTACCCTGATGCACATATAAAATGCATCAGGGGGAATTCTATAGTTGAATAAATTTTTTTCAAGATTTGAGGAATATTTTATAGCATTTTTGATGGCTGCAATGACAGTTGTTAATTTTGCAAATGTTTTTGTCAGATACGTATTAAAATCTAATTTACCTTGGGCTTTAGAATTTACAGTCATCTCATTTGCATGGATAATATTTTTAGGCGCGGCGTGGGGAATTAAATCTGGGGCTCATATCGGAGTTGATACAGTTTTAAATCTTTTTTCTGATAAAAATAAAAGAATTATTTCAACTTTTGCAGCAATACTATGTATTACTTATTGCATATTTATTCTTATTGGCAGCTATAATTACGTTCACAAAATATATTCTGTTGGCATTTTATCTCAAGATATCAAATGGTTGCCTCAATGGGTCCCGCGAATGGTAATGCCTGTAAGCTATGGTTTAATGATTTATAGATTTACAGAAGCATTGTGGAAAATATTAAAAGGTCAAAAAGTTAATTTGGGTTTAGCTAATGAAGCTAAGGATGCCATTGAAACCTTCAATATACCCAATAAAAAATAAATGACATCCTGGTTTTTATTCTCTTCTCTTTTTGTATTTTTGTTCATGGGCATACCCATATCTATTTGTCTAGGTCTAGCGGGTATGTTTTCTCTTTATTTCTTTGGCAGTGAGTCATTAGCGTCTTTATCTTTAAAATTATTCGAAACATCAGAACATTATACTCTAATGGCAATTCCGTTCTTCATTTTAGGTGGAACAATTATGTCAACCGGCGGAGTTGCAAAAAGATTAATTAGATTTGCGGTTGCTTGCGTAGGTCATATTAAAGGAGGACTTGCCATAGCTTCAGTTTTAGCTTGTACTTTTTTTGCAGCAGTTTCAGGATCATCGCCTGCAACAGTTGTTGCTGTTGGTACAATTATGATTGCAGGTATGGTTAATGCTGGTTATCCAAAAAAATTTGCAGCAGGTATATTATGCAATGCTGGAACACTTGGGATTTTAATTCCTCCATCAATTGTAATGGTCGTATATTGCGCTGTTACAGAACAATCAGTTGGCAGAATATTTTTAGCCGGAATCGTGCCTGGCTTAATGCTTTCGATTATGATGATGGTTGCAATATATATTTATGCAAGAATAAAAGGATTACCGTCGTTGCCAAAAGCAAGTTTTAAAGAAACGTTAATCAGCGCTAAGGAAGCAATTCCTGGTTTTCTTCTTTTAATAATTATAATGGGCGGAATTTATGGAGGAGTTTTCACTCCAACGGAAGCAGCAGCAGTTGCAGCAGTTTATGCAGTTCTAGTTTCGCTTTTTATTTATAAAGATATAACCATTAATGATCTTCCAAGAGTGTTTGTTGACGCTTCAAAGACTACTGTGATGGTAATGTTTATTATCGCAAATGCAATTTTGTTTGCTCACGTTCTTACTACAGAAAGAATTCCTCAAATGATATCCGAGCAAATATTAAATGCAGGTCTATCCCCTTTAATGTTTTTATTAATTGTAAACATAATTCTGATTATTGCAGGAGATTTTATGGAACCGACTGCAATTTTATTAATTTTAACGCCAATATTTTTTCCAATTGCAATTCAGCTTGGAATAGATCCTATTCACTTAGGAATCATTATGGTTGTGAACATGGAAATTGGAATGGTAACCCCTCCAGTTGGATTAAACTTATTTGTTACAAGTGGAATAACGGGAATGACTATAGTAGAAGTATTAAAAGGAGCTCTTCCTTGGATGTCAATCTTAATCGTATTCCTTGGAATTATCACTTATTTTCCAAAAATTTCAACTACATTACCTGACTATTTAATGGGCCCGCAGTCCCCAGTAGTTCTTAAACAAAGATAATTAAATGAATAATCAAATTCTAAATTTTGGAAAAAGAATTGCAGAGGCTAGATTTAAAAAAAAGTTTTTTAAAAAAATACCAAAATCTTTTATAAATAACCCTAAGACTGCAACTGAGATTTGTAGACAGGCCGAAATGAAATTGATGTGGAACCCGATTGGCTTTAAAGCTGGCGCCACTAACAAAAGTGTTTGGAAAAAGCTAAAGGTTGCAAAACCGTTTTTTTCCTACTTATACGAAGAAAGTAATTACAAAAATAACGGCAAGATGCCATTTCAAAAAAATTTACTTGGCGCCGAACTTGAAGTTGCATTTAAAATCAAAAATGAGGTTTTTTCATTTAATAAAAAAATTACAAAAATTAATATAAAAAAATTTATTATAGGTTTTGCCCCTGCATTAGAAATTGTAGGCTTTAGACAAAATTTGAAATCAATAGACTGTTTAGGAAGAATGATTTCAGACTTTGGATTAAATGTTGCATTTGCTGCAGGAAAACTTAGAAAATATAGTTTAAGAAAAATTACCTCAGTTTCAACAAATTTAACAAATCAAAAAACAAAAAAAAATTACTCGGGAAATACAAAATTAGTCCTGGGAAATCCTATTAATTCTCTTATTTGGCTTCTTAATGAAATTAAAAATAATAAGATGTTTTTAAGTTTTGATTTTTGGGTAACTACAGGATCAACGACACCAATTGTTCCAATTAAAAAAGGGGATCATTTTACCGGGAGTATTAAGGGCTTAGGGAATGTCTCTCTAAAAATAGCTTAAATTATTTATTAATTATTGCCATACGTCTTGAAACATAAATCAAAAAAATAATAATAGCTGAAAAAACAATAGCTAGAGAATCTAATATTTCACCAAGAAAAAGAATTGAAAAGGCAAAAGTTAAAAATGGCATAAGTAATTGTATTTGGCTTACTCGAACGGCACCTCCTAAATCTAAAGCTTTGTACCAAGCAAAAAATCCAATCCACTGAGAAAACAAAGCAGTATAGAAAAATCCAAACCAAGCAATGATACTAATTTCACTTTTAGGGAAATAATAAATTGCTAGGATAAAATGTAAAGGTAACGCTAAAACAAGTGCCCAGGAAATAACTTCAGCGGAAGACATATTTTTTGTAAGCTTTGCACCAAAATTGTAACCAATTGCAGCTGCAATTACAGCAATACAAAATAAAATATCATAATGTGAAATTTTAAAATTGGCATTTATATTTTGATTATGAATTAAAATGTAAATAATAATAATGATACTTCCAATTAGAGCGCACAACCAAAAACCAATCGATGCTCTTTGTTTAAAATAAAATGATGCAAAAATTGCAGTCGCAAGTGGCAAAAAAGCGAGAATAACTCCAGCATGTATTGAAGTTGAATAAATTAATCCGTAAGAAAGTGGCAAAGGAAATCCAATTGATAAGCATAGCGCAATAATAGAAAAGTTCATCAAGTCAGATTTTTTAGGAATTTTTTTTTTAAAAAAGAGTAGATATAAAAGTGCTAAAAATCCAGCAACTGCGGACCTACCAAAGGTAATAAATTCTGCTGACAGTTCATTATTACTAGGCCCCAAAGCAATTTTAGTTGCAACAGGCGTAAGTGAAAAAATTAATATTCCTAAAAATCCGAGTATAAAACCTTTATTCTCATTATTTAATTTTTTGAAAATTTTAATCACAAAAGATTTTATAATTAACTGGCTTTTTTGAAGTCTTGTCTTTCTTTATCAAATAGTAATGCCAAACGATCAATCATATAATCTGAAGCCTCAAATACGTTCTTGGGATTAAAGATTTTACTTTCAGTTATGTCAGTTTTATCTTCTAGTGAAATTTCTTTTTCTAAACGCTCTGATGGATTTTCTCCAGTAATATAAAGTAAAAATAAATAGTCATCATCGGGCGTATCCTGATTTTTAATAAAACACTCGCCGTTCTCTGCAATATTATCAACAAATGCCAATGGAGCTCTTTTTTTTGTTAAATATCTTTTATTAACTTGAAATACGATGGATTTCATATTCCTAGAATATTTTTCAAGTCTATCAACAACTTTTTGTTTAATTTCATTTTCTCTTTTCTGTTCATCTAAAATTGCTCTTGCTTCATCCCTGGTCTTTTTTCTAATCTCTAGCTCAGCGAGTTTAGCCTCTCTTTTTTTAAGTTTGATTTCCTTGATTTTATTCCTAAAAACAGAGAGACGATCATCAATGATTTTAAGTTGAGACCTTAATTGATATATTTTTTCTTTTTCTTGTCGTTTATGATCTTTGAGTTGTAAATCTAATCTTCTTTCTAGTGCTCTTTTTTCAAGAATAATTTTTTTTTCTAAAACTTTCTGTTCTCTTTCTAGATGACGAAGCTCTATTTGTTTTGCTTTAAGTAACTGCTTATTAAATTGATATTTCTGTTTTTTAAGCTTAATTGCTTCACGTAAATTTTTTTTCTTTATTAATTCAAGCTCTCGCTTTCTTTGAATAGCTTGTTGTTTGATAATCTTAATTTGTTTTTTACGTCTACTTTCTTTCCAAGAAAGAATCTTACTTTGAAAATAAGATTTTAAACCAAAAAAATTATTAAATTGATCATTAATATAGAGGCTAAATTTCTCTAAAGGGCTATTTTTATATTTTAATATTTTTTTTTTCTTTAATTTTTTTTTCTTAATCTTTATTTTTTGTAAACTTTTTTTTATTTGCTTCTTAATTCTTTTTTTTTTACTATTTTTAATATAAATCTTATTTTTAATTTTTGTTTTATTAAACTTTTCTGTTTTTTTTGTGTAACTTTTTTTCTTAATAATAAATTTTTTAATTTTTTTTCTCGGAAGGATTTTACTTTTTTTTAATAATTTATTTCGAGATACTTTTTTTTTAATTGACTTTTTTTTTGAAATAACTTTAATTTTTTTAAATGACTTTTTTTTAGTTTTTTTCTTTTTTTTCATTACTAATAAGCAAAAATTTTATGTCAAATAAGAATAATTATAACTAACATTAAAATTAAAAAATAATAGATAATTAATTATCTATAAAAAATTTATTTGTTTTAGATCTTTTGCTAAATTAGACCTTTGTTGATCACTAAGAGCAACCAAAGGTGGTCTAACGCTAGACCAATTAATATCTTCTTTAATTTTTGTAGCTTTTAATGCAGCAATTACAGGATACTTTTCAAAAACATCTCTAACAGCTTTTATTTTTTT
>Ga0247843_1008302_pt1 | contig 12202 bp, 10 predicted proteins | sample LaCruzMarch2017__FD_192420 | JGI IMG/M metagenome (GOLD analysis project Ga0247843, IMG submission 192420) | Freshwater microbial communities from meromictic Lake La Cruz, Castile-La Mancha, Spain - LaCruzMarch2017_8m | ecosystem: Environmental > Aquatic > Freshwater > Lake | place: Spain...
CACACACACACACACACACACACACACACACACACTACTATCTTATTAAATGGACATTATTATTATCTAGATGATAGGGTCTAGAGAGAGATGTATATAATGTTATTTGAATGTGAAATATAGATGCACAGAGGAGGGAAAAATGACACAGCGATTAGAAGATACTTTTTAAATCTCTTTGTAAGGTAAGCTACACTCACTACTTTTGGATCGCTCCTGCCGTCAGAGATGTGTTTGCTGTGGATCATCATCATTATTATTATTCCCTATGAGGAGAGAAAACAATTATTACCTATTCTATCAAAATCTTCTGAATATACACATGTGTTGATAAAAATTTACCGACTTCCTTCTGAGGGAAATAATAATATGATGATGGATGGATGGATTTGATGATGATTGTTTCATGAAGTCTACTATTTCTTTCATCTCCGCACACAACACTTTTAACATTTTATTCCTCCATTTGTTTATTGATTTCTTTTGCCTATTTCCATCAGCTGCTGGGGGAGAATGTGGAGGGGAGGAAGGAAAGGGGGGGGGGGGGGAAATAGAATCAAAATAAGAATGATAAAGTATAAAGCTCTTGGATGTAAACAGAGTGATTCTTATATAGGCTGCATCACTTCAACTTTGCCCCATGTATAATACTCACTCCACCCTTCTTGGCACGATTGGTACACCCAACAAAACTTCACCGCTTCACCTTCGCTCCATGCGTTTTACTCACTCCTGTGCTCTGAAGCCTCAAATGATGTAAGAGTCGATGATACTAATAATTAAGAGAGAGAGGAGCTTGTTACTTGTTACGTACAGGCATTGTGTAAAAGGACTTGGACTTTAAATAGTTTAAGTTAAACGTCTCATTCTTTATTCACTCAAAGGTGATGGTTCGTTCTATGTTAACAGGGCAAGGGAGAGAGAAAAGGGAGACACACACAAGAGAGCCATTCTCTTGTATTATAGCGTCGAAAACAAACTTGCTCTCTCAATTGTCCACATAGGTACGATGCAATAGTATGCAAAGTAAACCTCGGAGGGGTTTAGTAGCAGTAGTTGGTATTGGTGCTTCGGGGGGTTGGTAGAGTCATCTCACAAGGAGGAGACTTCTTTAGGCTTGAATGGGAGCAGTTCGTAGAGTTCGGTATCCACCATCGCTGCCATCATACCCACCACCACCGCCACCATTCTTCGACCCCTTGGAATCATGTCCATCATCATGTCCGGATTCATATTCCATCTCATCATGGTACCCTCCGTCACCACCGCCACCGTTCTTGGAACCCTTGGAGTCATGTCCTTCGTCGCCACCGTACCCTCCATCGCTTTCGCCATACCCTCCGTCGCTGCCATGACCACCGCCGTTCTTCGAGCCCTTGGATTCGTAATGCCAGTCACCGCCATTCTTCGAACCCTTGGAGTCATAACCATCATCGTCGTGACCATCATCACCGCCATATCCACCATCATCACCGCCGTATCCACCATCGCTGTGACCACCATTCTTCGATCCCTTGGATTCGTAATGCCAGTCACCGCCATTCTTCGAACCCTTGGAGTCATAACCATCATCTTCATGACCATCATCACCGCCATATCCACCATCATCGCCGCCGTATCCACCACCATCGCCGCCATATCCACCACCATCGCCGTGACCGCCGCCATTCTTCGATCCCTTGGATTCATAATGTCCATCATCACCGCCATCATTCTTCGAACCCTTGGAGTAGTACGAATGACCATCATCGTCGTGGCCGCCGTCGCCGTGGGTCTCGTCGACGACCTCTCCATAACCGCCGCCGTGGCCGCCACCATCGTTTTCATCGTCGTTATCGTAATGTCCACCGCCACCACCCTTGGAACCCTTGGAATGATGATGATGATGCGTCTTGGAATGCTTGCCGCCCTTGCCGGCGTCGGAACCCTCGGATCCCTTCCCCCCCTTGCTTCCGTGGTGGTGTCCACCACCGCCGTATCCGTCATCATCGTCGCCGCCATAGTGATCGATGACGCCGTAATCCATGGACATGAGCGGCGTGTAGGAGGGCGTGGGCGCCGGCGGAGTTGGCTTGGGCACCTCCCCCTGTTGTTGTTGTTGTTCATCGTGGTGGGCGATTGTGTAAGTGCGCGGGCGGAGAGTTTTAATAAGGGTGGAGGGGTGTTAGGATAACACACAATACGGCGATTTCATTCGAATAATATACATCACGAGGAAGGACGAAGCGATCGTTCAATCCATCGCGGAGTCATACACATCCCTCGTCAATCATCGTCATGTCGTCCTCGCACATGCGCGCGGGAGAAAATACTCCCATGGCACGACACGACATCGCCGGTAACAAACACGTACCGTCGAGGGAAAGGGCGTGACCTCGCCGGTAACACGCACCGTCGAGGGTTCCGTGGGAAAGGGCGTGACGGGCGGCAACGAGTCCGGACGCGTGACGCCGGGCGTCGGCGCGAGCGTCTTGTCGGTGCCGCGGCTCCCCCCCTGACCGGAGACGCCGCCCAACAGCGTGCCGATGCCCAATGGTAGAAGGAATGACGATTTCATCTTTATATAAAATGGTGACGATGAGTGCTGGATGGATCAATACGATAGGAGGAGGAAGAGATGATTTTATGAGGCTACAAAAAGTTTCAGCCGAGGATGGGCCATGCAGGCGATTTCAAAATCATCTGCCTAGCGTTCAAAATCAACCTCGCGCTATGTTGTTTTCCCCTCGGCGCTCAATGCCTCTTCTCCATTTGTGGTGTTTTTCAAATAACGGCCACATTTTTGAAGTGATTTGAAATGTACTGTTCTAAGGAATTGGTATCGAAAGTTGAGAGCTTTCTCTCGTGGACGCAAGATGCTTTAATGAAATATTTATGTAGTAGTTATGTGGATCAACCCTTCCATGCGCTCATTCTCATCACCTCTCTCTAGAGAACCTCTCGTACTTTCTTCTCTTGTCTGCGGTTGTTGCGGTTTAATAAGGCGTCAATTGTCAATTGAAATAATATTGGTAGACGGACAGCGTTAGTATATTGATCGAGCGCTGCACGTCGTACAAAAGCACATGATTGAAGGAAAATAGCGTGTGATTACAAACAAGCAAACGCCGTTCATGTTCATGTTAGCCAAAGAGGAAGTATGCCCGAGAGTTTTTGCGCATTATTGCATTATTCTTCTCGGGAGCGCATTACCCAATATCGTGGCTCGGGGGGAAAGAAGGAAGGCTCTGTGTCAACAGGTATGGAGAATCAGACGTGAAGCGATGCAGCTTTGTGGGATGTACCAGACCAGATAAATACAAGAAGGGGATAGTTCATCACGCATGGCCCAAAAAAACAAATAAACACTAAAGAGTGAAAACGCGACCACTGACATCATCTGGGGATCAAGGGTTTTGAGGATATGTTGTAGCAGGTTGCGGATTGGCAAGTCATATCCGAAAACAAAATGGTTTTTCGGTGGAGATGTGGATTGTAAAGGACGAAATTGAAGAGCAGACAACACTGAAAGCATATTTCAATCCACTAATCCCTTGCATTAATCCAATCAATCCACAAGAAATATATTTTTAATCGTTAATTTCGATATTTATATCAAGTCTCTCTTTCACACAACATTTTTGTCCAACATATTTGGATCATGAGCATACACAAATTTCGTTGAAACTGTAAGGTAATGCTCGAAACCAGCAAGCAAAAAGACTGGTTTAGCCTGAGAAAATATATCATCTCCCTGTCCTTCGTCATCTTCTCTCACAGACAGATGATGATGGGGTTGTGATTCTTTTGTTCACTTCAAAATGATATGCAGGGTTGAAAGAGAGAGTTGAACCAAAATAACACACACATATATATAAAACAAATGTTGGTGCCTGCTTTTTTTTTCGCTCAGCTTCTGAGCTTCTGTACAAAAAGCTCCACCTTTTTTTAGTGCATCCATGGGCTACTCAATGTAACATCACAGCTCATGTCACCTGAACTAGCAGCCTTTCTAACCTGCTGCTGATTCGGATAGTGATGGTGTGAATTATGATGAGGATGGTGTGGATGATGATGATGATGATGGAGTGACGACGACGACTTCTTCTTATCCTTCTCCTCTTTTTGTAAGGCATACTTCTCTCGCTGTCGTTCACGACACCGAACGCACTTGGTTGCCAGTCCCTTATCGCCAAAGGCTGCCCATGGACGAAAGTTCTTACACCCCTTACACCATTTAATTTCGAGTCCAGACGATGCCACGATCCATACATTCACGTCACATATGGTACACAGACCCTTGTTCTGGGTGGGGATGTTAGCATACCCACCAGCACCAGTGCCGGTCATGTTGGATGGGACGTGATGATGGAGATGAGGAGGAGGATGGTACTGATGAGGTGGTGGTGGCGGCGGAGGCTGAACATTAGCAGACGTAGATGATGACGATGATGATCCAACGCCCTTGTTGTTGTTCCCGACAGTACTATCACCTAGTGGAACCACAGTGGCGGTTCCATTGTTGCCTCCTCCACTACTTGACAACGACGCTGACGATCCTGAAGTAACAACAGGAACACGTAAATCCTCTATAGTCGAATTCGACATTGACGAAGATCGACCAGCCTCGATTGGACCACTATAAATATTGCTACTACTACTCCCACCAGGAAGCACGTTGTACGAATTATTAATCTTCTTTGTCGTTTTCCCACCCATGGAACAAGGACATGCCTGTCCACACATTACACAACATCGCATGCCATCGGGAATGTTTGGACATGGTTTATTACTCATATGTCCCGGAAAGTTTACTAAATTGTTAAACTCGGGTATGGGTGCATCCTTGTATATTTCAATATCACCCTGGAATTTACTTGGTATCGGTGGCTTGATGGGTATACATTTACGTTTACTTGACGACCCACCACCCGAACCTGCCATATCCAAATGTGCCGGTAGGAGGTATCCACCATATCGTCCGCCTACACGTCCACCACCAGGCATGACATTCGTCAATGGTGAGAAATGATGGTAGGAAGGAGGTGGTAGATGATGCTGCGGTGGGAGCTGATGTCGTGGCGGACCATTGCCTCGTAAGTTTCGTACCCGATCATTTGGATTGTACCCTGGATGATGATACATGCCCTGTGGTGGATGATGATGATGATGATATGCTGGATGACCATCTGCACCAGGATAAGGTGACGCTGCACCACCGTGAGGAGGGTGATGAGGATGATGGGCATGGGGTGGGAGTTGACTACCAGGCGGCGCAAATCCTCCATTGTGAGGCCTGCCACCACAATAATCGCCCCATGGCGAGCCGTGCATATGCACTGGACGTGGATGACCACCTGGTGGTGGAACCCCGCCTGGAGGGTACGGCGATGATGATGACTGGACACCATTCGGGATGACAGGAGGTCTGATCCGCAGTGGAGTATTTACACTACTACTGTCGTTCTTGTTCTCTTGTCCTGGTCGATCATCGTAATACAGTGGCAACGGTGACGTTGATCGAGCTGCTGCATCTGCGTCTTCTCCATCAAGTCCACCAGTCCCACTATGACTCATATCATCATTCATCTCTCTCATGGTTGGTGATAGCAATGATAGGATACTCTTGACCTCACCCTGACCCATGCCATCCTTTCTATTACTATCGGGGAGATGACTATCCTTCCAAAAGCCCTTCGGTGAACCTAATGGTTCACTCCCACCGGACGTGCCGTAGCTCCGACCACTCTTTGTACTGTCAAGTCGGAAACGAGGTGTGTTAAGTCCCCCGAGTGGACTTTCACCATCAGACCGTATATCCCAACTCAATTGAGGTGATGTACCATGCCCACCACCCACACTTCCCAAGAGACTGTGTCCGCTAGAAGGGTCGTGATGTCCACTAATACCACCGTTCGTACCACCACCACTACTACTTACGCCACCACTACCACGCTCACCACGATGATCTCCTACCATTGTCATCATTGGGAGTGGAGTGAAGCTTTGACCACGCAAATGACCGTTAAGACTGCGAATGTCATCGGACAGGCCACCCGTGTCAATAAGACTGTGCATTAGCATACCAGTCGTGGGAGTTTCAGCACCACCAATAAGGTCAAACATCGTTGGACTGTCATCCTGCTGCAACGAATTGGTCATCCTTGGAATGTTGCTTGCGTTGGACAACGACCTTGCCCCACCATCGCCTCCAGATGCAGCATTGGTATCAATACGAAACGCCGATCCTGCATACCTCCATTTACCAACTGTATTACGCTTCTTGGGTGTTCTATCATTCGTAGCCTTATCATCATTCGAAGTTGGTTTCGAGTTCATGACTTTGGGTTGTTGCTGTTGACCCCTAGTAAAACCAGCATTCGTGGGACTGGGTCGACATAGATCAGCAAACTCGGCCGAGTAGCTTGAATTGATACTTAGATTATTAAGTATCGACTTCCCATCTGACAACGTCGATGACAGGCCAAGTAGCTTGAGGTTCTCCTCCTCATCGTCACCGTGAAGACTGTGACTCATGGCACGATGGATCGATTGACTCCGACGATCTGACCTTCTTGATGGACCCTTGCGACGTTTACCACCAGGAGATGATAAATCTGCGACATGAGGTATTCGACCTTGTGTGTGTGCGTGTGTGTGGAATTGAGCGAATTATAGAGTGATAGGAAGGTTTAGAGAAGCAAATCAAAGTGAGGTGTATACATATATATATAAATCCCAACTCTTCAAAAAACAACTAACTCACCCAAACTACCAAAACTTAACCCACCCAAACTCATACCTGCTTCGGTATCATCTGCCGTACTATGCTCATCACCAATAAATGATGCACTGTACTCCTCATCATCATCATAATCATCTTCTGCATCACGTGAGAATTGATGAGACGTAGACGTTGATAGATTATTACGTTCATCGCGTGACTCAGCATCCGTCGATCGTGTCGATGAGGTCGTTGATCCACAATTGTTGTTGTTGTTGTTGTTCAATAATGTCATTGATGATTCATCTCGATGACGTTTCTTCTTACCACCACCACCACCGGTACTATTGCTGTTATTACTCTTGGAGGTGATGATAGTAGATGAATCGCCAGTTGTGGTCGACGATAGATCAATAGTACTTGTTGATGAATCGCCCTTTTTATGCCTACTACTGCGTTGGTGCTGTCTTGAAGTTATGGGAGGAGGTGCAGTGTGATGAGGATGCTGTTGTCCACTGCTACCTGAAAGACCACCAGGAGGATGACCGCCAGGATGTCCATACCCCGCCCAATATGGATGATGATAGGGAGGGTATCCCGGCGGTGGCTGATGGCTTCCCTGCTGCTGAGCATACGGGTGAGGATACCCACCCCTACCACTCGCGGCAGCAGCATGTACGGCATGCCATCCATAGTGATGATAATGAGCTGCCGCGGCGGCGGCTGCTGCAGCCGCATTGTACTGTGCCTGAGTCTGATGCTGTAAATGTCCAGCATAGAGGTGGTGGTTAATGGCTGGGTCCAGCTTTGGACAATTTTCATCATCAGATTCGTCCTTCACTTCTCCTTCTGCTACTACTACTGCAACGACATCCTTCTCGGAGGAAGAAGAAGGAGAATCCTTCGTTAATACTACTACTTCTGTAGAATTATTCCTCTCCGACTCATCTTTACTCAAGATTACATTCTCATCGTTGTTACTAGCAACGGCAACGTACTTCTTTGCCTTGTCATTCGATGGTACGTCATTCGAGGAGGATGAGATAATACCAGTAGTATTAGTCTTGTCACTCTCTTCGTTGTTGCTGTCTTCTGCTGGCGGAACTTCTTCTTCGGAGGTTGTTGTAGTACTCGTATCCTTGTTCGACGACACTGGCCATCCCTGCTGCTTTCGAGAAGCAGCATTGGCGGCATGGTGTTGCTGCTGCACTTGTTGCTTCTGTTCACGTAAATGATAGGCTTGATATGCCTTATAATAACTATTATATGCCAATCGAAATTGGGCTTGAGCATGTGGATCATGTGGATTTGATGCGGCATGATGCTGCGCGGCATGTGGATATTGTGGTGGCGGTGGTGCATTATGACCATGATGATGATGATGATGATGATAGGGTAGTTGATATGGTGGTGGTGGCTGTTGTTTAGACTGCTTTGATGATGACGAGGAGGAAGAAGATGCAGCATTACTTGATGATGACGACGACGTATTATTTGATGGTGGTGGCTGTTGCCAAAATCCAGCTGCAGCCGCGGCCGCAGCAGCGGCTGCAGAAGAGGGATATTGTGGTGGTGGATGTTTGTGAGGATGGTAGGGATGATAGCCTTGATGATGATGATGATGATGATGGGGTGGATAACCTGTATAAGTTGTATAATGACGAAGAGGAACAAAGTGAGTTGTTTGGGGATTGCGTTCATGCAGATTTGATGACTACTCCCCCAGTGTTTACAGTAAATACTCACCAGGATATGGAATATTCATCTGTTGCTGCTGCATTTCTGCTCCTGATGATGTTTGATATGGAGTTGTCATGGCGGGGGATTGTACTCCTTCTCCTTCTTCCCCTCCTTCTACGATTATTGCGTCATTGTTTGACCTCGTAGGATGATCATTACTGGTCAATCCTTCTTTGTCATGATGATGATGATCATCATCATCATCATTTGCGCTTTCATCTGAATCTTCTCCTCCCCCAACAGTAACAGCAACATCATCATCGTGGTCGTCTTCCATATCGCTGGCAATCTTCTCTCCCTCTTCCTCCCCATTGTTGTTGTTGTCATCGTCATCTTGCACTTCGTCGTCACTCCTCTTCGTCACGGTAGTAGCAGCAGCGCTATTAGCAGAGGCAGTTGTTGTGCGAGTAATCCTACGTACGACTGGTCCAGCGGTCGCGACGCCGCCACGTGTTGTTGCTGTTGCGGCATCGGCCGTTTCGTGTTGTTCTTCGTCGTTTCCCTCCTCGACAAACTCGTCATCGTCGTCGTCATTGTCGTCCCTCGTCGCTAACTTGTCTTCTGCCGCGTGCTGCTCGGCAGCAGCAAATTCGGAGGAGGTCGTCTTCTTCGCCACATGGGCTCCTTGCTTCCGCCCTCCTCCTCCTCGGGCGGCGGCAGCGGCATTCATTCGTCCACCGCCCGCACCGTCGACGAGGGCGGCGGCGTCATCGTAGTCGACCGCGGCAGTCGCAGCCGCAACGGTCGACGCGGCTTCGTCATCGCACGTAACGTCGACGTCAATACCGCGGTTGCCTTCTCCTTCATCCCGCGATCGAGTCCTCATAATATTACCGTCTTTAAATTATTATTATGATCATTTACTTGCACTAAAATGGTCTCTCTCGTTGAAAATGGCAAAATCGAAGAGTGTGCGGTGTGTCTTTTATTGCAACTATAGTAGCGTCGTCGTCACTATTCTACCGCGCCAGCACAGAGACAATAGATGATAATATCATGCATTATTTATTCGAATGAAGAAAGTGTAGATTTCATATTTTATTCAAGTCGCGTCGGGGTGTACAGCAGTCGTTGGTCTCGGGGTGTACAGTAGTCGTTGGTCTCGGGGCAAAGAAGATACGGATTACCAACGAATATTCCACACACACACATGGCGCCTGGCGCCCGCGCTTGGCAGCAATAACCAATTCAATCGTTGCGAAAACGGTCATTTTCGTTCGTCCTCTGAATACCCTACTTACGTACAAAAGTATCGCTACTTTTTAGCGAGAAGTTTGGCGAGAAGTCGACGGCCTCCCGCCTGATAACGGTGATGGCATCGTCGTTCTCGGTCGTCGGTCGTCTCGGCGGCGGTTGCGTCGTCTTGACGATGATGATGACGACGCCGACGCCGTTCCCGCGCGGCTGCTCCGCGTTGCTCCCTCCGTCGCCGCCGCGAATGATGCCGACATCGCTCGGCGCCCGCCACGGTTATTTTAGCGGCCGCGACGACATCGAGCCCGGGAGGCTCGATGCGATGAAAAACGACAACTACGGCGGGACCAACCCGTCATCATCGCTCGATGATTTCTTCAACGACGTGAAGGACAGGGCCGCCCTTCTCCTTCTCGGCCAACCTCTCGGCGGGAAGACCAACAACAACAACGATGGCGGATACTCCGATAACTACAATGATCGCCAAAATCGGCAGCGGCGGCATGGAGGTGGGGAAGAAGAGGAACGACGGCGGCAAAGGGGCAGGAGGAGGGGAGGCGATGACCATGATAATGGGTTCGTCGAGGGATTCAAACGTGGGTTACTGCTCGACTGTGGTAGTAGTGGCATTGTTGCTCGTGTCCAGCAGCAGCGGCCGTATGATGATTTTGACGAACGAAGAAAGCAGCGGCGGCGGCGATTCAATAACGAGGCTGATGACTACGATGACGATAGTAGTAACAACGACGACTACGACTACTACTACAATGATAATTATGATCATGATGATCATGATGATCTTCGCCGCAGTCACAATCTACCACCATCAACAAGAGTAAGAAGGAGCAGCAGCAGCAACAACTATTACTACAACAACAACGACAACAACAACAACGAAAACATTTTCTATGATAATAGGGGAAGAATGGATTCATCATTCTTTGAGAAGGAGAAGAGGTATAATAGAGATAAAGAAGTTATACCGCCACCACCAGCGTCGTCATCAACTACTCCATCTAGATCATCATCATCATTCCTATCTGAATTACTACCAGATACGAAACGTATCACGGCTGCGGTCGTTAATGATATTCAGAGAAGGAATGATAACATACGCAGTAGTAGCAGTAGTAATAGTAGTAGTAATAGTAGTAGTAGGAGCAGGAGAAGGAATAGAAATAGTGATAATCCAAATCCACCTGTACTACAATTATCATCAATAATACCACCACAACCACCACCACAAGCATCGTTCCTATCAGAGATACTACCCGATACACGACGTTATTCGGCAGCATCTATCCGAGATGGCAATAACAATATTAAAGGGATACTACCACCAGCCGTGATTGGATCAGATGCATCATTGTACAAGGTCAACAATAGCAACAGCAATACTAACAACAATGATAGCAGCAGCGGCGGCAACAACAATGGTCGTTTTGGCGGCTTGGGAGGACAGCAGACGCCATCATTGCTATCGGAGATATTACCCGAGACGCAACGTTTCTCGGCCATTACGACGAGGTATAATACTGCACCAGTTATCGTTGGATCGGATGCCTCGCTTTTTTCTTCCTCGTCCCACATGACGACAACGGCAGCTGCGCGGCGTGGTAATAATTGCGATGATCCAGTCGCGGCATTGGGGTTGGGAGGAGGCACGGGAGGGCCGGGAAAGCGAACATCGTTATTATCCAATTACGTACCCGACACGACGCGATTTTCGGCATCGGACATCAAGTACCATCCTCCGCCCGTCATTGTTGGTTCCGAGGCCGCCACCGCCTTCTCCTCTCTTGATTATGGACGGCAGCAACAGCAACGGCAACAACAACGAACATCGTTATTGTCGATTTATTTACCCGACACACAACGTACATCGGCATATGATAATAAGTATAACAAATTACCGGTAATTGTTGGCTCGGATGCATCAGCATCATTGCAAAGCAATAATAAATACAACAACAACAACGACAACAACGGTAATGATGATAATTACAGCTTCGACAGTAACAACAATGGTGGCGGTAGCAGCGGTTACAATAATAATATTGGCAATAATCATAATAATGGTCTGTCGGTATTGGCAAGTTGGCTTCCCACGACTAGGGGTTCTTCAAATACTAACAGTTATGCTAGCAATTATCATCACGATGATGATGATGATGATGGAGGACTAGGAGGAGGAGGATATGTCAGTGGAAGTAATATGAGGAATAATAACATTAATAATTATCCGAATTCTAGATTGGGCAGAACGGCATTATTCATGTCATCATCATCATTTGGTAATAATAATAATATGGGTCGAGGAGGAGGAGGAGGAGGAGGAGGAGGAGGGATGATGAATAATAACAATATGGGAGGGATGGGAGGTATTAACAAGGGTATGATGAGCGGTGGACCAAGTTTGGGTGGTCCAGGACGAGGCTCGATGGGTAAGGGAATGGCCTCAAGCCCTGGTCAGATGGGAGGAATGAACAAGGGTATGAGCGGTCCAGGGATGGGTGCAGGACGAGGCTCAATGGGCTCTTCCATTGGAGGAGGGATGATGAGCAA